>Ga0153953_1000209_pt1 | contig 19060 bp, 10 predicted proteins | sample TSNJ037MetaG_FD_104718 | JGI IMG/M metagenome (GOLD analysis project Ga0153953, IMG submission 104718) | Attine ant fungus gardens microbial communities from New Jersey, USA - TSNJ037 MetaG | ecosystem: Host-associated > Fungi > Mycelium > Unclassified | place: USA: New Jersey, Wharton State...
CTTCCCTGGTCAGCCGTCATCAGACCGATTGCATATTCCGAACCGGTTCCGGAGGCAGAGAAACACATATAAATCTTTCCGTCTCTCTGCAATACGGTAGCTCCCTCATTTACTGAATGTGCAATGGTCTCCCAACCGTATTCCGGTATCGTCAAACGCATATTATTTGAAGTCAATTTCCATGGCTGCACCGGATCTATTTCTGCTATAAACAAATCAGAATTACCGCCTGGCTTTCCTGCCCATATAACATATGATTTACCACTTACCTCATCCTGGAAATAGGTCATATCCAGAGTAAATGGAGCTTGAAATGATTTGTATTGAGAAGTATCACCATCTGCGGCAAGCATTACATAATCTGTCCAAACACTACTGGCTGCAGAATCACTGGCAAGTGCCGTATAGGGGTCTTCATCAGCTCTGCATACCAATGCATGACAATAAATATTATAATCACCACCACCATGGCCTTCTGTGAAATAAATTACATAGTAGTCACCAACTCTGTGAAATTCCGGAGCCCAAATGTACTTGTATGCCGTTCCCGTAGTACCCGTATCTGTGTTGTTCCATGGCTGGTTTCCTGCTTTCCATACGGTAATTTCACTTTCTTCATCCTGCAAACCTTCTAATGTTTCGGAACGGCGTAAAATAACACGATCATAAAAACCCGTTCCCTTTGCGGACATCTCAGCATTGGTTGGAGTATATGAAGCTGTCATATAATAGTAACCGCTTTCCTCATCCCAATAAATATTCGGATCCGCACGGTTTGCAATATACTTTGTAGAGTCAAAATAAGCCGTACTGGTTGACGCATCAAAATTTCCTGTAATTCCTTCCGGAGCCACATTCAAAGGATCATCATCTGGTAATGTGCTTCCATTTATCTCCTTCAAATTATTCAGATACTGTGTCTGCTGCACATTACCTGTGATTGTATAAGTGCCAGGCTTTGAAAAATCAACATTTTTTAAAGCATCCGTCCAGTCAATACCAAATGACTGCGTGGAACCATCTGTATAAGTAGCATTTACACTGGGGATCTCTTTTTCTAAAGTTTCCTGGGTAATCTTAGTTCCGGCAGGGGTTTCTAAAGTTTTTACCTGTTCCAAACCGTTATTTACGACTTTTCCCAGTTTATTTACAATATAAGTATACTCTGCTTCTGTAATCTCCAGTGCATTGCCTAATAAAAGATTATCATCTTCAGGAAATCCGCTAACAGCAACGTCCTCTAACTGATCCGGTGTATATGCAGCACTGGCAGATGTCAATGTTTGTGTTGTAGAAATATTATTTGTAGATGCCTCAAACGCACTTGTTCCATCTGACCACTGAATTGTATAATTGCCCGATTCATAAACCACTTGTGCAGATTTTACATTATTTGTATCGGACAACGTAATCAAATGCTCGTTCTTAAATGCAACACAATCATTAGATTCGAAAACATGAGCATTTTTCACTGAACTGCTATTTGCCGCAATTACGCCAAATCCATTATCTTTCCTAAAGATATAAGGACTGGTTAAACGCTTTGATCCTAATGTGGCAAAAATAACACCACTGTTACTGTTTAAAACTTCATAATTCACACCATCTTTACTTACGGCAAAGTATACACTTTGTGTTTCATTTGGTATATTTCCATCATTCTTATCGGCCACCATGTTCTTTGTAAAGTACGGTGTTGTCGTTGTATATACCGCAACATAATATTTTTGATCTGCAGCTTCAACTTCACCCGAATTTACAGGTGCCAATACGCTGGCTATCATAAAGAAAGCCATGACTAAAGCGATTCCTGCTTTTGTCATCTTAATGATTCTCTTGTTCATCTTTTCCTCCTTAATACTTCTTTAAATTTAATTAAAAACCGGCAGCCGAACCCTCATTTGTCAACTGCCAGCCTTCTTTATTCCGTCGGATACTTATAAACAGATGTTAATTACTACTTTGTTTTTATATGTCTTGTAATTATCCGGCTTCCGCAGCTAATTGTAACTTTTACTTTCTTCTTAACAGCCTTCTTTACGTTCAATGTAATGATAGATTTATTGGTAGTATTCTTTACAGTGACGACTTTAACAGCCTTCGTATTGGATACTTTTACTTTAATTTTATTTAATGTATTTGTCTTTTTAATGTGAATGATAACTTTCTTACCCTTTGTGGCCGTAATCGTCTTTTTCGATGCCTTAACAGATTTCTTACCTACTTTCACAGAATTAACTTTGATGCTGTCTTTCTTCACAGTTACTTCACAAACAGCCGTCGCTTTTCCGCATACAGCAGTTATTGTTGCATTTCCGGTCTTAAGAGCAGTTACTTTCCCTGCGGAAGAAACTGTTGCAACTTTAACATTGGATGATTTATAGGTTACTTTACCTGTAGCAGTTGCCTTTAGTGTCACTGTTCCTCCTACACTCAGAGATACTTTTGACTTATCCAGCGTTACCTTATCTTCTACTGGTATGTCAACTGCTTTTACAGTTACTTTTAAGGATACGGTACTGTATTCATCCAAAAGCTCATCATCATAAGTCATTTTCAAAATAGGCGTGCCATCTGCTGCCCAGTGTACTCGTTTCAAACGTGCGTGCCGGCAAGGATCATCTAAAGGTTCACTGTTATAAGGACCCTTATTTCCATCTTTATCACTACCACATTTCTCATAATTATGTGACGTTGGTCTTGCATGATATACAAAGATTGCATTGCCATCCTTGTCTACGGTAAAGGAATTATGACCAGGTCCTTCTTCTCCATCCACATCCCTGGATGTCAGAAGTGGATATGGACTCTTCGTCCACTGTCCAATATCCAGCAGGTCTGCTCCGCCTTTCGCACTGCACATACCAATGGCATACTCCGAACCGGTACCGGATGCGGAATAGCACATATAAATATTTCCATCCTTCTGTAATACGGTGGCTCCTTCATTTACACAATATCTGATTCTTTCCCATCCATACTCGGAACAGGTTAAGCGGGTTGCCGCCGATGTTACTACCCATGGCTGTTCTTCATCCATGGTAGCAATGAATAAATCCGTATTGCCACCCTGATAAGAAGCTGTTGGCGTACCTGCCCAGATAACATAAGACTGGTCATTTACTTCATCCTTGAAATACGTCATATCCAGACAGAACCGATTGTTAAGAGAATCCACCGGATCAGTGACATCAGAACCCTTTGTCACTCTGTAATCCGTCCACTCTGATACCTGGTCAGAAGCCTCCAATGCAGTCTCATAAGGATCCAGATTACCTGACAGCACTAATGAATGACAATAAATATTATATTTATCTCCTCCGAGGTGACCTTCTGTAAAATAAACTACCCAGTTATCACCCACTCTGTGAATTTCCGGAGCCCAGATATAACGTTGTCCGCTGCTTACATAATTGCCCTTGTCATAATAACCCTGATTTCCCACCTTCCATATGGTCACCTGAGTGCTTCTATCCTGAAGGCCTTCCAATGTCCTTGCTCTCCTAAGTACAATTCGGTCATATTGCTCGAAATTATCATTTTCATCGATCTGATCTCCCTCTTCCGGGAAATAAGATCCTGTCATATAGTAATACCCTGTCTGCTCATCCCAGTAAATGCAGGGATCTGCCATACCTTCTACAAATTTCGTCTCATCATAATAGGTAGTTCCTGTTGCTACATTATAATTATTCGGATAATCCGGGTTTTCATTGTCCGGATCATCTTCCGGAAGTATACTTCCGTTTAATGCTTTTAAATTATTCAGATATTTTGTTTGTATTACCTTTCCGGTCAGTGTATAGGTGCCTGCTTTTGTTAAGTCTACATTCTTCAGCGAACCACTCCAGTCAATATTAAAGTTTTGCACCGAGCCATCTGTATATGCAGCATTGACATTCGGATAAAGTTCAGCCAGCTTACTTTCCATTAATCCTGTTTTCGTATCAGTGCTCAGATCCTTTAAACTTTCCAGACCATTATTGGTTACCGTACCTAGTTTATTTACGATGTATGTATACTCTTCCTCTGTCAGCCCCACTGCATTACCTAGAGTGATATTCAGATCTGTTTTCAGAATATTTTTTCCCTTCAACATCAAATTGAAATTATCTTTATTTAATGATAATGCATCTAAATTTGTTGTTGGTACAAGTGTGTCATCATAATAATGTACACCGTCTGTGGAAGTAAAAAGATGGATTCCTTTCGAAGCAGTCGCATCAGGAGCCGCAACCGTAAATTCACCCTCAGATTTAAATACCAACGGATTGGTAATCTGCAGCGTTCCACCTGAGTTCTTTGAGAAAATCACACCGCCGCCGTTATTTAACACTTCAAAGTTTTTGCCGTCTGTGCTCACCGCCATATATACACTGCGTGTTTCCTGCTCTCTAAGTTCTCCCGTAGGATAAAAATTCGTGGTAGTCGAATAAACCGTCAGATAACGACCCGGTACCAGTGACTTAACAGTTTCATTTACCGTGATTTCGATTGCATTGGAGGTAACATCCCCTACGGATGCAGTTACGGTTGCCTTCCCTTTTCCAACACCAGTTACTTTTCCGTCTTCATCAACAGTCAAAACATTTGTATCGCTGGAGCCCCATACCAGGTCTTTTTCCGTTGTATTAGAAGGCGTAAAAGCTGCGCTAAGTTGAATCGTCTTTCCTGCATCCACTGCAGTATCGCCGGAAATAGTGATAGACTCCAAATCAACCTTTACTTTTGTTTCATTATATAGTGTTTTAACTTCTGCAGCTGTCAATGCTTTTCCATAAAAAGAAACATCATCAAGCAGTGCCTTCGCACCATACCAATAGGCAGCCAGGCTGGCTCCCAGGCGTACGTTCGTCTTTTGATCTTCCTCATCCAACAGTTCTCCTGCCAGATCGCTGATCATTTTTTCATAATTAGTCGCATTCGAAGCAGTAATTGGGGTTTCGATTTTCTTTCCATCGCAATAAGCGGCAAGTCCGTTCGTAGTCAGAGCAATCGTAACCATTTTCCAGCTCCCCTGTGTAGACAGACCTAAATCAGCTGTGTCAAAATCCATGAAGTTGCCATTTTGACTAGTAGTATTCCAATAAATCATAGCCTGGTTTACTGCAAAAGTGCCAGCTCTATCTGGATCCGCCGTCGCATTTTCGTCCGTTGCAGGATATACCTCAAAATCAATCAGACATTTATTCTTATAGTCGCTTTGTGTTCCATTAGTCTTTGTCCAGAAATTCAAAGTAAAACCATCTTCTACCGTTCTTCCTTCAAAAGGATTTTCCGGCAACAATGCATAGCCTCTATTGGCAAAAGAAGTGGAATTCAGCTGCAGTACCTGCCCTCTTCCATATTCAGTATCCGGATCGTCCACCAGTGTTGGAGCAGTTCCGCTGCCTCTCGTCTCTAATGCGAGTACATGCGTTCCATCTGTCAGCGAGTTACCATCTGTTGCTGTTTGATAATCATCAAAATCATAAGATGCCAGTGCTGTTTCCAAAACACTAACTGCATCCCTTGCCTCTGCCGTTTCGGAAGCTTTACTTGCATAAACAGTTCCGGCTAACGGCATCACTGCTACTGCTGCTGCGGTTATCACCGCAAGAAATTTCTTAAATACAGGATATTTCATCTTTTAATCATCCTCCCTTTCATAAACATAAGTTTCAGAATTTCAACACCTCATTTAGTAAGGTTTTCCATTCTTTTTTAAATCACCCATTCTCATCAAAACATTTACCTTTTGTTAATAATCCCTGATGAAGTCATTAACATATTTTGCCCTATTCGTCTAGTGGTGATTAATGCTAATATACAATACCTCTATTTTACCAAAAATTTAATTTTCTACAATTGAAAAATTTCTTCAATATTTAGGATAAAATACGTTTTTTTTAAAGCTTTCTCAATGGGTTGATTTTCTTACGATTTCTTTGTATTTTTTTAATATTTTGTTATAATTTACCCTAAGTTAGGAAAGCATAAAATCGCCGCTCTAAATCATCTGATTACAGAACGGCGATTCCTTACTACTATTTCATGACTTTCTTATATTTTCTGTTCGAGAATGTACCAAGTACCTTCTTTTTGTTTACAGTCCTGTAAGCGCGTATTTTATAGTAATAAGTTTTGTTCTTTGTAAGCCCGCTGTCAACAAATTTAAGCGTACTTCCTTTTTTAATGGTCTTTATATTCTTATATTTACCATTCTTCTTTGTAGCACGATAGATTTGATATCCGTTGGCTCCTTTTACCTTCTTCCATTTCAGTTGTATTCTATTACCCGATAAATTCTTTACCGCAGTTACCTTTACTGTTGCCGGTACCGGTTTCCCTGACTTAACGGCTGAATAGGGACTATATAATTTTTTACCATTCACGGTGCCAAATGCCCGGACTTTATAAAAATACTTTTTACCTGTTTTCAGTTTACCGTTGGTGTAAGAAACGTTGTTTCCGCCATTTCTGGTGCTGACCAGCTTATACGTTCCCTTCTGGCTCGCTGCACGGTATACTTCATATCCGGCTGCCCCGCTTACCTTCTTCCATGTAATCTTCAGGCTCTTATAGCCCTTCGATGTTACTTTTGAAATAGACGGCTTAGACAAGGTTGGTTCAGGTTCAGGCGCTGATTTTTCTTTCAAAGACTTCTTTGCTGCTTCCAGCTCTGTCAATGCTGTATTTATCTCGTCTTGTGTTGCATTTATATTATTCAATACGTCCTGTGCTTTCAGGTATGCTTTGTTGAATGCATTCCAGCTTTCTTCCGTATAATCAGATGATTTAAGCTTTGCATATTCATTCAACATTTTTGTCAGTTCTGATTTATCGGGGTCTTCCGGCTTCACCTCTTTTTCTGTAAACTTCCAATTATCCATATTGAGCAGATTTTCCGTACCGCTGCCTTCGAACATTAAGAAAATGTTGTGGACTCCGGTAATATTCTTTACATCACAGGAAAATTTCTTCCATACATTTTCACCGCCGGTGGATGCCACTTCTAATGTACCAATCACATCCCCTATCGTGCTGTCAATTCGGATTTCGATTTTTCCGCCCACTGCCGAAGCGATATTTGCTTCAAAAGCACTTGCTCCATTTTCGCCAAAGTCTGCTCCGGATATTGCCAGCCAGTCACCATCATGAATATCAGTCAATTGCATATTCACGGTTTGAGTTGGAGTGCTATTCGTCTCTTCAAGTACTGACGTATTGATACCGGATTGCCATCCAATGGTTTCTGCCTCATTTTGGATATAAGGATTCAATTCTGTCAGTTGTGAAACACCCTCGTAGTCTCCAATGATCTTTTTCACTTTGCCATTGGAATAAAATCCGATTTCGTTTATATGCGTAGAGCGATACCCTTTGGTCTCCCCATTTCCTACAATTGCTTTATTCAATGTCTGTGCGTGGTAAGTGATATACCACTTGTTATCAAACTCAAATACCGCATGATGATTATTGCCACCGACGCCAAAGAAAGAATATGGGTTGTCCATCAGTAAGCCAACATACTCGAATGGCCCTGTAGGACTGTCGCTTACCATGTAACATAACTGACCGTCACCCGGGTAACCCTCATAACGCTGGCCTGCGAAGTTGGTACAATAAGAGTAATAGTATTTGCCGTTGTATTTATGGATGCCGGAATTTTCGAACATGCAAGGCGCATCAATAACGATTGCCCCAGGATCCTGGCTGTCTGTTTCATATGCCAGACTGACCATATCATCGCCTAATTTGATGACCCGGGCAGTTTTCGGATTGTTAGCATCCGCTGCTGTCGCACCGTCATTCGGAACGCCGCCGCCGAAGTACAGGTAACCGTTGCCATCATCATCTGCTAATACGGCCGGGTCGAAAATCCAAACGGTTGGATTCGCCGCATTGGGGTCGTTTTGTGTATAACCAACACCTATTGTATTCCTGTCTACCAAGGCCTTCCCTCTGGGGTCTGTCCATGGTCCGACAGGGGAATCTGCTTCCAATACGCCTACTCCGCCTGCACCATTACAGAAATACAGGAAGAATTTGTCTTTTCCATCAATGACTTTGTGGGCTGCTGCCGGGGCCCAGGAATTACCCGCCCATTTTGCAATACCATCCGTACCTGCCACCGGAACGGAACCATGGTCTGTCCAGTTGACCATATCGGCCGATGATATGATATTAATAGACTTGATCAGCCCATAATCATTGTACTTTAAATTTCCATTTTCATAGCTGCTGCCCTGGTCATCGTTGGTCATATAGATATATACTCTTCCGTCATATGCCAATGCGTAAGGGTCTGCGCCATATTTATGGGTGATCAGCGGATTGGAGTAACCCGGTAATTTTGCCAATGCACCGGTGTCAAGGTACTTTAATTTAATATTTGTGGATGCATTGTTCACATCATATACTGCATTGTCACCTTTGACATCAATATAATCTAATGAAAGAGATACGGTAGTATCCTTGGCTACAAATCCGTCTACCTTTAATTTTATCGTTGCAAACAGGTCCGAAGTTTTATTGGTAAAGTTAACCGAATCTCCGGAAACTTTAAGCTGCAGCTGGTTATTGGCATACTTGTAGGTACAATTCCCGCTGATATTCGCAGTGTTGAACTCTACATCGGCAACGTTCAGATTTTCAGGAATGTTCAGGGATGCTGTAATCCCCTTATAAGTACCTGCGGGCAGTGAAGCCATGGTAACCGGTACTTCCAATTCCATATTCTGTACGCCATATATATCATCCACACTGCCAAGACCTGCCTGTAATGTATCCGCTGTACCTTCTCCGGTCATCTTATCATCTACCCTGAAATAATCAAAATCAACATATCCGCCCGCTGTCTTGGCTGCATAGTTAAATAATGCAAAACGATAACCCATGAAATGGGATAATTCATAAGACATCTGCAGGGTATTGCCGATTTTAGTCCAATTGATACCATCCAGGCTGTAATAGAAATATGCTTTGTCAGTAGCATTTTTAAAGTCAAAATCTATTTTCAAATAAACTCTGTCTTGATTTAAGGGAATGCTTTCCACGGCTTCTATACCATTTCGGGCATTCACCATCATAATCGATTTTTGGTTGTTTTTCATTTCTACGCCTACATAGCCGTAATATTGTTGAAATGCTGCCAATCCCGCAACGTCCCCGTCTTTCATGTTGCTGACATCGATTGCTGTTTTACCTGAGCATTCCGGTCCATATGTCCTTTGGGTCAGTGTATTCCTGGCATCCATAAGGCCGGAACTCACCTTCCCTGTCGTCAATCTCAAATAACCGGAACGTTTTGTCAATGACCAGTTGTTGTTGTCCGGATTATGGTTCCACTGCCATACTAAATCCAGATTAGATCCGTTATAGTCGTTTTCACCGTCATTTATTACATCGTTTTTATTTGGAACCGATTCTTCAATGATCGAAACATCATCCACGTAAAAGTCCATCAAGTCATTTGTTTGATCCGGAGTGCCGGTCCATGGTGTCTCCAGGAAAATTGATGTCTCAGTAATATCGGCATCCGATGGAACCGTGTAAGTACCCTCTATAGTACCCCATTCACCCTTATTAACAGTACCTCCGCAGGCAATCTGAATATTCGATCCGTTGCGGAAACATAACTGGAAGCGCTTCTCATCCGGTCCTTCGGTGTATAATATCCTGGCAGAAACCTTGTATACGCCGCCGGGCGTCACTTTTCCGGTGATGTACTGCATGGGACCAGATCCTGTAGTAGTCCTGCCTGTAGCCAATATACTATAATCTCCGCTATAAGACTCTTCATCAGAAATACTAACCTGAGCAGTATCGTTTCCTGTCCATGGTTGAATTCCGTCTTCAAAACCACCATTTTCAATCAATTCTGTCACCACCGGTTCCGGAATCGATTCTTCAATGATTGAAACATCGTCCACATAAAAATCCATCAGGTCATTGGTTGCGTCCGGAGTGCCGGTCCATGGTGTCTCCAGGAAAATTGAAGTCTCTGAAATATCGGCACCCAATGGAACCGTGTAGGTTCCCTCTATGGTACCCCACTCGCCTTTTTTAACAGTGCCGCCGCAGGCAATTTCAATTCCTGTCCAGTCTGATCCGTTGCGGAAACATAACTGAAAACGTTTCTCCGCCGGTCCTTCGGTATAAAATATCCTGGCTGAAACCTTGTATACACCGCCAGGCGTCACTTTTCCGGTGATATACTGCATAGGACCGGATCCTGTAGTAGTCCTGCCTGTAGCTAATATGCTATAATCTCCGCTGCATGACTGCGTATTAGAAATGCTGACCTGAGCGGTGTCATTTCCTGTCCATGGAGTCAGTCCATCTTCAAATCCGCCATTTTCGATCAATTCCGCGCCTTCAGAAGATTCATCTGATAAAAGATTGATGTTCCCTGAGTCAGGCTCTACGCTCCGGGCACTGTATCCCGTCGTGGATGCCGTAGTTGTAGAAGAAAAATCTTTGTACTCGGCATCGTTATAAAACTCATCTGATTTTACAATACTCTTACTGTCTTGCCCTTGTACTGGTATCTGCATTTCAATCGGCGCTTTGCCGTCCACGCCAAATACCGGCCAGTGATCGCTGCCCCAGGTCACAGGTACCAGAACCGGTATCCTGCCTACGGATCCATGATCCTGGAAGAGCATTGCATACCAGTTGCCATCAACCGTGTCAACGATTCCACCCTGGGCAATGCCTGCGCCGGATAAGCCGGAATCATCCTGCAGCACTACCTTCCCCTCGTAGGTTCCGTCGATGCTGCCGGAACGGTAGCACAGTTCTGTCCTTACCTTTCCTGGCGGCCAGGTGATTAAAAATATGTAATAATATCCATTGTATTTATAAATGTGGGAGCCTTCGCTCAGCGTATCGGAATTTCCTCCAGCGATGCTTGCTGAATTTGGGATAATTATTTTGTCCAGCCCCCCCTGCTTGATCGCTGTGGCATCAGAAGTCAATTCTATGATCCTGATATCCCCACCGCCATATACCATGTACACGCTGCCGTCATCATCAAAAAGCAAAGACATGTCATGGTATACGCCATCCAGTACGGATTTCCTCCAAGGACCATTTTCAATGTCTTCCGTTTGGTAAACGTATGTTTTTCCCGTGGTGTATGTCGCATACACTACATAAAATGTACCGTTATAATAACGCAGGCTGCTCGCCCAAGATCCCTTGCCGTATGCACTCTGCCCGTTCCGCAGCGTTAAGGCATCTGAATTATCTATAACGTCATATACATAATTTATGATTTCCCAATTTACCAGATCGTAAGATCTCATAATCGGACAGCCGGGTGACAAATGCATCGTCGTACTGGACATATAGTAGGCATCACCTACCCGAATTACATCCACATCCGGTACATCTGAATAGATAACCGGGTTTGTAAAAGTACCGTCATCCTTTGCGGTTGACGTTGTAACTGCCTCTGCATATATAGGTAATATGCTTGCCGTTAAAAATAATACACTTAGAAAAACAGTAAAAATCCTTTTCGTTTTCTCTACAACTCTTTTCTTCACTTTCAATCCTCCTGGATTTTTGGAAAATGTTTGACAATTCTATTGTATATCTAATTGCCTCAATCCCATCACCCTCTCCTGTTAATAGTTTCACAAAACTATACAATGTACTATTTTTTAGTGCATTGTATGGCACACTTAATATTCTACCAAATTGTAAATATTTTTCAATTTATTTTCTTATGAATTATGTTGAATTATTTATGAATTATTTCTAATTCTTACTGAAACAGGCAAGCTCCACCCACCGCTTTCGCTTTGCTTAGAGGAGAGGGAGTCACTTTGGAGGTTAAATACATTTTTTAGAGGGTGAAACGCCTCTCATCCTATATTCACCCGGAGTACAGCCAAAAGATTTTTTGAATTGATAACAAAAATACTGGCCATCCCGGTACCCAAGGCTTTTCCCAATCTCAGTAGTATTTAATCCGGTACACCGTAACATTTCCTTAGCCTTGTCCAAACGGATCTTTATCAGATATTCTACGAAAGTTAATCCTTCCTTCTGCCGGAAAACCGAACTGAAGTGATTGGGAGTTACATTAACCTGAGCTGCTACCATATTCAGGGAAATGCTTTCTTCATTATAATGTTTCAGAATATAATCTTTTCCCATCCCCACCAATTCATTGTATCTGCTGATGGAAATTTCATCTCGCGCTTTCAGACACAGAATCAAGACTTTTCGCATATAAGCTTTTGTCAGTTCTCTGGAAATGGCAACAAACGCTATTTCTTTCATTATAGTAATAAACTGGATTGCATGTTCTTTATTCCCACCGTTTTTTTCAAGGAATCGAATGGCCGTGAAGTTGCCGTCCATCAGTATATACTGCCTGAAAAGTACGGAGTCCATGTTTCCCGTGTCAACCTGCCGCCAAAATTCATCTACAACTGCCTCCACCTCTTTTCTGCTCCCACTTTTTAGAAAGTCCTCTATCCGTTTTTTATTGAGGATTTCCATATCTATTTCTTGCAGGCTGATTTCCGCATCATTACCTGCCCGGATGTTTTTTGTTTTTGAACTGAATATCACCTGACTTTCTTCATTGAAAAACCTGCCGTTAAATGCCCTGTTCGCCTGAAAATAACATTCCGGAATATCACAAAGCCTTGTGATCGTCTTTCCAACACCTGCAAAATACCTGAGATTTCCGATATTCTGAAAAACACGGGACAATTCTTTTGTAAACCTGACCACTTCCCGCTTCAGTTCTCTTTCATTTCTTCCTTTCATCAAAACGGCTTTTCCTTCTATTCCCCGGTCAAAGTAAACCAGCCACTCATTTCCTTTAAACATGTTATATAATTTCTGTTCCACATCTTCTGTCTGTACCGTACACTCCTGCTCTTTATCCCAAAACTCAAACAAAATCATATTGTAAGCATTTGCAGCCAGATTGACATCAAACCGCATCCCTCTGGCAATCATTTCTGGTACTGAATATTTGCCTGAAATCAAGTCTTCGAAGAACTGGTGCCTTTCCAACTTTACTCTTTCTTCACACTCCTTTCCACAAAATTCCAGATACCATTTCTGTTTATGTTTTTTCAAAATCTCTGTCTTTATATCCAATACAGTGTCCAGCAGCTCACTGGTATTCACAGGTTTCATAAGATAGTTTGATACACCAAGCCTAAGTGCACTTTTTGCATAAAAAAATTGGGCATAATCGCTTAGCATGATAATCTTTATATCCGGCAAGTCTTTTTTTACCAGGCCGCTGAGCTCCAAGCCATTCATATAGGGCATCATAAGGTCTGTAATCAGAATATCCGGTTTTGTATCCTTAATCAGCGGATAGGCTATCTCACCGTCACCGGCCTCCCCCACCACGCAAAGGCCATGCTTTTCCCACTCAATCTTCTGCTTAAACTCCTCCCGTATCTTCGTTTCATCTTCCACAAAAAAAACCTTTAACATAGCATTCTCCTTATCGTTTATATCACAGGCATTTGTTTAATGTCCAAACTATACAATGTACTGTTTTATGATACTATGTATTACACAGAATATTTTAACAAATTCTAAATATTTTTCAATTTATTTTCTTATGAATTATGTTAGATTATTTATGAATTATTTTTGTTACTTTACAATTATCATGATATTCTTTTATTTTATTCATTTTTTATATGACAAAAGCAATAAAAAACCCACCAAAATGAGATTTTAAATATTATTTGAATATTTTTATAATATATAGTAGAATAAATAATAAATTGAGATTAACAATTATGAAACCTGATTTAAACTCAAAAAAATGGAACAGTTAGCCGAAGCGGGAAACTGGAGTAGATCTCAGCATTATCCCTGGCATCTGATGATCTGGAAAGGAAAATGTATAATGTATCACCTTATATGTTCATTATACAGGATACATTCATGAATAAAGAAGAATTGACGACCAAAATGCGTATTGTAAATAGTGCAATCGAATTAACTAAGGAATATGGGTTCGCATCCGTCTCAGTCAACCAAATTTGCAAAGCGGTGGGCGTTACAAGAAGCACATTTTATTATCATTTTAAAACAAAGGATGAAGTATTTGATTATCACCTTTTAAATCCGGAACTTTATATCATGGATAACATTCTCCCTGTATTGGATACGACAGATCCTCTTAAACAGTTTATGCTTATTATTAATATTTTCTTAAAACAACTTGTCGAAGTAGGTCCTGAGGCGTTACGTTTGATATATAAAAGGGGCATAGAGGCAAAGGTGCATATTAATGTGCTTCAAGACTTTACCCTTTGGCAGTTGTATGTTAAACTTATTAAAAAGGCACAGGATTCCGGAGAAATAGAAAATACCGCGAATCCGGAAAGTATTATGGAAGCAATTCTTTATATGCTAAAGGGGATCGTAATTACTTGGTGTAATCAGGAGTTCTCTTTTGATTTTTATGCTGAATGCAACCGTATGCTGGATGTGATTTTGCATTAAGTTTGTAGTGGTTATAGTTGAAATATTCGATTTATGGCGTCTGCCAGCCAAACAATTGCTTTAGATATAAGAAACAAGCAGGGCATGGATTGTTCCATGCCTGCTTAATATTGTGACTCAGCAACTCTATTCCGTCCTTAGAGCTACCACGGGGTCTTTCTTGGCCGCCGACTGTGAAGGGCATGAGTCCCGATATGAGGGTAAGGAACACGCTCACGCAGGTCATTATAGCCGCGTAATACCACGGGAATATCGCTATTGTCTCAATACCCTGTAAATTGTAAATAATCAGGTTTATGATCCATGAGCCTAAATAGGTAAAGCCTATTCCGATAAGGCCGGACACCAGACCAATAATAAAGGTTTGAGCGGTTCACACCGATTTCCTTGATCCTTTCCACGACTGATACATAAGTGATGATACCGATCATTTTATATTTTAGATTCTGTCTCTGTGCTCAACTTTATATTGCGTTTCAATAATTCTTCTGATGTTATGCCTGGATGATGATATCGTTTTCGCTGAGTGGTAACGTGTCCGCAGTTGATTGCCTTCTGCGGACACCAATGAATACACGCCATGCAGTTTTGGCAGTTTTTATGCAGGAATACGGGCTTGCCATCCTGCATTTCAATATTATCCACGGGACACAGCCTTTTACAAAGTCCGCAGGAAATGCAGTTGTCTGAGACGGTAAACTTCTTTTCTTTAGCTCTGAAAAAACGATTGCCGATTGAATGAAATACTTTATTGGCGGGGTTCTTTTTACAATCTTTCTTTGTGACTTTATTTTTTATATCCCCGGCAACGACGCCCATTCTTTCCGCTGCCGTACTCAATAATTGAGATGGATTTTCAGGAATATCATACAGCACAATATAGTTTCCGACCATCTGTATTCCGCTGTTATAATTTAATGATAATCCCTTTTTTATCAATTCGGTATTGACCATAGCAGAGGCATTTCCATCCTCCCGGTTATAAGTCACAACCGAAAAGACATAATCCGACGATGTGTCATTTAGCGGCAGCCTTTTTATAAATCGGACTGCCGCTTCCGGCGCACCTGCCGCATAGCATGGAAAGACAAATCCAATTCGGTCATAACGGCCATTTAATTCAAAGCTGCCTTTCATGAACACAAGCTCGGTATCGCCTAAGACCGATGCAATATCCTGAGCAGCTTTCAGGCTGTTACCGGTGCCTGAGAAGTAGAAAATAATGTTCTTTTCCATATATCTATTCACCTAAATCAACATTCGGGTTTAAATACCGGACACGGTCTTTTGTTTTTCCGCCGAAATCAATCGCTTTGTTCGGGCAGCTTTGAATACAGGCAAGGCACATTTCGCAATGGTGCTGCCACTCGGGTTTACCGTCTTTAATCCGAATATTTTTAACCTGACAACGCTCTGCACATATTCCGCATCCCAAACAGCCTTCTGATACAGTATATTTCTTATCCTTCCCATGTGTGGGCGCAATCATCGTTTTATATAGCAGATTATGCATCATGCGGCTCATGACATTGCCTTTCTCTATTTCCGATACCTTCCGGCCTTTGATTACCGTCACGATCATCTTGATTTTCTTGTTTTCGTCATTAAAAATGGTTTTTTGTTTATCTTTATCAAGCGCGCTCGAAAGGGTGATATTATTACCGGGCATATTGACATAAAAGCCCGCGCTTAATTTGCGGCTTTTTTCTGCAAGCATAGTCTTGCACTGGTCAAGTGCTTTGCCCGCTAATGCGCCGTAGGTTGCCGCCGCATAATTGTAGACACTGTCCGCAACGTGCAGTTTGTTCAAAAAATCCACGACAACAAGCGGTAATCCCCAATTGTAGACAGGGAAGATGATACCGAGTGTTTCACCGCCGATTTGTTCGCCATTGTAATCGGCAATTTTCCTGATCTCCGTATCGCCGAGCATTTTGGCGATATCCTCCGCTACCTGCAAGCTGTTTCCCGTCCCTGTAAAATAATAAATCGTATTCATAAAACACATTCCTCTCTATATTATTTTTGATTCAACAAATGGTTAACCAAATGGCTTTTTTGAAACCCTCAACCTCACGGCAGAGGGTTTTTCCAAAGATTTACCTGATAGGCTATCAGCCTTTTTCTGTGTGCGGGATTACTCAGGCATCCGGGACCGACTCCGACCAGCATAGCGACAAAATGATTCATTACGATAGCTTTAAGTGCTTCTGTGGCGCTGTCAAAATCCATATTCCTGATTTCACCGGCTTTGGCACGTTTTTCAAGGAATCCCGGGAACCATCTTCCGCTTTCTGAAAAGATTTCAGCGAGCTTGCTTTTATCCACCAGCTCCATTACTTCATTTTCCTTGAATAATATTTTCAAAACATCATGATGCTCTGCAAACACTTCGTTCCAGTTTTGATAGAGCTGCTCTATGGCTTCTTCGATTGGAAACTCATCAAGCCCCTCTGTACGCATTCTTAAATCCAAAGCAAATTGTTTGAAATTTTCCTGCACCAAAACCTGTAATATTTCTATTTTCCCGCCGGGAAAATAATGGTAAAGCAGTCCGTCGGCCATTCCGATATCACGGTTGATTCTTCTCACCGGAGTTCCTTTGTACCCACCAGCAGCAAATAGTTTTTGCGCGGATTCCAATAATTTTTTTTTCGTTTCGGCCGCTTGTTCCTGCCGCATATTCAGCTTTTCAATTTCCAATTTATATCACCGCCATTCGTTCAACATCTGTTCAATAAAATCGTAATATGGTTTTGTATTATTGTCAAGTTGGGGGCAACATTTATGATGCAGGTGTAGTGTCGAGCCATGCTCTTTTACCAGTATAAATCTACAGTAGTCGTCAACAAGGAATTTTTTCCATATATGCGCTGTTCCAACTTTTTCCTGATATTATATATATTTTTTAGATTGAAATGAATATCAATTTTTTACTCATCATCAAAGACTGTTTCATTCATTTCAGGAAAATCCAATAACTCTGAAACGGACATTTCTAAGCCAATAGCTAATTTATGCAAAGTTTTCAATTTAGGATTCTTTGTTGTACCCTTTATAATATTCTCTACAGTAGATTGAGTAATACCTGATAACGTAGCAAGTTTATTAATAGTAATTTTTCTTTCGATACACAATTCAGTTAATCTTTTGGCAATAGCATCAGAATATGTCATAAAAAGTCTCCTTTACCCGTATATAGTTAATAAGTATACGACTTTTTTATAACCATCATTAACGGTATACGGTTGACTTTTAAATAAAATCATAGTAATATAACCATACAACGTTAATGTAAGGAGAATAAAAATGTCATTTACACATGAAACTTTCAAGCAAAGAGATGTGTGCAAACGTGCATGACGACACTGCTAAAATAATGAAAGATTAATACCTTTCTTAAAAATGGAAAAAAATATAAACGAAAGGATTTCTATGGACGTATTACGAGAGTTATACATTGCTTATTCAGAATCACAAGAAGCGGAAGACGCTATGAAAGAAACAGATAACCAATTGTTTGAATATATGAAGTTTAATATTCCGGCAGAAGAAAAAACAGCCTTTTTTGAAATTATAAATTCAATTATGGAAATTAGGGCAGAATATTTTTTCAAAAAAGGATTTAAAACAGCAGTAAAAATCATGTTTGAACGATGATAAGGAGAACATACATACAAATTCCCGAATAAAAAAATAAAGGAAACGCTGTATTTATCAACGTTTCCTCTTCTTTACACCACTGCCGGCGACCGGATGCATATATAATACAAAGGGGTGGATGAGGAAATAACGGGGTACTTAAAAGTGTTTACCGGCACGTAATGGAAGAAAAGGCAACCGAAATGAATAAGACTGCAAACCGGAACTTCTATTTCTTAACTCCTATTGTGGATTTAAAAGCAACAGAATTTTTGAGTCTTTTCCGCAAATGGACAAAGAACCGTTCCATAACAAAGAAACGCTTTAGGAATATGAAAAGTTTGTTAAATAGCATTTATCAATATGCAATTGAACAGAAAATTGTGCAGCATAACCCTACACTTGAAATGAACTGTCCCAACTGCCTTTTAAATCAGCAAACAATACTAGTGATGTCTTTACTGTAGATGAACGTAACAAGCTATTTTTTATATTATCTGCATTGCTTCGCCATCAGCAATTACTTTTTTCCATCTGATGAATTATTTTATATCAGTCCTATCTAACAAATAATCAACACTAACCTGAAAAAAATCTGCAATTTTTATTAATGTACTTGCCGTCCATTCTATTTTTCCAGTTTCATATTGGCTATATGTATTTTGTGAGATATTAAGCAACTTTGCCATTTGCGCCTGTGTGATGTCATTATCTTCTCTTATTCCACGAATATTTTTATATACCATCTCTATCTCCCGATTTTTATTGCCATTATAAAATATCTGTAATCAAGATATTGACTTTTATAAAGCAACACGTTTCATACTCTCAACTTAGTAGGATAAAGGGGAAACTTCTGGATTCTCTTTTGGAAGATCAATTTGTATGTTCTTTTAAATTAGGTGCAGAATTCATGCTTGGCATCCTAAAAAAC
>Ga0153953_1000210_pt1 | contig 19053 bp, 15 predicted proteins | sample TSNJ037MetaG_FD_104718 | JGI IMG/M metagenome (GOLD analysis project Ga0153953, IMG submission 104718) | Attine ant fungus gardens microbial communities from New Jersey, USA - TSNJ037 MetaG | ecosystem: Host-associated > Fungi > Mycelium > Unclassified | place: USA: New Jersey, Wharton State...
ACGTAAAGTCGCCTGTCTGGCATACCATGTTCCACTTGCACTCTTCTTTCTATCAGCAATGTCCTGAAGCCATTCAAAATCTTCAAAATCAGTCAATTTCACAATTCCACCATTAGTTGCAACAACATAATCCGAATCTTCAATATAGAAAAAGACAGAGTGAACCATACCGTTCCTGTCAACAAAGTTTTTCATATTCTCGTTCATGCTTAACGCAAGACGTACGTTGTCATAGTCAGATATAAGCTCCTGATAAGAAGTAATTCCATTTAGGTTAACATATTGCCTTCCAAGAATAAAGTCTAATGCTTCATAAAAATACAGTGATAATCGCTCATCGCAAAATTCCTGATTAGCCTGCAGCTTATCCATCACTGATTTTGATATTGCTTCTTCTGTAATCTTACGCATATATATACTATTAACAGTAATTGCAAAAATTGCTGGCACTGACGAAACAATAAATAATATTAATATTAGTTGTAATACAATAGAACGTCTCTTCACGCTCATCCCCCATATATATTTATATTTTTTTATTGATCTGATTCGCAGTTCTATCATATCAGTTATACTCAAAAATTACAAATAGTTTACTAAGCCTATTTCTTCATAATTTGGATTATCCAAGTAGGTAAATTTTATTATTTATGTGATTATCCTGTTATAGGGGATATTGAATATATACTTTTGAGCAGGATTGTGTTAGAGTTAAGCTGAATTGTAAGCAGTTTCATATACATTTTAATTTTATAGACTAAATAAAAGACAATTAGATTTTAATAACACAAGTGAAAAGGTGAAGGATGGATAAAAATTCTATGGGGCAATTTATTGCCACTATGAGAAGAGAAAATGGATTGACGCAGAAGGAGTTAGCTGAAAAATTAGGTATGTCACCGTCTGCTATATCTCAGTGGGAGAGAGGGAAGTGTTTTCCAGATGTAGAATTATTTTCGGACATTGCAGAGATATTGGGGGTTCAATTAACAGAGTTGATGGCATGTGAGCGTAATATTAGTATTACGAATAATGTTATTCATGAGGTAGAAGAGAAAGAAACAAAGAACACGCCAAAAATAATTATCATAAGAGAAATAAAAAAAATAATAATAACTATAAGTATCATAATTCTATTTATCGTATTTTGGGTCATATATCTGGTGTCTAAAAATTCTCCAGAATTTCAGATAATAGATATTCTATATGAAGATACGTTGGATTTGGGAAAAGTATGTTTCATTCATACTTTATGTATAGGTTATAGTACAGATAACATTGATCTTATCGAATATGAACAATATATAAGAGAAGCATGGGAAAAAGAACAATTGGTTAGTAAGGAAGTAGATGTTATTGTGCTTACGATTTATGCAAAATATGTTTCAAAGGAAGAAAGTGAACCAATAGGTCAAATAGTTTTATACAATATGAGTGGGGACTCTTAGCAGCAAAGGTTTAATCAGGAAAGGGGGAGCTTTCTATGAAAGTATATGCTGCAGGGTTATTATTAATTATATTTGTTCTATCATCATCACTTGTCGCCTTCGCTGTAGATGGTATTATTGGTGAAGAAAGTTATTACAGTGAAAATTTAGAAAGTATAACATATACAGTATATGATTCCGTGACTATTGAAAGTTACAGAAGCACTATGAGAAGTAGTATGTATGTAGAAAGACTGGTTGTATATGAAGGTACAAGTGTTATTCCATCGAAAACAATAAGGTGGGAAGAAAAAACTGATGGAATTATTTATATGGGTATATTAACATTATCATCAACTATATATAATTATAACGAGAACATAACGACATGTCGATATGTAGGTACTTTATCAAGCGAATCTAGGTAAAAGGGATAGTATAAACTTATGTTGCTAAGATGTTGCCACTACCAGACGACTATCCATTGTCTGCTTTATCTGAGGGTATTGTTATTAATGGTGTTTACCTCATGGAGGTGAGCATGGATATTCCGATGCAAGAGTGCATGCTTTCTGGAAATTCAGAGCACTCCTTTCCGAAAGAGCAGTACATGCCTTTCCGGTACGAGTGCAGGAATATAAATCCAGCTATTAGACTATTAAAGTCTTGACTTCATGAACCCACTTGATATGCTTGTACAGGCTTGGGAACAGTCTTCACCATCCAGCCAAAATGAAAAGTCATGCGCTGTATTTACACTGGAAATCGACAATAGTCAATTTATTTTCTAGCAAATGAAGTAACTGTCGAGTGAATTGCTTGTATTATTATGCTATGATATATAGACATTAGCCGAATGTACTAATGCTTATACATGAGATTATAGTATCGTAAATAATCTTGATACCACTCTAAAGCAAACACTGTACAAGCACACAACTTTTGGCCATTGGAAGATATCAGCGGTTGACCTTGCTGGTGATGCTACTACTACCGGTACATTTAAAGACTTGAGTACGGATTTATATTATTATATTAAGTATAGTGCTCCAGTTAATGCAAGTGGTTCAGTAAAAGGTAATACTAAGTGAGTGAATGAAGGAAGGAAGGTAAATCTAATGACGTCTGCTGCTCTCAAACTTTTTGCATTATTTTGCATGACAATAGATCATATTGGTGCTTTTATACTTGTTGATACAACTTGGTTGAGATGGGTTGGGCGTCTTTCTGCCCCAATCTTCCTATTTGTCTTTGTACATAGCCTGGATTTAACTCAAAATAGAAAAAATCTATTAAAGAGATTGTATTGCTTTAATGTAATAATGTGTTGTGTCTTGTTGTTATGGAAGTCACTTTTTAAAATAATTATCGTAAACAATATCTTTGCTACATTATTTTCGATAGTTGCTTTTATATATGTATTGGAATGCATCTCACAAAAGAAGAGATACTGGAAGTTGTTGCTTTTATTATATATAATTATCCAAATTGCATTATCAGTATTGATACTGTTTTTACACATTTTTGACTTAGGTACACTGGCTATTGTCATTAGTAGTCTGACTGCTAACATATTTGCAAATGAGGGGAGATTATTTTTTGTTGTATTGGGTGTAGCTCTTTATCATTATAAAGGTAATAAGATTAAATACTCCATAGCGTATATTATACTCTACTTATTTCATTCCTCAATAATTATGTTTGAAATCAGTCCTAAAATCCATAGTTTTGTAGAGAATACAAAAATAAGTCTATTATATGAAGGCTTTAGTTTGATACTTGGGTATAACTTTGATGAACCTTTTGCAGTATCTCCATTTCTTAATCATTTCGAGTGGATGGGAATATTGGCTCTACCTTTTATGTGGTTGTATAATGGTCAAGAGGGAAGTAAAAATAAATATCAATTCTATGTATACTACCCATTTCATATAGCATTACTATCGATAATTGGTAAGGTAATCATTAATTAAGAGTATTAATGTGATAAGAGTATTAAATATAGACTTTTATTTATAGCATTAAAATTCAAGTTATTTTTGCTTTTCTAGGGCAAGTTAATTAATAAGAAGACTTATTTAACAGGCTAACTAAATTTTACAGTAACCTGCATAGCTTAGCATTTAGGAATAGGGTAATCACACTAAATAGTTTGTGGTCACCCTATTTTAGTATTGCTTGTGTTTCTTTTCTTTACCCAAATTTTAATTAGGAGGTAGCCAGTTCATTGAAAGAAAGAAAAAAACTTAAAAAAACCAAGGAAAAGCTCCCTGTGTCCCAAAAGCCACGCATACCCTACCAAAAGCTCTTGTTTACCGCATCCCTTGTCGCCTATTGCTTCATCCTGAATACCAGCCAGGTTCTTGCCTCGGATATGTGGACCCAAGCAGAAAGCATCATGAAGGATGTCCATAACAAGATCCTCGGCATCTCCACCATTGCCGCCATCGTAACCGCTTCCACAGCCTTACTCCTGATGAACTTCAGTAAATCAGGGAAGAACCGTGGATGAATCCAGGGCATGGCTGAAACGGATTGCCATCACATGGGTAGTCCTAAACAGCTTGGGTTTCGTCTTAGCCTACATTACCCCATTCTTCAGGACTTTGTATGGGATAAAGCTGCACTTATCTGAAGCGGAAACCATAGCAGTCACACACTTTGAACGGGGCAACGAGCTGATTTCCACCAATAACGTGACCATGGAATTCAAGGCTTACCGTATTTCCTTAAAACGAAAAAAAAACATCCCACTAAGGAATGCTTTTTTCGAAAATGCTGTAAAACTAAGTACTTCTAGTGTGCGTGACAGGATTTGAACCCACGACCTTCTGGTCCGTAGCCAGAGGAAGGTGATGTAAGTTGGGGTTCTTTGTGTTTTAATTGGTACGGAAAAGCCTTTATTTGCAAGGCTTGCAGGCATTCCTGTGCATTACGTGAATTTGGGTTTATTTTTGTGAATGTGGTTCATATTAGCAAAATATTAGCAACCGTATTAGCAGAAATAGGCCAATGAATCTATAAATTTATTAGCAGAATTATTTTGATTAGCAAGAGGTGTTCTGACCTGCAGGATACCTCTTGTATATTTTTGGAGGTAAATAAATGGACTATCAGTTAGAAATTAAACAAGTTGTGGACTACCCACGATGCCGTATCTATCGTGAATTCATCCGAAACCTTATGGAAGATACGAATATCCGTGCCAACGGAAGTTCTTATCTTTTTTATTACATCATCCTTTGCTCCTATGCAAACTTTCGGTCCTCTTATCGGAGGGTGGAGGGCATATCCTATTTGATTGGTCCTGGTGAATGGGTATGTAAGGCTTCAGAGCTATCTGGTTGGTTCCGTACCCGTTTCCAGCACCAGGCAGTTTCCATTCTGGACTACTTACAGAAACAGAATTACATTACATATACCAAGCTTGGGCACAACCTGATAAAATTCAGTATTACCGGCTGGAAAAAACATAATACGGCCCTTGACTACAATTACCCCTGTCTGAAGGATGTGGGGTTTTTCTTTTTTCCGGTAGCTGCCGTACATGAACTGATCAGCATGGGTAAATGTTCGGATATGGACATTGTTCTGGATCTGTGGATCCATGCCATCTATAACGATGAACAAGTGCAAGGCTCTAACATCGGTCCAGTAGTCTATTTCAGAAACTGTACTGGCAACCCTTTGACCAGTTATAGTGATTTAGCACTGCGTTGGGGCATTTCCAAGGCTACTGTCAGCCGCACCCTGAATAAGCTGCAGGAAAAAGAATACCTTTCCTTGGTTTCCTTTACTGGAAAGCATGGCAGCGTGATATACCTGTGCAGCTATCTGTCCACCATGTTTAATATCAGCGATGTAATGATTGATAAAGAGGAGGTTTCCATGACATTTCAAATTCCAACCAGCATACCTGATGGCACACTCGTTCCAGAGGAAAACAGTATTAAAGACGAACAAATATACGTTTCAGATAGCGCCGTTTGCGTTTCAGAACCGCACATCCGGCAGATGGTCAAAAAAGTGGCCGGAATCCTTGCAGCACAAGGGGTTTCATGTTGTGAATGCCCTAAGACACACTATAAGTTATATAGCTTATCCGACTGCAAAGAAAGTATTATTAGATATTCTTTAGAGATCGTCTGTCCAAATGCAGACATATCCTACCGCTTTGAATTGACTCTATCTCCGGTTGATATGGGCACAAGTAACATGGCTTCTGAAGCAAATATTAAAAAAATAATAGAACCAAAAGGAAAGGAAGAAAATTATCATGATTGATTCTAAGAAGCAAAATCAGAAAGACTTGACAGTGGAGGACAACCCTTTATTCCATGATACCTGGAAATTACTCAAAAATTATCGTGACGCAGTGTGGAATCTGGAGCTTGCTGTCCAGCAAGTACGCAATACCTTTGAAATCGAATACGGAAGCAGCATTGAGGAATTCCTGGATTCCATATACCTGGCTGGCGCGGATGTTGGCGGTACGAAACTGGAGAATTACGCTAGAAGCATTGAAAGGAGCAATAAAATGCTGAAGCTGCTGACTTCGGCAGTAGACCTCCTCCGGAGCAGGCATAAGCATGGAGAGCAATATTATTGGCTGTTGTATTATACTTATCTCTCGCCACAGCAACTACAGAATACGGAGGAAATCATTGAGAAGCTGAGCCCGCATATCACGAATATCTCTTACCGAACCTACTACCGGAAGCGTCCTCTAGCTATCGAAGCGTTGAGTACGGTTCTTTGGGGGTATACATCCAAGGATTGTATGGATCTTTTGGATAAGTTTTTTCCAGAGCATGGTTCAGATTCATAAATTACACTGGACATTTAACGCAGACACTCATACATGGAGTTAAACATTCCAAGGAGAGTGTCTGTAAATTTGAAATTAGCTTATTAACGGCTGATAATAACATAGTACTAAGTACTAAACCGCTAGCGCGGTGGTTCCCTTGACAAGTCCTACAAGGTCATTTATACTGCATACAGCACCTTGAAATCCAAAACCACGTAACATCCCAGAAAAAAGCGGCCGGAACTATACTGGTGGAGTGATTTTGTTGTACCATTTTCATTGAGATATTTTCCAATAAACCCTTTGTTTACAAGCTTTTTAAGGTTGCCATTTTCTATTTTGCAGATAAAGAGAGGTAATACTTTCCCCATAATAGGGTATCGGCCAAATGTCCGCGGTTTCGTGCTATGAAATTATCCAAAGTCGCCTATAGCGAGTTGCTATCGGCGGTTTTTTTATGCTACTTCGGATAATTTTCTATTCATAATGGGCAATTCAAATTCTTGTAAAAATCTATTAATATGGATAATCTGCAATTAATGATACAATTAAAACTAAATTTATACATTATTTGGAGTGAAGTTGGGATGCTTGAATATTCGTTTTCCACCCTCTATTCTCATTCCTACTTCATCTGTAATTTCGGTGCTATTATCATAATGAAAAGATATACTATGCTTGCTGCCTGGTTCAAGTTTAACACTAGATAAATCCCAACATCCTATGGAAGAAGTATAAAAATGTATGGGAGGAAATGGAACCGAATTAATATCCTGCGTAATATGTTCATTATCTCTTGGAACCTCAATTAGCATAGAAAAAATACCGTAAGTCAAGTTGAAAAGCATATAAGGTATACCCCATACACAAGGCTTTCTTTTATAGATAATAAAATGAGGATACTTAGTTACATTAGATATCATTACATACCGCACTATTAAACGATTTATGGAAAATATATTTACATGGTTTGTGTCAAGTATCCACTCAATTGTATGCTTGAAATGAACCAACTCTGTAAAGGACATACCGGAAATTGCCATTTTGACTAAGGTTTTATATACCGCAATTGGACAACAACCCGGTATTATTTCTTCAAACTTAATATCATTTGATTCATCTTTAAAACTTGATGTTTCTTTATTTTGAACAACAATAAAATAACGCTCATCAGGATTATTAGGGTCTTTAGTTACCCAAAACGCCTCAAAATTAGGGTGAAAAATTCCATTACAATCTGTTACTCCATCTCGTGACTTGAATTTTGGAATTTTCCTCTTTCCCTTAATCCCTGCAAAAGAATGATAGAATTGAAAATAATTCCCGTAATCATTTTCAATTCCTCTCCCAAACTTACCGTTACAAGTGTCACACTCATATGGAGATAAATATGCTTTGTTGCCTATAGACTCGGGAAATAAATGTGGGTCCTCAATAAAAGAAACATCAGGCTCACTTTTTCCGCAAAATCTACAGGTTTTTCTTTTAACACCTATATACTTTAATCCATTATTTGACTTTAGTAGCCTTGTCTGATCGTTGAAATTGGGTGTATCTACAACATCATAATTTTTCTCATAAAAACATAATGCCCTCTTATCAATGTTAGTATCTCCAATTTTCATATCCTCGCCTCCTCACTCTTTTCTTGATGTAAAATACTCCTAATGTTATAGATAATACGACAAATAATATAGCAATCAGCGTCCACATATATCATCTCCTTATATGTTATTAATTTATTGGATTTTCTTTTTAGTGTCAAAACTGTTGAGTTTTGGTACCTTTTACATTATTTATGTATATAATATAAGAGAACGCTTATTTCTGTCTTTGTAAATGTATATCAGAGAATAAGATGCTAAGACCATTTGAACCCATATTACCATCAGCGGCCATTTCAATTTTTAAATCAGTTACACCAGTTATATCAACAGATATATCTATAGGTTTCGTTGATGCATCAAAATCCGTTTTTGACCAAAGTAAGACATCGTCCCCATATATTTTTAGATAGCCAGTACTTTTTGAACTTTCTCTACCTTCCGGAATTGATGCTATTCCTGTTATTACATTGTATATCCCGCCAATGTCATATGTATGACTTTGCCCTCCATCTGATACACCCATATAAGCTCTAAATGATTTTTCGTATATATTTCCCATGTTATCTTTTTTATTATATTCTAAATAAAAACTGTGACTTCCCTTTAAATATGGATTTATATCATATAGACTAACTGGTATATATTGTTTATAAAACACTTCTTTCTCATATAAATTATAATTATCTGGATATATTTGCTGAGCTTCCTTAATAATTTGCAACGCTGATTCATAATCGCCATTCGATAAAAAGATATCTTCTGCTTGTTGAATCACATCATTAATATTTATTTCATCCTGTAATATAGAAACATCTTTTATTTGTTGTAATATAATGTCAGAAAATAGAATGTTAAGACCATTTGAACCCATATTACCATCAGCAGCCATTTCAATTTTTAAATCCGTTACACCAGTTATATCTACAGATATATCTGTAGGTTTCGTCGATGCATCAAAATCCGTTTTTGACCAGAGCAAAATATCATCTCCATATATTTTGAGATATCCTGTATATGTTGAACTTTCTCTACCTTCTGGAATTGATGCTACACCTGTTAATACATTGTATAGCTTTCCAACATCATATGTATAGCTTTGTCCTCCATCAGATATACCCATATAAGCTCTAAAAGACTTTTCATAAATATTTCCAACATTATCTTTCTTATGTTCTTCTATTGAAAGCTTAAACGTACCAGTAGTATGCGGCGTTAGGTCAAATAGGCTTATATACTCATGATTAGTCGGATTTATATCTTCGTTCTCTGGCTCCTTACTAGATATACTCCCATCTAAATTGCTTCCTTGCTCCTTACTCTCTACTTCATTACCTGTTGTAGGTATATCTTGCGTTGGCGAGGATATTAAAAAACCACCTAATAAAGAGATTACTATACCAGCAACAAAGATCATAACAGATTTCCAGTCTTCTTCCTTGAAGTAGACAACAAAAGCAGTTACACATGTTATAATAATAATTAAGCCAAAAACTCCCCAGTTAAACATATTCATTTTCCTCCACTTAATCAAATATTGAAAAAAAATATTATAGTAAAATATAAAAAAAAATGCGTGATTATCTAATATTCGAGTACATCTATAGAATAGAGCTTCAACACTTAATAGACATAATGGGAAGTTCAAAGTTCCCTACAAATTGGAATTTGTATTAACGTTTTACTCGTAAGATCTATTTAGATGCATATATACTTTCATTTCCATCCGATTCAATTCTTATTAGCTTTACACCTATGAAATCTGGATTATCTCTATAATCGTTAAACATGACCCACGCATTATCGAAACCTGATACATCTCTTGAACCAGAACCATAATGCTCGATTTTGCCACTATTTCTGAACATTTCTCTTACTGATGTTGTTTGATCATCCCATTCAACTCTATAACCGTAAGAGTCTTCTTCTGGAGTTGCTGATGATTCTAAAAATCTCATTCCTCTTCCCATTTACAGTTCTCCTCCTTAATTTTCTCATTTTTCTAATACCTTCCGAATATGATAAATTGGAATCTGTCGATACATTTATATGTAAGTATAATATCAATTATATTGTCAAATCAACCTTACTTTTCTATTTTTGTATTTGTCCTAAGCCTGTGCCATCTTTTTATTCTCAGCCGGTTCTTTCAATCTATTGACAATCACACTTATAGCTGTATATATCATTTACTTATATTTTGCTTTCATTATCAGAGAATAGCCTAATAATCAGATTGTTCTACTTTCAACTTAATCCCAACATTAATTTAACCCCATTAATGTCTAAAAATGTTTCATTCATTTTTAAAAAATTGCTTCGTAATTCATCTAACGTAATATTAATAAAATTTAACATCTCTAAGTTCACTGTTGAATCAACCACCATCATTTCAAGTTCATCTTTTACCTTGTTGTAATTCTTCTCATCTTTTTCACCCATAGCAATCAGCGATTTTCTCAAACATGAGAACAAGCCATTAAAACGGTTATCTTCAAATCCCTTTTCAAATCTAAGATTGACTAATTCTAAAATATACGACATTTTATCTGTGTCATCAATATCAGAAATAGCATTTTGCATAGATTCTTCACGCGTAAACTCATCTGCCGCAATTCTGGTTTGCTTTATTTGTTCAATAAAATACTCAATCCCTGTATTACACCCCATACATATTAAATAACGCATCATCCTGTCTTTGTAATCTGACTTTTCAGCACCAGTAGCTCTTTCCCTTAGAATATCAATCAATTTTGCATCTTTTCGCTGATAGAGTCTTTCAGATGCATATAAAAGCGTTTCATCATCTAGCGCTTCAACTACTTCGTTATATAATTTATCTATATCCATAAAATCAATTAGATAGTCAATAGATGTCCTTCTATACCATACATCAAGTTTATTATCTATGGAAATATCAACAGCAACATCCACCATTTCCGCTATCTCTCTTTTTATGCAATATTTGAGATGGTCATCGTACACATCGCCCCTATAAATTCCGTCTTTTAAGTTAGAAATTACTTTGTTCTTCAGCTTCTGTGGTGTTACATGCTTTTCAACATAATCAAAACAGCTATATCTCTGATTGTTCTTCTTAATATACATCGCAATTGGAAGCAGTAGCATATCAAGCATAATATCATCGGTATATTCAAAATCAAAATACATTACAAAGTAAATAATGGACGGTACCCAATTAGGCCTTATCCAACTGCCATCTTCTTTGAATTCAATTTCTTTTATAAAGTCCCCATCCCCCAAATAGTTGTCGCACAATACCTTTATGTATTCTTTTTGTTGTTTGCTAATATCCACATTTATATGCTTATCTTTAAGCAATTTGAGAATATTACAAATTTGAAAACTTGCCCAATCAACAGTTTCTAAAAATATAGCTACTTCTTGTTTTTCATCTTCCCAACCATAGCAAATGCAACGAATTACTTCGCGTAATTCTACGTGATCGCTAAAAAGCTCGTAGCCCAAGCGTTTGGCTTCCTTGCGAGTAATATCAGTCTTGCCACTCAAATTAACTATTTCATCAATGAGCCCTTGGAACTTTTCTTTATAAAATAATGCGTCAAAAAATCGCTGCATCCCTTCTTTTCGCAACTTTGCATGATCGCAGTAAGTATGCCTAATAATTTGTTCACCAGTTTTTTCTTTAATCAACGTAACTAAATCATTAAACTCATCCGTATCATTAATCGTATATCTTATAAATGTAGTAACAAATTTGTCATCTATCTTTTCGTTTTCGTAAAGCTTTGTAAGCTCTAGAATGCATTTATCATTCGATATATCCTCTAATAAATGAACTCTCTCAAGATTGCTTTCCAACGCCAATTGAATAAATGCCTTAATTCTGGTATCTGTATTATCAAAAAACATTAAATACTCTTTGTTGTTATTGTATCTTTTGCCATTAACATAGAGTTTAAAAATATGTTCAAAAACTATCTTTTCGCCACGACTATAAAATCGCTCAGCTACGGTTAAAACATTCTTTACTAATTCATCGCAAATTATTTCAGAATTCTCATTATATTTTTCATCAATGTAATCTATAACTTTTACAAAAGCTTGTATAGTGGTGATTTTTGCTATACCGTTAAGTAGTTCATAATGCTCATTGCCCAAACGGGAGTTTTTGCCATCACTGCTACCAAAGTCATCATATTTTAACCCTTCCAGGAAAAATTCAATATTACTGTCCAAAAATGTCGATGTGCTAAGATAAACATACATTCCATATCTTATCCACGAATCATCTATATCATTGAATGTTAGTACAAGTCTTTGCGTTAATTGGTCGGATTGTAATTTATGTTGCGCCAATACCAATATTGCTCTACTACGTTCGTACCCCTGCCGTTCATCATCAAAGATCAACATAGTTAATACTTCAGCAACTACATCATTTTGCCCATACAATCCTTTAAATTCTATCAAAAGCACAAGTGCGTTAGATAGCACAAAATAGTTTGTAGTACCTTTTATTTTTTCAAGCAAAAACAGTAGCGTTTCCTCGCACCCGCCAAACTCAACTAACTCACCGTTTGAGATTTCATCCGAGTGAAGCCACATTGCTTTTTCACCATAGGATGTAAATATTTTCTTAAATAGACTAATTCTCGTGTTTTTCTCGACTCTATCTTTTTCAAATTTCATTAATAAAATAGGAGAGTTTTCTAATGCCCAATTTAATAACTCATCATTTTTGCTTATATCTGTAAAAAATGATAATGTATTTGCCCATGATGGCTTAATTGTTTTTTTATCAAACGTATATGTTATACAAGAAATAATCTCATCTTTAGTCTTTTCTGCAAGCCACTTTGCCGCCAAATATTCGCCGAAATTGTTATGAACAAATTGCCAATCTTCCTTATTATTTTTACTCCAAATACCACTATACTTTAATAATTCTCTATCATTAAAACTAGTATGCACTGTTTGATATTCTGTTTCAGATAAATAGTTTCTACCCAAACATTCAAGTGTAATCCCTGTTTTCATTAATAACTCCATAAGGCTCACTTCTAACTCAGGTAGTTTTCGATTTGCAGACCTGAATTTTTCCACATCTATTTTAAATTTACTCTTAATTAAATGCTCCATAAGTTCAGTACGCTTAGGTAACTTGCCATCTTTGAAGTACAAATTCACTATCTCAATTAAATAAAATGGCAAATTGATTAAATATTGAAGGTTTTTATCTATTATTTCATCAACAAACTCCTTAATATGAATTTCCTTAGATGCAAAATAATTTTCTCTATCCTCTGTTGTTAGTGGACAGAGGGAATATGCCTGAAATCCTGCTATTGTTCCAGAATAATTTTCATCCTCACTCGCCTTTTTATAAAAATTACCTCTCGATGATATTACAAATTTCGTATTTGGATTCTCTTTTACAAATTCCTCAAGATGACATCTAAAAGCATCAACATTTTGCTCTACTATTTCGTCAAACCCGTCTAAAATAAATACTAAGTTTTCTATCGGTACATCTTTGTACTCAATCGGGATGACCTCCCCAATAGTTTTATCAATATAATTATTCAGCTTATCATATATCGGGAATAACCCACCTTTATCTGTACTTAACTTATGTGCTAAATATTGCAGTTCAATAGACTTTCCACTACCGGCATCGCCAAGTAAAACTATAAGTCTATTCTGCTCTATAATTTTTGCGAGCGCATGCTTTTTATCTGAATACAAATAATAAAATTCATTTTGCAATAGCATTTCACAGAGTATAATATCTCTTTTTATATAGTTAACAGGTTTTGAGTATTGAATTTTAATGATTGAGTTTAACCAGTCTTTTTTTTCTTTCAAAGATTTTTGTTGCTCATTTTCTACTTGTCGCTCTGTATCTATCTTCCATTTTTTCAATAGATCTACTGTATATTTTTGCTCATCCCTGTCAATTATGCCTGCACAAATAGAACACAACCATATTCCATTGTTTATATGTATTCTTTGTTCCGATGTTAAACTGTTATCATATCTTGCACCACCAGGCGCCGCAGATGTAATATGAGCTGCTATACCTGAATTCGTTGATTTGAATTCATCTGTATTTGGGCCAATAGTAATATTGGAGCAATTTGGATTTGAACAGCGATATGCCACTCGCTCAGCTAGTTTTCGTTTTATATTCGGTGTAAAATTATCTCTGTTGTTCGCCATATTATCACTTCCTAATATAAACAATACAATTATAATCTAGGTTCTCATTAATGCTATAATAAACCGATGTGACACTCAATACTAATTACAGACTATAATCATAGTAATTAATAGTTATAAACCCTTACTAATCCTGTTAAAATAAGAAAAAGCGAGTAGCCAGTTCAACAATCTGTTTTTCTAAGATCTTAAAGCAAAAATAGTTAGTAAATTATATACTATTTACCAAAGTACCATATTATTCCATTTTATTCAACAATATTCTGACATCACATTGGCAGGAAAACAAAACAAATTGGCACAGAAATGCGATTTACACGTCATTTTACCCATGTTATAATGGTCATGCTCAAAACTATATCCGTAACCAAATAACCGTTCCATCCACTAAGACATCTGTACCCTATAGATGTCATTTTTTATCCTCTGCCGGTAACCTTCAAAGTTAACCGGCTTTTCTTTACCCAAAATTTTAATTAGGAGGTAGCCAGTTCATTGAAAGAAAGAAAAAAACTTAGAAAAACCAAGGAAAAGCTCCCTATGTCCCAAAAGCCACGCATATCCTACCAAAAGATCTTGTTTACCGCAGACCTTGTCGCCTATTGCTTCGCCCTGAATACCAGCCAGGTTCTCGCCTCGGATATGTGGACCCAAGCAGAAAGCATCATGAAGGATGTCTATAACAAGATCCTCGGCATCTCCACCATTGCCGCCATCGTAACCGCTTCCACAGCCTTACTCATGATGAACTTCAGTAAATCTGGAAAAACCGTGGATGAATCCAGGGCATGGTTGAAACGGATTGCCATCACATGGGTAGTCTTAAACAGCCTGGGATTCGTCTTAGCTTACATTACCCCATTCTTCAGTGACGGGAAATGGAACGGTTGATACAGGCAGGAGTGCAACAGGATCAAAAAAATGTTCCGAACAGAAAGGAGGAATGACCCATGGGAATCCTTGACGGCATAGTGGAATGGGTTGCAGAGCAGGTCATGAATTTACTGGATCTGGTCACCACCTCTGTCCTTGGCGCATTAGGCTGCAGCATGGACACCTTCCTGCGCTATTTCCCTGCAGCTGAAACCATGTACAGTATCTTAGTCGCCACAGCCATAGGACTGATACTTCTTAACTGGGTATGGCAGCTTTTTAAGAACTTCGGCCTGATTGCCGGCGTGGAAGCGGAAGATCCGGTAAGGTTAAGCATACGTTCCATATTATTTATCCTGCTTGCCTATTTCAGTGACCAGATAACCAGCTTAATACTTTCTGTGGGCGGTACACCATACAACTGGATCTTATCATCCGACCTTCCGCCCATCAGTTTTGCCGATTTCAATTCGGTCATGATAACTATCCTGGCAGTCTGCTCAAACGGATCCGTGGCACTCATCGCACTGATTCTTGTCCTGATTCTTGCATTGAACTACATTAAGCTGCTGTTTGAAGCTGCGGAACGATATGTACTTCTTGGGGTGATCATCTATACCGCCCCTGTTGCTTTCGCCATGGGAGCTTCCCAAAGTACCTCAGCCATCTTTAAGAACTGGTGCCGGATGCTGGGCGGCCAGATATTCCTGCTCACCATGAACGCCTGGTGCCTTCGGTTGTTCACCTCCATGGTAGGCAGCTTTTTAGCAAACCCATTATCACTATAAGAGGAGGCAGATATGAAAAGAAAGAGAATCGTAACAGGCATATACTTATCCTTCAGCCTTATGCTCTACCATCCACTTGTGGTGTATGCCATAACAGAAGCCGAAATAGATGAAGTTGGGAAAGAAGCAGCTGCCGGAAATGTTTTTATCTGGTTCCTGTGCGCCATAGCATTCCTGAAAGTCAGCCAGAAAATCGACAGCTTCATGTCCAGCCTGGGAATTAACGTAGGACATACAGGAGGTTCCATGATGGCAGAGCTGATGGTGGCAGCTAAGGGCATTACCTCAGCCAAAAACATCACCGGCGGAGGTTCCTTCCGGGGCGGCTCCTTCAGCATAGGGGGGAATTTTCCCAAAGCAAGCAATTCCTCCTTTTTATCCGGCGGACTGACCGGGGTTGTCAGTAGGCAGCTCACCCAGAGTGCCATCCAGGGTGCCACCGGGCAGGGTGGCAATCCCATCAGCCAGAAGGCATTTTAATCCTCCCTGCAAAAAGGAGGAGCTTTTGCCAATAATGTCACCTCTGCTGTGGCAAAAGGGAACCTTAACTATACCGGCTCCATGCATGGTGCACAGGCTTCCCAGGCCCTGTCATCATACATGGGACAGGCAGGGACTTCCGATGCCCCTTCCTACCGTGATGTGGAAATCGGAGGCGGACGGATTACCGGTACGGAAATCTCTGACGAACATCCAAACGGCACTGCATTTGCCATGTATAACGCAGAGCAGTATATGGCTCCCGGCGAAAATTATGACACGGTTACTACTTCTGACGATCAAAAATGGTATAGACAGTATGCAGCAGATGCCGTGGAACGTACCCCTTATATGACCGGAGAGGGAAAAATCGCCTACCGTGAAAACATCGTGCAGAAGATTCCGGATATGCCGAAAAGAAAGGATCGTATTTAAGGTTAAAATAAGAACGAAAAATATACGAAAGGAAAGGACCGTACATAAATGGCTGAGGAAAAACAAAACTCCGGGAAATCGTCCCTTTCCCAGGCTGCATCTGCGGCTGGCAATATTAAAGGAGCCATGAAAGCTGGAAAAGCCCTTGCCAGAGCCACCAAGGGTGCCGCAGCCGGCCCTTATGGGATGTTGGCTGCCGGATTATGGGAAAATCGAAAGCTTATAGGGATAATCATTGCCGCCTGCGCCGCTCTGCTAATGCTGCCCGTACTGTACATCCTGATGCTGCCTTCACTGATATTTGGCGGTATCGGATCTAAGGATAAACCGAACAGGGCACTAACAGATAACAATGTCATCACAGATAATATTACCGAAGTGGAACAGGCAGTAGAGGAAATACTGCGGAAAAAATATAAAGCCGTGGTGGAAAAAATAGAGGCTGAAGCTAGAAAACTGGGAGAAAACACCCAGTACAGCATAACTGATGAATTTTCGGATATGATCATATTCCAGTGCACTCTGATCATTTCCCAGTTCTGTACTTCCCAGGATAATTACAAAGAGATTAATCTATCCAAGCTCAAAAGCATACTGGAAGATAAAACAGACAGCTTATTTTCCTACCATGTGAATATCACCACATATGAGCAGGAAATTCCCATGAGCGTGAATGAGAACAGTACAGAGACGCAGACAGTCACCATCACCCATTATGATTACATTATAGATTATGAGGGAGACAGCTATTATGCGGAACACGTATTTCATCTAACAACTGAACAGCTCGCACAAGCTGATGAATACACATCCAATTTACACCTGTTCCTGTATGAAACTGTCTATAAAGTGAAAATAAACCCGGATCTCCTGCTGGACTCTGAAACCGGAAATGCTATCGTTGACCTGGCGCTTACCACACTGGGAACTCCATACAGCCAAGATAAAAGAAACCAGGAAGGCTATTTTGACTGCAGTTCCTTTACATACTGGGTACTCTCCTCTTTAGATATAAATTTATCCTATGAAGGCTCTGATACTGCCGCCTCCCAGGGACGCTATATCGTAGAGAATAACTTAGCCGTCAGCTATGACAGCCTGGCTCCGGGAGACCTGATATTCTACAGCTTTAAAATCAATAACCGGTACTTGCATATCGACCATGTTGCCATCTACTGCGGCAACGGCTATGTGGTGGATGCCTCCTCCTCAAAGAGAAAGGTTGTCTACCGCCCAATTTACAACACAAACAGGATCGTTTTATGCGGACGGCCGTATGCTGGTTAAAAGCTGCAGTATAAAATAGACTGGAATTATTCTGCTATGAAAAGGAGGGCGTAATGGCCATAAAACAAGAAGAAAATGACATTTATATTATCCCGCCAAATTTTATAGATACCGGAACCCTGTTCGGCGGAACAATAAAATTAAGGAATGCCGCAGAGGCATTCGTATTATCCCTGCTGGTTGGCATACCGGTGTTCCACCTGCCGGTTACCCTGACAACCAAAATCATCATTGCCTGCCTGACCGTCCTGCCCCTTGCCCTGTTCGCAATCATCGGCATCGGAGGAGAAAGCCTTTCCTCTTTTGCCATCAATTTCTGCATTTACTTAAAAAATCGCCGTATTGTCGGCATGGTTACTGAAGATGTGGAAACGACAGGTAATGCAGAGAAAGGGTATCATAAGAATCCTGACCGGCGGCAGAAGGAAAAGAGGGTAAAAGCAAAAAAAGAGGATTTTGCAGAAGAGTTCGGACAGATAAAGGTAAAAAGACAGGAGGGACATTCTACTGGAAAGCATACAACAATCTTCAATAAAAAGCATACTGTGAAAGATTCCATAAAAGATTCGGACCCTTCCCTAATAAACCCTGCAGCTGCCTACCTACCCATTCTAAAAATAGAAAATGGCATCCTTTATACAAAGGACCGTCGTTATGTCAAGATTATTGAGGTAGTGCCTATCAACTTCCTGCTGCGCAGCGCAAGGGAACAAAGAAACATCATCTATTCCTTTGTCAGCAGGATGTGTTTAACATCCTGAAAAGAAATGAGGATACCAGACGGCTTGCAAACATCATGAACCGGTTGGTACACGGCTCCACTTCTACTTTTAACCAGCAGACGAATGTAAATCCGGACAACAAATACACCGTGCTTGATATTTCGGAGCTGACTGGGGATTTACTTACCGGCGGCATGTTTGTAGCCCTGGACTTTGTATGGGATAAAGCAAAGGAAGACCGCAACGTGGAAAAAGCCATTTATATAGATGAGACATGGCAGTTAATCGGGGCAACATCCAACCATCTTGCAGCGGAATTCGTCTTGGAAATCTTTAAAATAATAAGAGGATATGGTGGAAGTGCCAAATGTACCACCCAGGATTTGAACGACTTCTTTGCATTGGAGGACGGAAAGTATGGTA
>Ga0153953_1000211_pt1 | contig 19011 bp, 8 predicted proteins | sample TSNJ037MetaG_FD_104718 | JGI IMG/M metagenome (GOLD analysis project Ga0153953, IMG submission 104718) | Attine ant fungus gardens microbial communities from New Jersey, USA - TSNJ037 MetaG | ecosystem: Host-associated > Fungi > Mycelium > Unclassified | place: USA: New Jersey, Wharton State...
ATAACAACAAACTAAGTGCTCTGGATGTAAGCGGATGCTTGAGCTTAGTAGCGTTTTATTGTTATAACAACGATCTATGTGCACTGGATGTAAGCGAGAGTACGAAGTTGATGGTACATTGGAATTTTTCCGATAATGTATATCTAGTTGATGCGCAAACAGTAGATATTACAACATTACCAGGGTTTGCCATCGATAAGGTAGTGAGTGGTTTTTTCACAAACGGATTAGTAAAGGGGAATATACTAACGCCAATTGATAATTCAAAGACAGTTTTCTATAAATATAACGTTGGAAGGTTTGCTCCAGTTGAGTTTGGGATAAAGTTCTTGCCATCAATAGATTACATTTTTAATGATATATCTGCAAATGCTTGGTATAAGACTGCTGTCCAGTTTGTCTATGATAATGGAATCATGTCTGGGAAGGGGAATGGAAAATTTGACCCGTCTGGAGATTTGACCAGAGCAGAGTTCGCTGCCACCTTATATAGCATGGAAGGTCAGCCAAAGCTTACGTATAAAAGCACATTCAATGATGTACCAAATGGAGAGTGGTATACCAGTCCTGTCCTATGGGCAAGTCAAATTGGTATTGCCAGCGGATATGGAAATGGAAAGTTCGGAGTCAGCGATAGTATTACCAGAGAACAACTTGCCATGATGATGTACAAGTATGCAACAGAAGTACGTGGCTATGAATCGGAGATAACCGAAGGTGTTTTGTTTAGCTTCAGTGACGCGGATAAGGTCAGCAATTGGGCGGTAAAGGCCATGGAATGGGCAGTGACCAATGGGATTATCAGTGGTACAGGTGACAACCGCCTTAATCCACAGGGGAATGCATTGAGATGTGAATGTGCGCAAATTTTAAACAAGGTTTATGAATTTTTAGATTATTAGATGTTATAATATTCGGATTGTTTAATGGTATAGTGATGCAGTGATCTGGGCAAGTAACAGCAATATTGTATGCGAGTATGGAAACGGTTATTTCGGTCTGGGTGATAAATAAAATAATAGGAGGAAAAGGTATGAAGGTGCTGGGAAAAAGTTCGCTAGCCATAGTCATGGCAATGCTATTACAAATGAATAATCAGGTTATGTATGTCAATGCACAGGAAACAGGAGGTATGGTAGAGTATCAGGAAATCACGGAAGTGAGTATATCTGTGTCAACTATAATTGCTGAACCAGATGGTAGTTATATTGAGATTTTCGATCCCGATGTACCAGTTAACGCAATGAACGCCTCTTTAGCAAATGACTCAAATGAAGGTGAAGAATCATGGATTCCAGCACCAGTAGTTGTCTGGGAGGAAAACGATATTGGAAATAAAACCGGCAGCATAAATGTTTCTGTCCCTGATGGATATGATGGGTATCTTACAGGATATTTGGGTATTGAATTATTCAAAGATAATGAACTGTTTTATCAAACCTCAACCAGCTTTGCAGACTGGGCTAATGTTACATCACTGAATGTAAGTTCTTTTTTATTAAAAGAGATAAAAGATACTGGAGTCTATGTTGTAAAAGTATATCAAAAAGATGAAGATGGTAAATCAATAAGTGGATATGGAATCAGTGAAGAGTTTAATTATGTAAACCCAGGTGTACAATTGGATTCTCCGCAAAATGTAAAATGGAGTGATACTGTAAAGGGATTACTTACATGGGATAAGTTAGATGGTGCTGGAGGGTATTATATAGGGCTACGCCGTGATGGTCGAGAGGTAGGCGGTAGAATTTGGTGGTCACAGAATGGAACTACTAATAATATAAATCTCTCTGACCTCATTAATATTAGCGGTTGCTATACTGTAACAATCATGGCTTTAAGTATTGACATTAATGTGAAATCTCATTCCCAATGGACTGATTCGGATGAGTATTATACAGAAACAACGGAAGAAAAAGTCAGTAATTCATTGAAAAATGTATTGGATGGCTTAGAAGGAATTAATATTACTGATCCGGATGCGAAAGATAAAATCGCCACTGCAGTGGAAAGTGTTGTAGATGAGAATGATCTTTCTGAAATGAAAATTGCCATGCAGACAAGCGACGATGTCCTAAAACAGATAGCAGAACTGGAAGAACTGTATGCTTCGTCCAATAACATTAAAGTGAACCAAAATATTGCAGATGAGGTAGGATTGGATGAATCTAAAATCAATATAGTTGGAGCAGCGCTAAATGCAGATGCGGATCGGGAAATGTCCTTCAGTATATCAAAGCTGGATGAGAAGTTCGAGATTCCTATGGATAGTGCCTTATATCGAAATACAATACAGTTTCAGATTAGTTTGGATGGAACGATAGACAACAGCACTCAGCTAAGGATTCCAGTGCAGATAACCATACCTGTTCCCAATGGAATATCCCTTGATAGACTGAAAATTCTTCACTATCATACAGATAGTTCGTTGAAAGAAATAGTAACATGGAAAAATAATGGAGATGGTACAATTTCCTTCACAGTAACGGATTTTAGTCCTTTTGTGTTTACCGAAGAAACAGTATCTGTAGAAAATATCTTTATTGATATTTCTACAAGTGCCTGGTATTATCCTGCTATTCAATTTGTTTATGATAATGGAATCATGTCAGGGAAGGGAAATGGACAATTTGACCCAGCTGGAAATCTGACCAGAGCAGAATTCGTTACAACGCTTTATAGTATGGAAGAGAAACCGGAGGTATCTTACAATGACATCTTTAGTGATGTGTCAAATGGACAATGGTATAGCAAACCAGTCCTGTGGGCAAATCAAAATAGCATAGCCAGTGGATATGGGAATGGAACATTTGGTGTAAGCGATAATATCACTCGGGAGCAGCTTGCGATGATGGTATATAAATATGCAGAGGTATGCGGATATGAGTTGGAGATTACTGAAGGAGTACTGGAGAGATTCAACGATAGTACACAGGTCAGCAGCTGGGCGGTAACCGCAGTGGAATGGGCGGTTACCAATGGGATTATCAGCGGAACAGGGGACAATCGGCTGAATCCACAAGGGAATGCGTTAAGGTGTGAATGTGCTGCGATTTTAAAAAGCTTTTATGAAAGATTTGGAAATTGACAAATGAGCTATATGAAAGGAGCGTTATAATGAAAAAACGAGCAATAAGTATCATTATGTCATTGATTCTATTGGTAGGAGTTAACCCAATACAGATCAATGGTCAGGAAGCAGCAGCAGAGGATATTCCGGAAATCATCATTGAGGATGTATCAGCAAATGATCTTGTACCTGTGTTAAAGGAAGCAGAGCAGGAGTCTGAGCCATCAAGCACATCAGTTCAAACGAACTATCAAGTTTCAAAGGAACAGCAGGAAGCATGGAAAGAAGACGGTACATGGGAATCCAGAGTGGAATTTATGCAGGAAATTGAAAATGCCCGCTACCGGATTCCTAAGGGAATGGATGTTCTAAAAAGCAGTGATTCAGGCGGTAATGACTTGTACCAATTTCGAAACATGTATGCATCCATGCCTTCCACAGGGGAAGTGAAGGTGCTGTGTTTCCTGGTAGATTTCCAGGACATGCGTAATGAGGAATCAAATTATACGGCTGAAAATATTGAGACCCGATTATTCTCCGATAATGAGAGCTGGACAATAGATAACGGATATTTTAAGGGAAGCATCACAGATTATTACCAAATATCTTCCTTTGATAAGCTGACTATTGATGGAGAAGTATATGGCTGGTATACTGCAGACGGTATCCGCGACGATTACAGCAACGGGGAAACTGGCCGGGAAAAGCTGATGCGGGAAGTACTTGCTTACTATGATGATCAGATTGATTACTCACAGTATGATTCGGACGGTGATGGTTATATTGATGCCATATATATTAATTATGCCGGTGAATTGGGTAATTGGGGAGAGCAATGGTGGAGCTATGCAACCAGTTGGTATGGAGTTAATGGTGAGTTGATACTGGATGGGGTAGTGCCCCGGGGATATGTATTCAGCGGTGAAAAAGGTTATCAGAATGGAGAGATTAACAACACCAGATATAACGGTATTATGCTCCATGAAACAGGGCATTTATTGGGACTGCCGGATTATTATGATTATGATGTGACTGTAGGGGAAGGAGGCGGTCTGGGCGGTGCGGATATGATGGATGCCAATATTGGCGATCATAACCTCTTTTCCAAGTTGATGCTGGGATGGATTGATGACAGTCAGATCCAGATTGCAGATATGGATGATGATTTTACGGATTATCAACTGAACCCAAGCCAGGATCGTGGAGAACTATTGATTGTGGCTGAAGAATGGGATGGCAGCTATTGCTCGGAATATTACCTGTTGGATTATTATACTAATGATGGTTTAAATCAGGGAGTATTTGATACGAATGGTGGGATCAGAATCTGGCACGTAAATGCGACGTTGGGAGAATCAGGATATGGTTTTGTACATAATAATTCGTATAGCACGAATAAGCTGCTGAAATTATATGAAGCAGATGGTAGGGATGAGATTTCACATACCTGGATGCCAGATGGTACTTGTGTTACGGATGAGGATTTATATCATACAGGTGATATTCTAAGTTATTTTACGTATCCAAATTCCGACTATTATGGAAAAAAGTTTACCGGCATCCATATCCAGGTCGGGGAGATAATGGATGGAAAATACACGCTTCAGGTAAAAAGGGATATGGAGAACACAGATGAACCTCAGATTGTTTCGGTGATTCCTGATACTACAAAGTCAGGTCTGTACATGGATAGTGTATATGACGCAAGGTGGTTTGAGATTACCTTTAATAATACATGCAGTATAGTGGATGAAAGTAAACTGTCCATTGAAACAAGGAGTGGAACAACAGCATCCATAGGAGCTCCTGTCATTGTGGACAAACGACTGATATTCTGGGTAAATGGAGATAGTTCAACAAAAGCAGTAATAAAAATAGAACCAGGATTGGTAGCCAATTCTTCTGGCATTGAGAATACATGGAGCAAATCTTATGAGATAAATACATTTATTCCATTGATAAATGAAGAGGAGGCGCTGGTTTTTTGGCAGGATACATCACCGCCGGAGGTTCGGGGAACCTTTACGGATGGATATGGAAACCAGTATGCTGTGGTAAGTACATATGACTACAGGGCATATCTGATCCAGTTTGATTCTTCCGGAACATGTATAAAAATTGACTTAGATTTAGAACGACCTGCCAATATTGAGCCGCCTGTTTTGCTGAGTGATGATGTCTTTGTAATCGGTTATAAATCAATGGGAAATGGGAGTGCAAGAGATATTGCGGTATTCCGAACTGATGGAACATTATTATCTGTTTATCAGAATGAATATGGTTCTGGTTCGTCCAGTGGTTTTACAAGACCTTATAAAGCTTCAGATGACAGTATCCTATTTTTCGATGTGAGAAATGGTAATAAATACTGTTATAAACTGACATATGACGATGAATATAATTTCACTGAGACCAAAGTAAAGATAGGCGAATACTATGATGTTAATATAGGTACTAATCTGCTCCAAAGCGATGATCAATACTTAACAATATCGTATACGATAAATGAGAATTCAGAAGAGATGGAGGAGCAAAAATTACGACTTTGGGTATTAACAGAAACGGATTCTAGTTGTAAGGAAATTATTTTGCCAAAGGAAGTGGGATATTCATCGTTTAGTTGTACCAGTTTTCTTGAGGAAGAAGATAGCTATTTGTTTATTGGTACAGCAGTTAAAAACGAAGTTATTTATGGTAAGGAAAAAGCCATAGCAATCAGGATTTCCAAAGAAGATTTATCTGTATTGGATTATGTTGAATTTGGTGAAAATGAGTATTGGATAGCTGGTGGGCGTCAGCCAATCGCAGATGTTGAGAAAATAAGCAATGATGAGTATGTGTTCCAATTTATCTGTACTGTGCCTCAGGATATCTCGCAATTTTTAGCATTTAGAGACACAAGCTTTATGGTATGTACGGATGGGAGCTTTAATACCAAATGGGTCAAGATTACCAGAGACTGGCAGCATGATGTTCTTGTAAGGGAGTCGGATGGGCGGCTTTATACCTTTACCAGAGGAAATAATATTGGGATTTATCAAATGGAATACCACCATCTGGAAGGGACAGGCAAAACTACGTCACCAATTACCGTAGAGAATAATTTTTCGGAAGAAAAGATCACCAGGCAGGTAGTCGTTGGCGGACAGTTCCGATATATAATTCCGCAAATAGAGGGGAAGGAGTATCAAGTATTTGTTGATGGCATGAAGACCCCGGTTTCCGGCAATGTTCTTACATACTTAAATACTATCAGTGAAACAGGAAATCATAATGTCAGAATTGTATATAGTGATATGGAAGAAATAAGTAAGAAGAACCAGGTAATCTCCTTTACGGAGTCTTATGTTAAAATATATGGTGATGATGATTTTGCTTTGGACGCTGTAATTACCCAAGGGGATGGTATACTGATCTATACATCCGAAAACAGCGATATTGTAGAGGTCACTGATACAGGTATAGTTACCATTAAAGGAATAGGGAATACAACCATTAATGTAAAAGCATTAGAAACTGAAGAGTTTATGGAAACCCTGATCACTATTGAAATTACGATAAAACAAGGAGTGGATCAGATCTTTAACGACATCTCCAAGACCCAATGGTACTGGTCAGCTGTCCAGTTTGTCTATGATAATGAAATTATGAAAGGGAAAGGAAATGGTAATTTCGATCCTGCCGGGAATCTGACCAGAGCAGAGTTTGCCACTACCTTATATAGCATAGAAGGACGTCCAGAAGTCTCGTATAAAGATACATTTGCCGATGTACCAAATGGACAATGGTTTAGCAATCCTGTTCTGTGGGCAAACCAGGCAAATATTGCCAGTGGATATGGGAACGGTAAATTTGGAATAAGTGACTCAATAACCAGAGAACAGCTTGCTTTGATGGTATACAAGTATGTGACAGAAGTACGCGGTTTTGAAGCAGATAGAACCGATGGGGTTCTGGAGAAGTTCAAAGACAATTCGGAAGTGAGCAATTGGGCGGTAACCGCTATGGAATGGGCAGTTACCAATGGGATTATCAGTGGAACAGGAGACAATCGACTGAATCCACAGGGGAATGCATTGAGATGTGAATGTGCACAGATTCTAAAAAAGGTTTCTGATATATTTGGATTTTAAGAGATTATTATGTTCAGGTTGTTAACAGGATATAGGAGATATTTAAGCAACAAGGCTGCCATATGGCAGCCTTGTGTATGAAGTAAGGCGGCACAATATCTGAAAGTTTGATTCAAAGGCTTTTCGTACACTCCCAGAATCTCGTCATAATGAAGGAACAGTTAGACGCTCCTATCAATTTGCACAAAGTCATATGAGACAAACTATTAAATTAATGCAAAATCTCCGGATTTAGATGGTACATCACATGGTACATCTTGAATAAAAGATGTGCTTTTTATATGATTAATATGTATTATTATGGGAAATTTTGAAATTAGGAGGATATGGAATGTTTAAAAAGTTTGTGGCAATAGGAGCAGCAGTAATGACGTTGACAGCAAGTGTACTGATTAATGGATTAACTAGTATGGTATATGCTCAAGAAGGTGTACTGATGTCTGATATAAATGATTATATGTCTGTCTCAAGTGGGAATTATGATCTTAATAATGAGAAGGAAATTAGTGTTGTAGTTTCACAGGGTACTATTTGGGAGGGTACGTTTCCGGAGGTTAAAAGTGATTATGATTTTAGTGGTGGAAGCGGAGTAGAAAATGATCCCTACTTAATATCAAGTGCAATGGATATGGCATATTTGTCAGTGAATGTTGATTCAGGAATAAATTATGAGAATAATTATTTTGAATTAACAGAGGATATTGACTTAGGTAATCATGAGTGGGAACCAATTGGTGGACACATATATGGATATGAATTCAGGGGAGTTTTTGATGGTAAAGGGTATGAAGTTACAGGGCTATATCTTTACAATACTGAAGATTATCAAGGTTTATTTGGAAATACTGGCGCCAATTGTATAATAAAAAATCTAAGTATTACAGGAAATGTAGTCGGTGGGAATTATGTTGGAATGGTGGCAGGATTTTCATATGGCAGCATAGAAGAGTGCAGTAGTATAGGGATGGTTACAGGGACTGATTCTGTTGGAGGTTTAGCAGGATTTATTTTTGGAGCGACAGTGATTAATTGTAGCAACTATAGTGATGTTTTGGCGACAGATGGTTCGGCAGGTGGTATTACAGGCGGAAATAATAATGGTATTTATAACTGTATCAATGAAGGAAATGTTGAGGGAAGTAAGGCAGTGGGTGGTATAACAGGCAGCGGAGGAGCAGATAATTGCCATAATAATGGTATGATATCTGGAGAATCCGAGGTGGGCGGCATATCAGGCAGTGCATATAGAACGATTAATGAGTGTTCAAATTCAGGTGAGGTAAAAGGTACTGACTCTATTGGAGGCATAGTGGGGAAATGTTTATACCCTACAATATCTAACTGTTACAACACTGCCAGTATATCAGGTAATGGTTATTATGTTGGAGGTATAGTCGGACGTAATGAGAAGGGGACAATTATATATTCTTTTAATACAGGTGAAATTACAGGTGATAGATTTGGGGTTGGAGGAATTATAGGTTCCAACCTTGAAGGAATTGTTGAAGACTGCTATAACACAGGCAGTATTACTGGAAATAGTAATGTTGGTGGTATACTAGGTTCAAATCTTATACCGCTTAGTGGTTCGTCATCTGATTCCATATTATCAAATTGCTATAATACTGGAAATATCTGTGGTGAACTTACGGTAGGTGGAGTGGTAGGAAGTAATAGCAGTATCACTGAGAATGTATTTTATCCAAAGGCTTCTAATTGTGTATCATTAGGTGCTGTGATTAGTGGAGATAGAGTCATAGGGCGTATAGCAGGCGTTAATAATGGTTTTTTTGGGAACAATTATGCCCGCGTTGATCAGATAATAAATACAAGTGGAAAAGAATCACTTGTGTCAGCAACTGACACAACGTCTGTCAACGGAGCTGATATAGCCATAAATGGCAGCAATAGTATGTCAGAACTATTCAGTGTCAAACTAACCTGGGATATGGATACTTGGGCGATATCAGATGATCCTCTTGAAGCAGGTGCAGCCTTGCCAACTCTTAAGTCAATACCAGTAGATCAAAACCCTATTCTGCCAGCAGCAAAAGAGATGGAATATTTTCCATTTACAGATGTAACAACAGATAAAAATAATGGTAATTATTGGATGTATTCTGGTATCAAATATGTATATCAGAAGGGGATCATGACAGGTAAAAGCGATGATGCATTTGATCCAACCGGGCATCTGACCAGAGCTGAGTTCACAACAACATTATATAGTATGAGTGGAAAGCCCCAAATTACATATCAGAATACCTTTAGAGATGTACCTGATAAACAATGGTATACCAGTCCGGTTATCTGGGCAAGTGCAAGCGGAATAACGAACGGTTACCCAAATGGAAATTTTGGGGTGTCGGATAATATTACGCGAGAGCAATTAGCACTTATGATGTATAAATATGCTACAGAGGTATGTGGATATGAAGTGAGTATCAATAATGGAGTTTTGAGCAGCTATAGTGATTATGAACTTGTAAATGAATGGGCAGAAAATGCAATGCAATGGGCTGTGACGAATGGTGTTATAAGTGGAACCGGGGATGGCAGGTTGAATCCCCAAGGTAATGCAACAAGAGCTGAGTGCGCAGCAATTTTAAGAACATTCTGTAATGTATATAGCAATTAACGTATCCGTTTTATAACAAAATTACGGAAGTTAATAGGAGTAAAAAACTATTATGTGGGAACGGTGGCTTGGCATTGTAGTGACAGTTGTTATTATGATGCAGATTATCTTTATATATGTGTTTTGCTTGGTAAGCTCAAATAATAGTGAATATTATAAAAATAAAGTATTTTGGAGTTCTATGGAAGGTGAACCAAGCGGAAGAATTAGTCTTTCTCAGGATAAAGATTTTATAAGTCAGGAATTTATCAGCCAATATGAAATTTTAAATGAATTTATTGTTCTATTTTATAATTGTATAGATATCAATTCAGGGAAAATTACAATTTGCATTACAGACAATGACGATAATATTTGCTTTAAATATTCATTTGAACCCGAATACTTGAAAACAGACAGTTTTTGCTTAAATGGGAAACCAGCAAAGGGTTTTGAAAAGGGAGAAAAATATACAATTGCAATTCAGGCAGAAGGACTTGGTGAAGAAGATTACATAGAAATCGGTACTACAATAAATCCGTCAAAACCTTCCATATTTAAGCCAATAGATAATGAAAACACACTGTTTACAAAACTGGATTATACATATTATGACAGAAAAGCGGTTATGTCAGAAATAGGACAATTTATTAAGTATTTTATAATAAGTGATTTGCTGCTTCTTACTTTATTTTCATTTACAACTATAAAATATAGAAAATTAATGATCACTCTGTTGATAGTTATTAGTGTAACAAGTATAGGAAGTTTATGTGTTTATCGCATTTTTGAAAATAAAAAATGGTATAACCAATATCCTTTCATAGCTCATGCTATGGGTGGAATTGATGGATATGAATATACAAACTCATTAGAAGCATTTTTGAATGCATACGAATGCGGACTTAGGGTATTTGAGGTTGATTTTGCATTGACTTCAGATGGAGCTATTGTATTAAAGCATGATTGGATAAATGAATATGGATTACCGGATTTTGAAAATGGTTATATTCCTTCTTTAGAGGAGTTCAAGAAATCTAAGATTTGGGATTCCTATACAACTATGGATATTGTGGATTTATTTGAATTAATGCTGACCTATACTGATATCTATATTGTGACAGATTCAAAGGACTCAAATTATTACGATGTTGTATATCAATTTGAAAACATATTAAATACATTAGAAACATATTCCGAGGATGATAAGAACTATATATTAAGTAAATTTATTATTCAAATCTATAATGATGATATGTTGGATGCAGTAGAGAGTGTTTATACATTTGAACATTATATATATACCTTGTATCAAAGAGGAATTGAAGATATAGAGTCGTTAATTGAATTTTGTGTTGACAGAGAAATCCCTGTAGTAACGATACCATTTACTATGTGGACAAAAGAAATGAATGAAAAATTCCATGAGCAGGAAATAAAAGTATATATCCATACGATTAATGATGAAGTAACCATTGCGTATTATCAAAAAGAGGGAGTAAATGGATTTTATACAGACTATTACTTTGTTCAATAGAAAGCAATGAAGATTTTATAATTATATGGATAATCGAGGTTGCCATGACTAAATTAAAAGTAATGAGTATCTTTGGAACAAGACCGGAAGCTATAAAAATGTGTCCTCTCATAAAAAAGATGGAAGAATCTGCTGTAATAGAAAGTGTCGTGTGTGTAACGGCACAACATCGGCAGATGTTGGATCAGGTATTGGAAATCTTTAACATCAAACCTGATATTGACTTAAATCTTATGAAGGACCGGCAAACACTGACAGGTATTACAGATGCTATATTAGATGGGCTGGAAAATATTCTGCCTCAGATAAAACCGGATCTTGTGTTGGTACATGGGGATACAACAACTTCAAGCGCGGCGGCATTGTCTGCTTTTTACCAACAGATACCGGTTGGTCATGTGGAAGCAGGTCTAAGATCCCACAATAGATATTCGCCATATCCGGAAGAAATGAATCGAAAGATAATATCTCAGATTGCAGAATTATATTTTGCTCCGACAGAAAATAATAGACAGAACTTAATAAATGAAAATATCCATCAAGGGATTTCTATTACCGGAAATACAGTTATTGATGCATTCCAGTATACAGTAAAAGAAAATTATATGTTTAAATGTAAAGAGTTATGCAGAATAGATTTTAAGAACGCCAAAGTAATATTAATGACTGCTCACAGGCGGGAGAATTTAGGACATCCCCTTGAAAATATATGCAGGGCAGTAAAAAGGCTTGTTGAAGATAATGATGAGATAGAAGTGATTTATCCTGTGCATCTGAACCCTGTAGTCAGAGAGACTGTCTATAATATTCTGAGTAATATTCCGCGTATTCATTTAATAGAGCCCCTTGATGTGGAGGATATGCATAATGCTATAGCCAGAAGCTATTTACTTCTGACAGACTCAGGCGGATTGCAGGAAGAGGGTCCCTCTTTTGGTTTGCCGGTAGTTGTTCTTCGAACCGAAACAGAAAGACCTGAAGCAGTTGCAGCCGGTACTGTTGTAATTGCGGGCATAGAAGAGAATAATATATATCAGATCACGCACAAACTGCTGAATGACAGAATAGCATATGACAGAATGGCTCATGCAATTAACCCATATGGCGATGGACATGCCAGCGACAGGATTATCAATGAAATTATTAAATGGAAAGATGTGAGGTACATAGAACGATGAATAACAAGAGTAAGAAGCAAATACTCTACAGGATGTTATTGATTATAGGACTTTGCGGATTTTTAACCTTATCTGAAAGGGGAACTGTATTATCTGCGCAGCCCGATGTCAGCGGCAGTGATGCATATGCGCTTACCGGGTCATTTGGATATGTGGAAGTACCGCATACAACATACAGAATTTATGATGATACAGATATTCCATATGAGAAGGCAACGAATTTGCCGGCCGCTTATGATTCCAGATCAAAAAACTATATTACATCGGTAAAGAATCAATATTCATGGGGAACCTGCTGGAGTTTTGCAACTATGGCTGCACTGGAAAGCGGCACGCTGACCCAGCAGATAGAATCAAATCTGGATCTGTCGGAATATCATTTATGTTATTATAACTATAAGTCAGTGTTGGATCCATTGGGAGGAACGCGTAACGATAGTGTCACAGGTAATGGCAGCTTTGTTCAGTTTCTGAATAACGGAGGGAATGTATTGGTGGCATTCCATGCACTGGCAAACTGGACCGGAGCGGTAGAGGAGGAGATTACCGGATATTCGTTTGATGCAGTTGAGCTGGAGAGTACGGCACAGAGTGCATATTTAAATGATATTGTGCATTTACAGCAAATGTATCAATTACATAAAGAGGATGTAAATGAAGTAAAAGAGATGATTATGGAATATGGAGCGGTGACAGCATCGTTCTATTATGATTCTTATTATTTCAGAAATGATACCGGCGCTTACTATACAACGAATTTTACAAATTCAAACCATGCAGTGGTGATAGTAGGATGGGATGATAATTATCCCAAAGAAAATTTTAAGACTTCACCGGAAGAGAACGGAGCATGGCTGATAAAAAACAGTTGGGGATATAACTTTGGTGAATCCGGGTATTTATGGCTTTCTTATGAAGATACCTCTTTGCAGGATACGATGTGTGTGTTGGTTGGTGAATCAGCAGATAATTATGACAATAACTATCAATATGATGGTTCTTATTTCGACCGAACAATCATGGGAATGAATAAAGTGACTGCTGCAAATATATTCGCAGCGCAGGAGGGAGAAACACAGGAAACTGTGCGGGCTGTTTCCTTTGAAGTGGGGAATACCAATATAGATTATAGTATACAAATTTATGGTAATCTAAAGGATAGATCAGATCCTCAGAGTGGTACACCCCGGATGGCAGAACCGCTAACAGGAAGTACAAAATACCAGGGGTATTATACCATAGAGCTTTCGGAACCAATACTGGTTCAACCGGAAGAAACTTTTGCTGTAGTAATAGAGTTCACAAAGAGTGGTATTATTGAGATTATCATGGAAACCAGTTTTTTATGGAATCAAACAAGCTATGTGGCTTCCGCTCAGGAGAATCAGAGCTTTGTCAGGTATGCATCCGACAGGTATTGGGAAGATTCCGGAGTCAGATATGGGGGGAATCTGCGTATCAAAACATTTACAGATAATACGGATATAGCAGCCCGTAAGCTTGTAAGTGGTATTGTAATGGATCAGGAACAGATAGAAATGACGGTTGGAGAAGAAATGCAGCTGACCGCCCATGTATTGCCGGATGATGCTGATAACAAGGAGGTTAGCTGGATAAGCTCAGATGAAGATATTGCAGCTGTTACCAGAGATGGAAAGATAAGAGCATTACAAAGCGGCACTGCCCAGATAACCTGCATCACAGAAGAGGATCAATTTGAAGCCGTCTGTGAGATTATAGTCAGAGATAGTCTCAGCTTTGCAGAACAGTCAATAGAGCTTACAGTTGGTGAAGAAATGGAATTGAATTTAATAAAAAATGGTAATGCGCAAAGCGAGATACTGGACCTATACATTTGGTCCACAGGCAACCCTGATGTGGCAGTGGTTTCCGACATGGGTGTGATCACAGGAACCGGTAAGGGAAGCTGTTTGGTCAGCTGTGTCAGTAAAGCGGATGAAAAGGTAATTGCAGTTTGCTCAATTCATATATTGACTGGTTTTCAGGATATCAGAACCAGCGAATGGTCCTATCCCTTTGTGTTGAATGTCTATGATAAGGAAGTCATGACAGGAAAAAGCCTTGTACATTTTGGTACAAATGAAGTACTTACCCGTGCTGAATTTGTGATTATTCTGTATGCGTATCAGGGAAAGGAAGATGTTATTTTCAGGAATCGGTTTTTAGATGTGAAGGTAAGTGATTGGTATGCAAATGCGGTAATCTGGGCATATGATTTGGGAATCGTAAGCGGATATGGGAATGGTGCATTTGGTGCTGCAGATAGTATCACCAGAGAGCAATTGGTTTTGATGTTATACCAGTATGGAAAATTGACCGGTTGTGACTTGTCTTATGAACCAGGAGCTGCAGAAGCTTTTACGGATGGAGATCGTGTAAGCAGTTACGCATCCAATGCCATAGACTGGGCAATAGAAAAGGGCCTAATTGCAGGAAAAGGGATAATACTGGATCCTCAGGGGAAAACAACCCGTGCGGAATGTGCGGCAATTATAACAAGATTTATAGAATTGTGTGATGCTGTTCAGGATGCGGGTAGGAGATAATATGAGGTTACAAACCAGAGGATAACATTATATTGCTGTTTGTAACATCGGTGTGAACAGTAACGATATGAGGAGATATGGGTGGATGGATATCAGGTTTGCGGAGTGGAGCGGTAGAATCAAAAAATCAGAGAAGACAGCCTTTCTTAGTGCATTTGTATCAGGTATGCTGGCGCATCTCTATATCTATACCAATACGATTCCTAATTTCGATGGCATCAGCAGAGTTTATGAGGAGCAGCAGATGACTATATCAGGCAGATGGTTTCTGCACTATGCTTCCTGGTTACATGGATTTACGCAGATGCCTATGGTGATTGGCATTCTGTCTATGCTGTTTCTTTCAGCCGCCGCAGTACTAATCATCAGAATTTTCCGGATAGAAAGTAATATTGTATCAGGTATCTGGGGATGTATGTCTGTAACCTTTCCGGCAGTTGCTTATACGAATACCTATACATTTACCGCATCGGCATATAGCCTGGCTATATTTCTTGCAGTAGCCGGATTGTGGATCACAAAGAGCAAAAAGTGGGGTATTGCTGTGGGGGTATGCCTGCTTGCATTATCCATGGGAACATACCAGGTTTATGCAGCTTGTACCATTACTCTTTCTGTGCTGTTAGTCTTCCGGGATTTACTGGAGGGTAAGAAACAGACAAAGGAAATATTCTTATCAGGTATTCATTCCATTCTATATATTAGTCTTGGAACAATCATATACTATATCATTTTAAAGATTTTCTTATGGGCAAAAGATCTGCAGTTGCTATCCTATCTGGGGATGGATGAAGTAGCAGGCAGTTATCCATTTAATCGCTTCTCAGAGATTCTTGCAGAGACATATCGGGGAGTGTGGGATATGTTTTTGGGGACAGCGGGGGGATTCGGTGAGGGGAATTTACTGGTTCTGCATATCCTGTTATTGGTTGTCTGTGGGGCATTACTTGTAATATTAATTAAAAGGAATAAGGTATATGAAAAACCGGTTCACTTGGCGGGACTTATATTCATGATTATCCTTTTGCCGACTGCTGTTAATTTTGGACAGATCATGAGTCCATTATCCATAGTCAGCCCTATTATGAAGTATGCCTTTGTATATTTGTATTTTTTACCGCTTTTGCTTCTGGAGATGAGCGCAGAAAAAATGGGAGACTTGAGAGCTGTAAAAGGTGTTTACGCATTAACATTGGCAGCGGTGCTGTTTTGCAGTGCCTACTATTGGCAATATGGTAATATGCTGTATACGATGTTGAATCAGGCGCATCGCGCCACGTTAAGCTATGCTTCGAATTTATTATCCAGAATCGAAAGCTGTGAAGGATATAAATATGGTATGGATGTTGTGATTGTAGGCACTTTCCCGGATGACAGATATTATACAGAGGTGGAAGGGTATGGAAAAGTGGAGCAGGGAGGTGCTTTATCCTCTTCTGTAATACCCCTGAATAAACATATATACTATTATCTGCAGGATTGGCTTAATGTTCCTGTTGATGAACCGGAGGAAGCCGTTTTTCTTATGGTGACTAATCTGGAAGAATTTCGGGATATGCCCCTCTACCCCGATAATGGAAGTGTGAGGATTATGAATGGATGTGTTGTTGTAAAAGTGCAGGAGAATTATACACCCAGAGCTCAGTATGAAAAGGACTATGAACAAAGAAGATAAAGTCAGATCAATTCAGATAAGATAAGGGGATTAAAGAAGATATGAATGTATTATTGGATGCTTATTTTGACAATAATTTTGGGGATGATATTTTTATTGAAGTGATTACAAGCATGTTTCCGCGGTATCGTTTTTATGCCTTTTTGGAATATTATCCGGAGGAAGTATGCATCAGGATGGAGAGAATTTCGAATCTGTACCTGTTGCCGGAATGCAATGTCTTTCTGCAAAAAAATATGTTTGATGCATATATCTGCATAGGCGGAGATGTATTTCCGGATGAAGGAGATTATTGCAAACGCAGGGGATATGTGAAGGCGGTGAAAGAGGCTGGCGGAATCATAGCATTTTTGGGATTTAGTCTCTATCATTCTTATGGTGAGAAGACTCGTATAGATATAAGGGGTCTTATGGAAGATGCAGATCTGGTTGCTGTCAGAGATCATGCATCAGAAAAAATATTAAAGGATATCCTGGGTGATAAAGAAATTATGGTTATGTCTGATCTGGCATTTCACTTAGACTGGATGCAGGCTGCTCCGCCAGATCCGCAAGAAAGACAAACTGCACTCTGCCTGGGAATTGCAGTCAGAAGGCCGGAAAATGTAACAGACCAGATATATCAGCAGTATTGCACCAAGATTGCAGAGGCAATGGAAGATTATCTGACAGCAAATCCGAAAGGCAAGATTAAAATGCTGGCTCTTTCCGATGGAAATATTCGCGATATTGATGTAATAAATGACATCATGAGCAGGCTTAAGAATAATATGTCAGTAGAAATACACATTTATCAGGGTGATACTTTGACACTGGCAAAGGAATTAAGCCGATGCAGCTTAGTGGTGTGTACCAGACTGCATGCCATGATTGCCTGTACTTGTATGGGAGTACCCTATATCCCTGTTGTTTATGAAGTGAAGATGGAGCATCTGCTGGATGAAATAGGGTATCATGGCAGACAGTTTGTATTTGGAGATCTGGAAGAACTCTCTGAATATCTACGAGAGCTGACTGATCCCGTTAACCTTACAAAGAAGTTATGGAGCGAAGAACTGTTGCATAAATATATGCAGCTGAAAAAGCCGGTTTTGAATAGAATGAGACAATTACTGACAGAGAGTTTCGAGTCAGATGCATATAAAAGACTGGATCATACCGGTCCATTTTGTAAGGATAAAGATTATGGATTAGAACAGGCAAAAATAGTTCAGCAGAAAAATCTGGAGTTGGAACTGGGAGGAGAAGTCATCCGCCAACAACAGCAGACAATTGAAGAATGTCAGGATACGATTATTCAGTATCTGAAATCCATAGATGATTGTAATGAATCCATCAGCAGTTATCATCGAACAGTGGAGGACTGCAATGAAACCATTAATAACTATCACCGCACAATTGAGGAACTGAATCAGCAGAGAGTGGCATTAGAAGAAGAACTGGAAGAAGTTAAAAAGAGGGAAGAAGAAAAATCCAGACTGCTGCAAGAGATCAGACCATTTTTCCTGTCCCGTACGGGCAGGTTATCTCATACACTTGTAATACGCAGTTTGCAGGGGCGCATACCGGATATAGAAAGAGCTGAGAGTAATATTCTCCAATATTTTGAACAAACTGAAATTTATACAAGCGAAGGAACAGACAAATGAAGTATAAAATGCTCAATTCCTATATTGTTATCAATATTGTAATCCTGATACTTTTGATTGTAAATATTTTGGCAGGGGGTTTTAATGAAGAGACAGATGTCGAATACTATAATCAAGAAAATGGCAATTGGCTGGAATTGAACAATACCCAGAAGGTGGATATATCATTTAACAATACGTTTATTGAAGTTGATAACATTATTTTCATTTTTAAAGGGTGTGCAGAACAAAGTAAGGGCATAGTGAAGGTTTCCATCTATGATGAAGAGAACTGCTATTATTCATATGACATACCGATTGTAGCAATCGAAGAAGATACTTTTTATCTTTACACAAATGAAATTCATGGATTGGAAAAAAACAAAAAATATGATATCGCCATTGAAGCAGAGGATTTAGGAGAAACCCCGATCTATCTATATTATATTGAACAGGATTATATCAATATACGTTCAGCCACAATGGGAGAACAGCAATTATCGTGGATTTATCCGGTTATTGGCATAAGGGGAACGGTAAAGCAAATGGGAGAACGTTTGTCTAATTCATTACTCTTGTGGGGATTTATGAATCTGGTATACATAG
>Ga0153953_1000217_pt1 | contig 18691 bp, 18 predicted proteins | sample TSNJ037MetaG_FD_104718 | JGI IMG/M metagenome (GOLD analysis project Ga0153953, IMG submission 104718) | Attine ant fungus gardens microbial communities from New Jersey, USA - TSNJ037 MetaG | ecosystem: Host-associated > Fungi > Mycelium > Unclassified | place: USA: New Jersey, Wharton State...
GAACGTGAGCACCACGCCCAGCAAAATGACGCCGGTGAGAATCAGCGTGGAGAGCAAAGAGGCGAACGCGCCGCCGGCTGCCCCCACAAAGAACATGGAAATAATGGCGATTAGGGTGGGAAACCGCCCGTTGCAGGGCACAAAGCTGTTGGTGATGATGGCGAGCAGGCGCTCGCGCGGGGAATCGATGATGCGGCAGCCGGTGACACCGGCCGCGTTGCAGCCGAACCCCATGCACATGGATAGATATTCGGCAGTATGCCATGCTTTATTATTGTGATTGCAACGCCATTTTTAGGACAGGCTAATTTGGGGGTAGGATAGGAGAAAACCGTATGCTATTGTAGGAATGACTAAATGCAATACCTTTTTGTTGTGGTTTCCGCTGTGAACCTGAAATAAATCTTAACGGTCTGATGCTTTACCCTTCCATGCTCCGTTTTCTCAAAATACCCCTGCTCGATCTCGATCCGGTCGATCAACTGAAACAATGTATCGATTGAAAGCTCTTTCACATTGGTGAAGCTTTTCAGCAGGGCGATTAGCTTTTTATGAGATTCCTGCAGCTTGGCGGACTGTTGCTTCAGATCGGCGTCCACGTCCAATATCTGGATTTTAGCGGCTATGTCTTTGCTTTCATTTTCGTACTTATCCAGCAGTTTTGTGAATCGGTCGCCGCTCAAAACACCCTGCACATGGTCTTCATAAAGCCGTTCGATTGTTTTGTCTAGCTCCTGCCCTTTTGCTTTCAGATTCGCAAGCTTCCGTTTCCTGTCGGGATCGTTGATTTTTGCGGATAATTCTTCCTGTAGACATTTGAGTATTTCGTCCTGTTCCTTTTTGGACAACCTGACACGCTCACGGATGGAATCAAGAACAATGTCATACAGGGTATTGTAATCGATAAAATGGTTGGAGCATTCCTCGCTGCCGTAAAGCTTGTAGCCGCCGCACGCCAGATTCGCCGGAGAGCCTTTTTTTCTGGTGCCCACAGCCGACATGTTTCTGCCGCAATCCGCGCACTTCGCGATACCGGAAAAAATATTTTGGAAGCCGCCGTTTTTGTTGCATGTGCGGCTTTGGCTGCGCCTACGCACCTCATCGTATAATTCCTGGCTGACGAGCGGTTCGTGGGTGTTTTCCACAACAATCCAGTCCTGCCTCGGCTTCTGTACCGTAACCGCGCTTTTGAACGACACCTTAGAGGTTTTTCCCTGTGACAAATGTCCAAGATAAACGGTGTTCCGCAGCAATTTAACGACATTGGAAGCCGTCCATTCTTTTCTTCTGGAATAGTTATCTGGATTCAGATGAGGATGGACGATGCACCGGTAGATTGCCGGAGGGGGAATATTGTTTGCGTTTAGGAAGTCGGCTATACCGGTGGGCGCGGTTCCGCCCGCAGCCATTTCAAAGATCATTTTTACTATGGCCGCCGCTGCTTCGTCAGGTATCAGCCTGTGCTTGTCGGCTGGATCTTTTTGATACCCGTATGGAGCGAAATTGCCGATATAATTGCCATCCTCCATGTTCGCGATGAAAGAGCTGCGGATTTTCCGCGAAATGTCCCGGGCGTACATTTCATTGACTACATTTTTGAAAGGCGCGATGTCGGAATAAGGACTATCCGAATCGTAACCGTCGTTTATAGCGATATATCTCACGCCTTTGGTCGGGAAGAAAATTTCAGTATACTGCCCGGTTTGTATGTAGTCGCGGCCCAATCGGGACAAGTCTTTTGTGATGATCAGGTATATTTTTTTATCCTCGATATCCTTAATCATCTGCTGAAAACCCGGCCGGTCAAAATTCGTACCGCTCCAGCCATCATCTACATACTCTTTGACAATCTTAAATCCATGCTCCTTCGCGTAATTGTGGATAATCTTGCGTTGTGTGGAAATGCTGGCGCTTTCACCTACGCCATCATCTTTTGACAGCCTTAAATAGGCTGTTCCCTCATTCTTATCGCCGCATTGACGATTTGTTCGATTTGGCTGTAACATAGTCCTCCTTTCCACCAAATCGACTTGTATAACTACACTTACAATAGCAATTTTCGCGCTGCAAGTCAATATTTCTACAAGTCGAGATGGTTTAGATGGCTAAGCAGTATTTCTTTAATCAGCTCTTTTAGATCCTTTGTGTCGGCGGAGCTGGCTTCGACTATATAGCATTCCTTATATTTATGGGGTTCATTATTTTCGCGATCCTCTGATTCAAATTTTACAAGTTCAAAATGCCTTTCCGCCATCGAAGTGCCCCTTCCGTTAAAATTGAGTATAAAAAAATACCAGACGGGTTAACGTCTGGTATCAGTTTATGTGGTACGGTTTGTACGGTATGTGACTATGTTTGAAACGTGTTGGCGTAATAAGGTGTAATTGGGGATGAGACTTTTGTTGCCGGCAAGGACTCAATGACCATAGATTTTCGTTCAGCATATGACCCAATCCTCTTTAATTGGAGTCCAACTTTATATTGGAACAAGCCGATAATTGTGATACACTAGAGTCATCATTAACTGATTCCGAGATGTACCGCAATTAACAGAATAGGCAAAGACAACGTTCTCAATACATCTGCCAATATATATTCATCGGTGTGCCTAAGCGGAAAGATATTCGGAATGTTTAAGGCACAAGGAGAAATACATGATTTTTATCACCGGAGATACCCACGGGGACTTTACCCGGTTTAATACGCATATCTTTCCTGAACAAAAGGAAATGACCAAAGATGATTATGTCATCGTTTGCGGCGATTTTGGTATCTGGGATGCTTCTAAGAGGGAACGCTACTGGTTGGACTGGCTGAACGATAAACCTTTCACCACGCTGTTTGTCACCGGAAACCACTCAAATTATGATCTTCTCAATCAGTACCCGGTGAGTGAATGGAATGGCGGTTCTGTTCAGTATATTCGAGACACCGTGATTCACCTGATGCGAGGACAAGTCTTCGATATTGGCGGAAAACGATGCTTAACAATGGGCGGGGCCTCCTCCCATGATATCAGCGATGGTATTCTGGAGCCTGACGATCCCGACTTCCGCCGCAAGAAACGGCGCGAAAAAATCTGGATGCATGCGGTTGGAGGGTGGATTATATCATATCCCATTGCTGCCCGTCCAGTATAGTGGATTTGATTGGCGGCGGGCTGTACCAACATGACAGGCTGACGGATTTTTTCGAGGAGGTCAAAGAACGCTGTCTATTTGACTATTGGTTCTTCGGCCACTATCACGATGACCGGGCGCTGATGCGTAAGTATATACTGCTGTACGAGCAAATTTTGCAGATTGAGCCACGTTAAAGATGTTTAGGGCGACAATCTGAACCGGAGAATACTATGATTCACGACTTGCATAATATCTACAATAAGCTTCTGGCACGTTACGGAGATTTACATTGGTGGCCCGCAAAATCCCCCTATGAGGTAATCGTGGGTGCGGTTTTGACGCAGAATACCGCGTGGAGCAACGTCGAAAAGGCCATAGCCAACTTCGGGGACAGTCTTTCGCCGGAAACGGTAGCGGGTCTTGACATGGACGCCCTTGCCGAATTGATCCGCCCCAGTGGATTTTTTAACCAGAAGGCGGTCTATCTCAAGGAAGTCACGAGTTGGTTTCTTAAATATGAATATTCGGTGGAAAAGGTAAAACATCATCCGCTTGAGAAAACCCGAAAAGAGCTTCTTGCGGTAAAAGGCGTGGGAAGGGAAACCGCCGATTCGATTCTGCTGTACGCCTTTGATTACCCCACCTTTGTGGTGGACGCTTATACGAAAAGACTACTTGAGCGGCTGCCGGTTGACATTAAATTGGATTATGACTCAATCAAATCATACTTTGAAAGCCGCCTCGAACCGGATGTAAAGCTCTATAACAACTTTCACGCCATGATTGTGATAAACGCAAAGGAGCATTGCCGTAAAAAGCCCTCCTGCGCTGGCTGCCCTTTGGCGGAAGGGTGCGCGGAATCCAAGAAAGTGCACTAAAAGAGGACAAATATGCTGAATGAATTATATCTCCGTGCGTTCACAATCAGCGAGGGTTTTGACGAGGAATATTTATCGAACATCCCCGCGATAAAGCATCTGCGGCTGTTCGCTTTCCGCCGTCCGGTCACGTTTTTCGTCGGAGAAAACGGCAGCGGCAAATCCACTTTACTGGAGGCGCTGGCAATCCAGTGCGGCTTCAACCCCGAGGGTGGAACTCGTAATTTCAACTTTGCAACGCGGGAAAGCCATTCAGGGCTTTATCACAGCATGAAGATTGCGCGCAGCATTCCGTTCCCATCCGACGGCTTCTTTCTGCGGGCAGAGAGCTTCTACAATGTGGCCAGTGAGATTGACCGGCTGGCTGAATCCGGCTTGTCCGGTAAAAGCGGCTACAAAGCCTTCCTTGAGCGTAATTACGGCGGCAGGTCGCTGCATGAGCAGAGCCACGGCGAGAGTTTTCTCGCTCTGGCGCTTAACCGTTTCAGAGGAAACAGCATCTTCTTTCTGGACGAGCCGGAGGCCGCGCTTTCACCCTCGCGGCAAATGACGCTTTTAGCGAGAATCCACGAGTTGGTGGAGGATGATAGCCAGTTTGTCATAGCCACACACTCGCCGATCCTGATGGCTTATCCCCATGCGGAGATCATCGTGCTTTCTGAGGATGGCGCCGAGGTGACGCCCTATAAGGAGACCGAACACTATACCCTGACCAGACGGTTTCTTGAAAACCCGGAAGTGATGCTGCGGTATTTGCTGGAGGAGTAGCTCTTTTTCTGATATTATAAAACACATTTTACTTTATCCTATTTCAGCAACCCCAATTTATCTTCGCCGGATTCGGCTCGTTTTCCACAGCGACCGCACAAAGCGCGGATTCCATTTTAGCACATTCCTCGGCAGCGACTGACAAAAGAGAGTCCCAATCGGCATCCGCTCCAAGTTTATCGTAGGCAACGGCAAGCGCTCCGTACAACGCAAGCCCCAGCGAATGGGTCGGTGTGTGGATACAAGCCGCCGCCTGCCCGCAAGTCCTCGCCGCTGCTTGCGCGGCGGGGCTTTTTTCAACTTCCCGTGCGGCGGCGTGACATTCATTCAGAATAATGTTCTTTACATATGGCAGCTTTACCTTGCCTGCCAGCCAATCACGGGCGGCTGTCAATGTGGAGCGGGGGCGGTTATCGTTTGGATATGTCTTTTCGTAAATCGGCAAAATATGCAATTCCGTGTAATCAATACACCAATTGGCAAGAGTCGTTTTGCTCTGCGTCTCAATCAGCCGCATGAGCGATTGCAAATAGGTTGCGTTTATGTCGTTTAGCATTTTTCGATATTTCGGCATAAATCACATCTCCCCCAATTTCTCATTTATCAATGCCACCGCTATACGAAACGCATTAATCCTATTCCTTGTCAGCGAAAACTGCGGCGTTCCCTCACGCAGCTTTAACTGCGCCTTCTCGCACTTGCTGATTGTTGAAGCTATAGTGCGGCGTGCTTCCTGTAATTCTTCCTTTGCAAAGCTATCCATCGCTCCCCCTCCATCTTTCTACAGTTATTAGAAGCATCGAAAAAAATGCTACACTATTTGTTAGAATAACTCAATCGCAATTTTTCAATATATCATCATATAGCATACACGCTTCTTGCTCCAGCTCTGCCAAAGTTTTGTGTGATATGTCGCGGTAATACGTCAACTCATACGCACCTGCGGATAGCTCCGTAAAGCATCGCTCTTTCCCGCTCATGCAAGGAACAATCGCATTCGGTTTATATTCAATTTTAGCGTTGCATATATTGCGGTCATCCGTATTGATATACAAAACATTGTTTTCAACGTACCACGTTATCAAAGCACCATAATACGGCCCCATATTAGCTTCGGCAAATATACCGGTACCGTCCTGCTTAAGCACCATACGCTCATTGCTCATCCAACCGTCAGCGGTGACGCTTGTATTCCAGTCACCGACTAAATCCTCCATTTTTATGCGGCTGTCCCAAATCACGCCTTCGCCTTTACGCGGAGGACATCCGTAGTGGATACAACATCCCCCGCGCCGAAATCTTTCTTCGGCTTCCTCCGGCGTCCCGATGAACTCAATCGCAACGTAGATTGTGGGATACTGCGATGAATCAGGTTTCCCTGTCACCGCCATACCGATAAACGTTTCAAAAATTTCCGCTGTGGATAACCGTTTGCTAATATATTGCTCGTGCACTAACGCCCCTCCTTATCCACAAGCCCAATGTACGGCAAACCTTCGCCGCAAGGCTTTGCCATCGAACAATGTTGAACTCTGTCATTTCCTCACATTCTTTTTCGCTGTCGGCCGCAAGTTTCTCGCTGATTTTGGAGTTAAGCGGCTGAGATCTTAACAACATAATTTTTCTCCTGTTTTATAATCATTTCGACGCTTATCTAAGGACCTCACATCGCAAACCCTTTGATGCCATTGCACTGGAAATACATTCACTGACAACGCAGGCCGCATCTGAACAATGCCAATCCATACAATTCCATCATAGATTGCTTTAGCATGGAATTCACAGCGAACGGATCATTTCCATCGCCTTGATGATCCAGTTAATCGTACCGTTATAACGGTATCCAGTGAACCCTGCTTCGCGCAGGATAGCCGCCACATCGGCCTCGGATATTTTAAGGTTGATCAAATCCGCGAGATTACTCTGCTCGGCTGCGATCTCCTGAACGTAATCCCAATATGTGCCCACATATCCAAAGGTGGTGGCGTAACCGGCCGGGTCATTTACGGCAGCGCGAACCATTTCCTCGGTATCCTCATAAAAAAGACTACGCCCACTGTCATATAGCGGATAGAAAGATTCACCATCACGGCTGATTTTGATGGCGATATTGGACAGATGGCGATCATCCTGCCGGGTAATGAAATCCAGCAGGATCATCCTCGCTATTTCATCCTGGAACTGGGGCCGCACAGACAGGAGGTTCCGATACTCGTTGTCCGAGCGGGCGCCGGTGAACAGGCGGCGGAAATGGACGATATATTCCCGGGAGAAATCATACAGGAAAGCGGAAAACACCGTATTCTTATCAGTCCGAATGGCCGGGCAGCATGGGACTCCAAGCTTTTCGGCAAGCAGGTATACCGCCACCTCCGACTCCACATCGGTCGCCAGTGGGCTGATGCGCTGCTTGTAAATCCCATATTTTCCGTTATGCACGCCATATCGCTTGATGTTGTATCCTTCCGGAGTGTCAATACTGTCCCCTACAAGATCAATCCGGCGATGGAATACCGAATCAAACACATCGGTCATCACATCTTCCAGCTTCTCATCTTCACTGTGAGCTATCCACAGGAGATCCTTTGGATGAATCCCTCGGGTAATTTCGGCAATACGCATTACGTCGTAATGGGATAGGCCGCATCGAAACAGGATACGTTCAATATCCCTCCTGTCCCTGCTTACGACGCGCTCGGATAAAAAACCGGCAAACTGTTCCGGCGTCCATGATGACCGGCCACATGTATATAGCGCCACGATTTCATTATACTCCGGGAAACTAAAGGTTACGCCGCCGCCGGAGGCGATCACACCAATCACATCATCATTCCATTTAAGCCAGCGTTTGCTATAAGTGTCGGCACTCCTGCCGCCCCGATATCTTCTATCCGCGGGCTTTTGAGCGTTTAGCGGAATCTGATAGGACTTTCCAACCCTGACAATACCTGCGATTTTCCCATCGGCGCACAGAATCCGGACCCGGCGGTCGGAAATGCCCCATTGCTGCGCAGCCTGTTTAACCGTCATATATTCCATGTGAAATCACCTCAACTTTTCTCTTCCTGTATACTTATTATAGCCATCATCGGAACAATGTCAAATATTATTGTTCCGATTTTAAAGAATTATCATTTTGTTTCTATATAAATACCAAAGGAGCTGTCTGGACAAAATCTAAAATAAAAAGCATTCCTTTTACAGAATGCTTTTTATAAAGCGCGAAATACATGACTGCTGTATTCGCTTTAATAGCTTTTTGATTATAGAGAGATATCGCTTGAATGTCAATAGGTTAAGGAAAATTAAGGGAGTCAATCTCCGGCGCATACAATATATTTGATTCTTTTCTCATTTCGATTTTAATCCCACTAAGAATACTTATGATGCATCATCAGCATAATTTCTACAAATCTGGCAATTATGACACTCATTCATTTACATAATTTCTGCTGCAAACCACTCTCGTACGACCTCATAATTTTCCGGACAAGCACAGAATCTAACAAAAGCGATAATAAGTTGCTCAAAGGTAATGCCACGCTCCGTGCACCATTTTTGGGTGTCACGGAATAGTCTTTCCTCTGTTTCAATAGTTATATCCACGCTGTTTTCATTCAGTTCATTTCTTTTGCCGCCTGTTTCATCCAGCGATGAGACAATAAAATCATCAGTTATATGCATTATGCCTCCATTTAATAATAATCTTTATTGTATGATATCTCTGCTTTTTGGATTTGGGTGTTTCAGGTAATATGGATGAGTACGGCCGGTTATCTGCTGTAAGTGAACAGTAAGGGTACAAAATTAGTAAATTCCAAAGAAATATAACTTTTGACAGCACAATTCTCCAGCTCTTTTTCGTTTTCATCGCATTCCTGACAACAATCTCAACCAGATAATCTCTTGCACTTATTCTACCACATTTATTCTGCTTTGTGGTACTACGGATTAGGTACTAATTAGATTATTTAAAAATAAGGACGGCAATATTGGGATATGGACGGCTGAATACACAAAATGCCGTCCAAACACGGAATTGGACGGCAGAAACCGTGTTTGGACGGTAATGCGTACTTATATATAAGGAAAAATATTTGATAAGTGATAGACCAAATCCCCACTGTTCACATGGGCGTGGTAGCTTCCCAAATGGAGCTTTTGGGAAAGCGATATGGCATAGTATTCCGTTCCATTCAAGTCGAATCGATGCAAATTTTCTAAGTCGCAAGAGTCTTATTTGTTGTGCTCTTTCTTATACGTTAAAAAGCCCCTCATTTCTATCGGTAAAAATGAGGGGCTTCCCACAGACGGGAACGCATTGAAGTAAGAAACAAACGCAGTAACGCTCATCTCAGTCATGTATCTGAGTATGATCTAAAAAGACTTGTCGGCCTACGCTACTGTATCAATAGCGCGTCACTGCGTTTTATGCGAAGGAACGCATGGAGGCTGTAATCTATGGTACTTGCTATATTGGGTAAAATAATAACCAGCCAGATTTAGGCGGAAACCGGCGGTGTCTCAAAAAAGAGCCGGATATCTTCCGTTATCCGGATGCCATCGCTTTTACAGCGAAAACTGCTCCACCCCGCAAATCAAACCAGTCAAGACGTGTATGTTCTATGCTTTCCATGCAAATCAATCAGTAATTCCAAGGGTTTGTCCGGATTTAAATTATACTCATCATACGTAAGATACCATACTGATTTGGCATGACTTTTTATTTTCCTCAAATTATGCAGAATTAGTTCCTGCATTTTGTCAATATACATTGTAAGGCTAAGGCCATGTGATAAGATAACCTCTTCTTTATTGATCGTACTTTTCCAGATGCGGCAGGCGCTATCACAAGTTACCTCTTCGACACATGCGATTTCTTCGTCAGGCGCAAAAGCAAATTCGAGGAACTCATCAATGTGAGGCGCAAGAAGCCGCTCCTTTCTAAATTGGGACGTTTCTGTGCCTATATACCTGATCCACTTGTTGTCAACTGTATATTCGGCGGGCAAGGACTTTTTATGATCTAAGATATGTATCACAAATTTGCCATCCCCGTCTACACACCAATAGTCATAATATTCTATTCCCGATTCATTATATTGTTTTATCAAATCGGTAAGACGATAGCTCAATCGTACAATTAAGTTACTCAACATTCCGTCGCCCAAATTGTATTTCTCGCCAATATAATCATAAATTTCATTAAACAAATTGATCGATATGGTTTCTTTATTATCTATGCTCTCTTTAATCTTATGCATGATCATATTAACTAAATTATCAACAATTTCCTGATATTTTAATTTCATTTTGTCATATGGTTTAAATAGGGTAAAGGGATATATGTGTCTTGCGGCAGCGGCATGGGTTTTTAACGGAAAAATGTTCATTTTTGTAATCTCCTTTTCATAATTAGTTGAGCTATTTCCTTGCTTTTGATTAGGCCTATACGGTTCGGGAAATGATGTCTAAGGATTTTAAATGATGCTCACAATTCGTCCTCCCTTTATAAAAACAGATTGGGCTGCTTATATAAAAAAAGAATGTATAATTATACATTCTGCTATCTTTGCATTTAAAATTTTATTTTCTTTTTATATGTAATATGTAAATAAAATTTGCTAAAAAATAATCGTAGTAGCTGACAAAATACTCGACAGCATTTTACAAAATTAACTCTTTGAATTATATCATTTATTCCCTTTTAATTACGCCCTTTACCATTACATACCCCTTATGCCATTATCATATACAATTTTCTACGTAACAATTTAAGCCAAAAATAATTGATACCGAGATATCCTGCTAATTACGGTTTAGCAGCTTCCTGTAAAAGTTTATTCATAAAAAGCATCGCCCGCTGTTCGTCTTCCCGCGTATCAATATAGTAATCACAAGACATCCGGCTATTTTTGTGTCCCAACTGTTTTGATATTCTCTCCAGGCTTTCATTTTCTTGATTGTACTGATAAGAGGCATAAAATCGCCTGAGCTTATGCCATGTGATATGTTCAAGTCCGGTTTCTTCCGTAAGCCGTTTGAAATCCTTGTAAAACAGCGCTTCCGATAACGGTCTGCCTTTGCGTGTGCAAAATATATAATCATCATCGTGGAACTCGTCCACAGAATTCTTCCTGCCATTATATTCTGCTTTCGATATTTCAAGATATTTTAATACCATATTAGGTATATCAATGTATCGATTTCCGTGAAAAGTCTTGGTACACTTCTCGCTTTTAGTTTTACTTCCCTCTGAAAGATTATTGTCATATTGCGATTTTCCAAGACTTCGGGATATATATAGCTTGTATTCATGGGGATTGATATCCGAGTACTTTAAAGCGCACATCTCGCTTTTCCTCAGACCTAGACAAGCACATAATAGGATAGCCAAGTGAAGCTCGGAATTAATTCGGCTTGCTTCCAATAGTTTTTTAATATCGCTTTCAAGAGGCGCTGAAGGCAATGGCTTTCTAATATACGTCGAGAACTGCACACTTTTTGCGGGGTTATATGGGAGCTTCTTTTGTTGGTATGCGTAATCCAGCGCTGTGTATGTCACCGTTTTTACCAGCTTGCCCATATGCAAAGATTTTTCGCAGGCGTATCGATATAACTCATAGATATGGCTTGACTTTAAATCACACAAGCGGATGTCGCCTATTTGAGGCACTATATAATTAAAAACGCAGTTGCGGTATGACATGTATGAATCGTATTGCAATGCTGGTTTTTTTACACTTTCTATCCACTCAGTAAAAAAAAGACCGGTATTGATCACATCCCCTTCGATATAAGTCCCGTGAAGAACGGACATCTCTATTTCCAGTTTGGCTCGAATGGCTTCTTCTTTACTCAAATAACCGGATTTGGAGCGAACACGTTTATTCCCATTTTCATCAGTAATATAGAATAGAAATTTCCAAGTTTCCCCGCACTTGTAGGGGTTGCCTCTCTTCTGGTACTTCTTTTTCATTAGATCATACCACCTTCCCAAACAAACAATTAAAAGAATCTGGATTCCTTTTACATACGAGTTCCCTAAGATATCCAAATCGGTCTTCCGCTGTCTTGTATGACACATATCCGAACAAGCGCGATACAGTCAACAGCTCAAACCCGTTCTTCAAGAGAATAAATGCCATGGAATCTCTCAAATTCCGAAATGGAATATGAGGTAGCCCCGCTTTCTCAGTCAACTTTTTCAATGCTGTATTCAAGCAGCTTCCAGAACGTTTTGAACCATTCGATTGGCAGGAAACATATTTTTTCATGTATCCCGAATCCGTGCTTTGTTTCTCACGCCGGCGAAGTTGTTCCAGAACTTCCTGAGGTAAAGTAAGAATTCTCGTGTTCCCTGTTCTGATTTTCATGAGTCCTAACTCAAAGTCTATGTCTTCATATTGGAGTTCAAAGATATCCTGTTTTGTCAATCCCATCAGCATTGCAAGCAAAAACTCCAAATATGTACTTGTTCCCTCAGCCAATTTTAACAAATAGAGAAACTCCTCCTGCGTCATGACGTATGGAGGAGTTTTTATGATTTGCGGCATATGTACATTACTGGCCGGATTTTGTCCGATAACCCCACATTGGACGGCATTCTCACAACAAGCATACAATAAATCCTTGATTGATTTAACATAGCCCGGCGTTTCATTGGCATAGTAAATCAGTAATCGCTCTATTGTAGGTCTATCCAATTGATACAAAAGTGCATTTGAATCCAGTTTAGCTTGCAATAATTTTAAGGTGTATTCATACGTCCTTGCCGTTTCAGGTTGAATTCGTTTGACATAGTTCTCATAAAACCAAGTTTTCATATAATGCCAGAACAGAATGTCAGTTTTGTTTTCAGGAACATTCTCCCATTTTCCCAATAAGAGCCTTTGTTTTTCCAGCGCCTCTTTTGCGTCGTTTTCTAAAGTAAAGCCCGCTTTCCGTCTTCGCTTTTTAATTCCTGACGCGTCATACTCGTAATACTCAATGTTCCATGAGCCGCGATAATAGAATGGATTACCGCGTTTCTGATAAGTCTTTTTTCCCATATTTGCCTCCATATATTAGCTATGTAAAAATACATGCAGGCATGATTATATCAAAATGAGCACTTTTCATCACATGAAAAAATTTACCAAGGGCCACGCAAGTCTTCTCATACCTTTCAGAGAGAAATGTTTATATACATTTACATATCATTTGTATATAACAAAAAAGTCCAATCAAGGTTGCTTTCTTGATTGGGCTTTTCCGACAGACTTGAATTGTTAAAGCATGAACAACAAGTTTATTATAGTAGGCCTTTTGTCATCCTACAATCTAGGATCCACCGGTTCGCTCTCCATGGTGAGTACAGCAAAAACGCATTCATGAGTGCGGTATAGAGGCTCCTTCGCCACAAACCGCTCCAATGATTCCATCCCAAGCGAAAACTCAGACAGGGCCAACCGCCGCTTTTTGCCAAGAGAGCGCTTTTTCAGACGTTCAAAATGGCCACCCAATGTATATTCAGGGCCGTAGATGATCCGCAGATATTCCCGGCCCCGGCACTTGACCGCCGGTTGCAGCAGCTCACCTTTTACTCCATGAGAGATGAAATCCATCGGCTTCACCACCATGCCCTCGCCACCGGAAGCGGTCAACTCAAGCCACCAGTTGACGCCCTCCGCTACACTGGTCTCGTCGCTCAAATCTACCCGAATGTGATTAGTAGCCATGAACAGCGAGTCGGAGCCGGTCATGTGCCTGCGGATTACCGCCATATGGGTCAGATGGTTCTCGCCGCTCCACACCTTGCCCTCGGTGGCGAGGATGTGGAAGGGTGCGATGCGATAATCCTCGATGGAATCTACCGGCCAGCAGTACTGGCGGTAGGCGTCGGTATATTGCTCCAAGCTTTCTCGGCGCTGCTTGTAGCTTTCCAGCACTGCGCTCAAATCCACGTTCTGTCCAGAGGTATTCTCCTCCACGGCAAAGGATCGGGTTTGCAACTGTATTGCCTGTTCCAACGCCGTAACAGCGTTTTGCAGACCGTTGCGCCCTGCCCGACCGGTGGGAGCGTATTGCTCCACCAGCAGCTTTTGAGCTTTGGCAGACCAAGGCATCAGCTCGGTGTCCAGGCAGACCCAGTCGGTGGAATATTCCTCCCAAAAGCTGGTGCCGGTGAGTACGTTACGCAATCGGTCAAGAATGGTATTTTCCATCTTCCTCTGGGATTCCTCGAAGAAATGCCGGCCGGTACGGGTGTAAATGAGACCGGTGCTGCCGTCCAGAACGCCAAAGCGCTCCTTTGCGGTTTCCTGATCCCGGCAGAGGACAATCACCGCCCGGGAACCCATATGCTTCTGTTCACAGACCACCTGCTTTACGCCACGGCTGCGGTAATATTCAAAAGCCTCAGCGGATGCTCCAGATAGTCTTCGAACTTGCTGGTTTCACAGGGGGACATGGTGGGCGGCAGGTAGATGAGCCAATGGGGATCGGCCGCAAACCGGCTCATGATCTCCAGCGCAGCGGCGGAATTCTCCGCCTGCACGGTAATGTTACGATACAACCTAGTAGAGATAATCCGCTTGCCCAGTACATCCCGGATGTTGAGCATGTCGCCCTGCACCTGGATATCGTGATCCAATGGCTTTGCAGGCTCGTAATACTGCCTTTCTGCCGGAACTTGTGCCATTTCTCCCTCTGGGTAGCGGTAGGCCGTCAGCTTGCCGCCGAAGACACCGCCGGTGTCGATGCAAACCGTGTTGTTAAGGCTTTGCACTTCGACGGATGGCGTGTGGCCGTAGACCACCAGTGCTTTGCCCCGATATTCCTCCGCCCAGTTGAGGCGGACGGGTAGCCCGAATTCGTCGGTCTCGCCGGTGGTTTCGCCGTAAAGACAGAATTGCCGTACTCGGCCAGAACCCCTGCCCTGGAATTTTTCTTTCAGCCCCGCATGAGCCACCACCAGCTTGCCGTCATCCAGCACATAGTGGCTGATGAGGCCGTCAATAAAGGCAGCAATCTCGTCGCGGAATTCCTCCGGCTGCGCTTCCAACTGCTCCACGGTGATATCCAGTCCATGGGTGAGAGTAGCCTTGCCGGTACGCAGGTGTTTCAGCAGTTTGACGTCGTGGTTACCCGGCACACACAGGGCGTTGCCGGACTCCACCATACTCATTACAAGGCAAAGCACCTCCACGTTCTTTGGGCCACGGTCGCAAAGGTCGCCGAGAAATACAGCCTTTCTACCCTCAGGCGGGATGGCAATACAGTTTTCAATATCCACCACATAGCCCATCTGAGAAAGCAACGCGCACAGCTCGTCATAGCAGCCATGGATATCCCCGATGATGTCGAATGGACCCGTTTCCTCCCGCTTGTCGTTCCACAGCTTTGTTCGGAAGATCTCTACATCATCCGCCTCTTCCGGGGAATGGAGAACATACACAAACCGGAAGCCCTCCTTTTTCAGGTGGCGGAGACTGCGTTTCAGATCCCGGGTGTGGTTTTGGATCACATGGGATGGGTAGTTGCGGCCCTCCCTTTGGTTGTTGCGGTCAAGGCAGATCTCGGGCGGGAAATCCAGCACGATGGCCACTGCATGGCAGTTCTGCTCCTTGGCAAGCTTCAGCACCTGTTCCCGGGCGGATTTCTGCACATTGGTGGCGTCAATGACGGTGAGCTTTCCCGCCTCCAGCCGCTTGTTTGCGATATAGTAGAGGCTGTCAAAGGCTGCTCCCGTAGCGTTTTGATCGTTCTCGTCATCGGAAACAAGTCCTCGGAAGAAGTCGGAGCTGAGAACCTCGGTTGGTTTGAAATGCTTCTCTGCAAAGGTGGACTTTCCGCTGCCGGTGGAGCCTATGAGCGCCACCACACAGAGGTTTAGTATTTCTATTCGCATAGGGTGAACACTCCCATCTGGGTCGGCGTGCCCCGGGTTTCGTCTTCGTCGCCGATATCGCTGTATTTGACTGTGTAGCCATATTTGTCTGCTACTTCATTGCCCCACTGCCGGAACTCCGCCCTCGTCCACTCGAAACGGTGGTCGCCGTGGCGTAGGCTCCCCTCAGTGAGGCTCTCATAGTTTTCGTTATACTCGATATTGGGCGTGGTCAGTACTGCCACAGAGGGCTTGGTGGTGCCAAACAGTACCTGCTCGAAAGCGGCCAGACGGTTTTGGTCAAGATGCTCGATGACCTCCACCACAGCAGCAGCATCGTAACCGACATAGCGGTCGTCCTTGTAAGTGAGGGAGCTTTGAAACAGCATGATGCGGTTTTTCTGAAACTCCGGCATTCGGTCGATCTTAAGCCGCTGATACGCCCGCTCCAATATGGAGAAACTAACATCCATCCCGGCAATCCTGGCAAAGGATTTCTCCTTCATCAGCAGCTGCAACAGGTTTCCTTCCCCGCAGCCCATATCGATGACGGAAGTGGCGCCCGCTTCCTTGAGGGCGTCTACCACCGCCGTCAGCCTTCGGGAATTGAGGCTGGGCTTCTTGTGAATATCCTCCGTTTCCTCGGACTCCTCCACAGCGCCGCCCTCGCCGTTGTCCAGACGATCTAACGCCAAACGGGCAAGCCCCTGCTTGCGGGCAAAGTACCGGCGGGTGATAAACTCCTTCTCCGGGTGTTCTTCCAGCCACCCATCGCCGTGACGGAGCAGCTTTTCCACTTCCTCCTTGCCCACCCAATAGTGCTTCTGCCGGTCAAAGACGGGAATCAGCACATACAGGTGGCGCAACAGGTCTTGGAGGCGGACTTTGCCGGATAGTGTGAGATCAACATAGCGGCTGCCGCCCCATTCAGGATGCTTTTCATCCAACTCAGATGTGGTGAATTCCACTGTGTATCCCAATGGCGCAAATACGCTTTCCAACATGGCGGTATCGCCCCGGCAGGGCAGCATGGTGACGACAGCGGTAAGATCAAGCGCACTGTCCGCCATCTCTTGGCGCTTGTCGCAGCGCCCGGTCATGGCAGTGCCGTACACCTTGGAGATAGCGGTGCTCATAAAGGAGGAACTGACATAAGGACGGTCGTTGACATAGTCAAAGAGGCCCCCGTCACGGGAACCGACCTTGCCTCTCGCCAAGTCAAGCGGATCGATGTCCAACAGCAGCGCGGCGGTGCAGCGCGTGGCCTCCGCCTCCGTGTAAAACACATAGGCCTTCCCATAGCTGAGGTCAAACACCTGCGGCCTCTGGGGATTCTTATGGAGCAGAAAGCCAAGGTCGGTGGCGTTCGGTCCCTGATATGTTATGGTCAGAAGCATCTTTATCGCTTCCTTTCGGTGATTATTCTCTCAGTATATCACATTCCGGCCAAGGAAAAGAACTGTTTTGCATTCTCTGTTGTATATGCAGCCAGCTCCTCTGCCGACTCGCCCCGGCATTTCGCAATCTCCGCCGCGATGTGTGGCAGGTAGGCCGGTTCATTCCGGTTGCTTTGCGGTTTCGGTTTCAAATTTCGGGGAATGAGGAATGGCGCGTCGGTCTCAATCATGAGCTTATCCTTGGGGATATATTTCACGATAGCACGAAGCTGCTCTCCCCGGCGCTCGTCGCAGACCCAGCCGGTAATGCCAATATAACAGCCCAGTTCCAGATATGCTTCTAACTCCCGCTTGCTGCCGGTAAAGCAGTGAACGACCGCCTTTTCACACCGCTCCGGGTAATGCTTTAGGATATTCCGAAAATCCGCAAACGCCGCCCGTTCGTGGAGGAACAGCGGCATATCCAGTTCCTCCGCCAATTCAATCTGGGCGGAGAACCATTTCCGCTGGACATCCCGAGGTGAAAAGTCTCGGTCGTAGTCAAGGCCGCATTCGCCCACCGCTGCCACTTGCGGCTTCTTGCATAGGGTTCGCAGTTGACCGATGGTCTTATCATTACAGCTTTTGGCATCGTGGGGATGCACCCCGGCAGTGGAATACAGAACGCCCGGGTGCTTTTCTGCATAAGCGGCCGCCTGTTCGCTGGCCCGTACGCTGGTTCCGGTTATGATGAGCGGGGATACCCCCGCATCGATGGCTTTTTGCAGCACTTCTTCCCGATCCGGCTGGAATTGCCGGTGGGTCAGATTAATTCCAATATCAATCGTTTGCATAATGATTCTCCTTGTTTAAGCATCCGCCGCCTTGAAGTTATACAGGGGGCGGATGATTTTATCAATAGTGACTGTATCACCAATGTTTGCCATGATCTCCTCCATGGGCTTGTAGGCGAAGGGGGCCTCGTCAATGGTGGTCTTATCCACCGTGGAGGAGTAGATTCCTTTCATGGCTTCCTTGTACTGGGTCAGGGTGATGCTCTCCTTGGCCTGACGGCGGCTCATCAGCCGCCCCGCACCGTGGGGCGCCGACCAGTTCCAGTCGGGACTGCCCTTACCGGTGCAGAGAAGGCTTCCGTCCCGCATATTGATGGGGATCAGCACCTGTTCTCCCTCCCGTGCGGAAATGGCTCCCTTGCGCAGGATGCCGTGCTCGATGTCAATGTAGTTATGGATCGTGGTGAAGCTTTCCCCCACCCCCAGCCCCGCCGCCTTGACGATCTCTTTTGCCATACAGCGGCGGTTGATGTCGGCGTATTCTTGAGTGATGGCCATATCGTGGAGGTAATCCTCCAACAACTGGCCATCAAGCCATGCCAGGGCCTTGTTCACTTGGGAGATGGGCAGCTTTTTCAGCCGCTTTTGGATTTCCTTCTCCTTACCCTGTGCTTTCAAGCGGTCAATCAGCTCCTGCGCCGCCTGGGTATCCAGCTTGCGCTGCTGCACGGCGGCGTTTTGGTAGTAATCCGCCACCTGTTTGCCCAGATACCGGCTGCCGGAATGGATGACAAGATAGAGCTTACCATCGTCGTCCTTGTCCAACTCAATAAAGTGGTTGCCGCCGCCCAGCGTGCCAACAGAGCTGTAGGCACGATCAAGA
>Ga0153953_1000220_pt1 | contig 18595 bp, 20 predicted proteins | sample TSNJ037MetaG_FD_104718 | JGI IMG/M metagenome (GOLD analysis project Ga0153953, IMG submission 104718) | Attine ant fungus gardens microbial communities from New Jersey, USA - TSNJ037 MetaG | ecosystem: Host-associated > Fungi > Mycelium > Unclassified | place: USA: New Jersey, Wharton State...
AAAGTTTGACCGAAGTCTCGTTGGAATGGTTTACCCGGCGTTTACACGGTGTGGGTGATTTGGAGGCAGGTGTTGTGGGCGTCATTCATGCCATTGGTAGATTTGACCCTGATGTCAAATTGGAGGAACCAAACGATCCTAGCACTCCACCCATTGTGGAATCGTCGTCATTGTCGACTGAGTTGGCTATCGCATATCTTGTCTCTGCTATCAGTGCTCGTTATGATTTATGCTTATCGTTGTTCACGCTGCTCTTTTTCATTGCTGATGATCTGTCAACATGGAGTCCTGCTATTTTAGGGGAGGTACTTGCCATCTTTCGTGGCATTTCAATGCTACGCCAGACTGTCAGCCAGCCAATAGGTTCCTATGACGGACAGGATACAGAACAGGCCGATTCGGAAGATGTTGTTCGCCGAATGCAAAACCTGAATCTCTCCAGTATTGGTCTTACATACAGGACTTCGCTCATTCGTTCGTTTTTACCACAATCATCGAACAGTCACTTCTCGGTCGTAGCGCACCGCTTTTTGGACTCGGTAGGCTTGCTACAATCTGTCTCACCATCCGATGTTACCACACACGAAGTCCTTTTTTGCGAAAAGGTTCGGTTGCTCGGCTTACTTGATGTCGCTAGGGACCTGCTTGCCTGGTTGCCTCGCACTCCAGCGACCACATTTGTCCTCGCAACTATCTGGCTTCAGCTTGGTAGGCCGGCGGATTCTGCCGTATTATTGGAGAAACTCGCCTCAAGCTTCGGTAAGTTTCTTGCTCTCTTCGTTGCCTCCTTTGAGCGCTGACCCATCTTTTGAGGTCCTGATTGTCCACTGACGAGGAAAGATCACGAGGCATTGATACTTGTTATGCCTTCCTCTGAGACATTGGACTCAGCATATGCTTTTTACATCCACGTTTCTGAGATGTTTAGGAAGCATTCATTGGTTTACTATGAAGTCTTGTTTGCGCAGCTGGCTATCTCATCGGCACCACCTGACGTTGATACATCCTCTTTGCAGTCCACTGTCATCAAGGGTTATACTGATCTTGGCAGGTATGATGACGCATATGCTGCATTTCTAGTAACACCCTTCAACGAGCAGTGAGTACGCTCTTTCTTTGAGTGTTTTGATGATACTTGCTAAAAGAGTACTCTAGAAAACGAGAGTGTCTCAGTCATTTAGTCCTCCAGATGTGTGAAAACAATGCCATTGAATTGTTTATGTCGTTTTCTTTTGTTGGGGTTGTCAGAGAAGTCGAAAATGCGCTCTTGTCTCGGATACAGGAACTTGAGCCAGACTCTCGCCATTCATATGCAAACATCCTCTATTCCTGGTACCTTCGGAGGGGAAATTATCGTGATGGCATGTTTCAGTTTGTTCTGGTTGCACTTATACTGATGAAGCACTTTAGGTGCACTTGTCATGTATCAGCAATCAGAGCAGTTGACCTCAGCCCCAAATGACTCAAAGTCATTTACAAGAGCAGAGCTATCACTGGAAGCCATGATGATCGCCATCAACGCTCTGTCAATGCTAGCTAGTAACAATGCGTGGATTATCGTACCCAGGTCTTTAGTATGGAACAGCATTTCATTTATTCCCAATGTTGCCTGTTCACTTTTGTTTTCAGGATCGATCACGAAGCGTGTCTGTTGACTACGCCTCTCAAGATGATTCTTCGCCGCAAAAATTTGATTCTGACATAGTTCATCTCTCAGACATGCAAAATAAATGCTTACTCCTACGGGCTCGGATCGAGCTCGTCCGCAAGGATCCTAGTCTATCATTCCCTGAAGGTGATTCTACTAATGATATTTGTCTCTGAATCAGTTCCTGATGCAATATCGACATATCTATATTAATTAGCACATTTTCTACCTCCAACCATGGTTGTGATGCATTTGGCATCATTGACTTTTTTTGAGGATGCCCTAACAACAGCTCGGGCACTCAAGGTCGATATGACAGATGTTTTTGCGGAAATGACAGCCCAATGTTTGCGTCTGACCAGTAACGCAGATGATTTTGTGTAAGTAGTGATCCTCATCATCAGTGAGATTTGTCATTGACTGATGCACCGCTCGCCACTTTCAGGTACCAAGAACAAGGCGATTGGTTGCTCACAGACCGACTTGCCCCTTGCCCACCTGTAGAACGGGGCTGGAATTATATCCAACGATCACTTGAGCGGCATGATTCTGCAGATATAGATTACCGGTATTCGAAAGCGGTTATAGAAAGCCTCTTGGTACATGACCAGGACTCTGTGGCCCCAACATGGTTACTTGAAACGTTGACGGTGCGTCAAGCTCTTGAATAAGCTTTTTTTTTGAGGTGAACATAACTAACTCTGGGGAATGAGCAGAAGCATCAACCTGAATACCTTGTACGTACCTACCTGACCTATGGCAGAGTGGACCTTGCCCTTGATCAATCGCTCTCAATGATACAACAAGTACGTTGAGTTTTTGTTAACAGCCCCTTTTTGAAGACTGATCACTCTGTTTAGGACAAAGTTGCTCTGATGCGGGGAACGCTGAAAACTGCGGGTGCAACGTGGCTACCTTACAACCTCTTTGATCAGGTGTTAGCGGCAGCCGCTCAGGCCGAAGAATCAAAGTCTCTCCCTCGTTTGGCCGAGTTGCGGACAGAACTTGACGTCAGAGTCCAGCGCCTCCAAAGGCTCTCACATTGATATATTGACTCATTTAGTACATTGTTCGTTAGCTTTCTCATGATTGTATTTTTTCTGATAAAATTCACTCTTCGCTTCAAGAGGAAAAACATTATGGGGAATACATAGAATTAATCTATATTGCTACATGACACGAAATACCCAAAATAACAAGATGATTAAAAAAAGACAACATGCACAGATATCAGACAGGCGCAAACAAGGAGAGGCGGTTAGTAAGCACGTAAGCAGGGGAACATAAAGAATCGCAATGCTGACATGTATGGTAAAAATGGGTTCAAGCAAAAAGATGGCAAGAGCAAGCAACAGATAGAAAAGTTATGAAGCTGGCATTTGGCGATCGTGATTATTTAACGGCATACTTGGCCGGATCCCCTCCATCAATTGCGACCATTCACCATGCCCAAAGCCCATGGCCGCACCCCACATTGCAGTCTCTTCGGTTGTGTGCGAATGATAAGGATTATTATTATTATAACCTCGAATATCGTAGACCGGTTGCGCAGACATGTATGCCTGAGCCTGATAACCCGGATCGATGACCGAAAAAGGGGTAGGTTGGTGAGGTACGATACCAGGAATGATGGTATTCTGCGGGTTCTGTGAAAGCGGTGAATCAAGTTCCGGCATGTGACCAGTCTGATGACCAGAAGGATACACAACCAAAGGCGACCGGAGGGTTGGATGCATCTGACCGGGATCGTAATTTTGTTGGGATGGCGGTAGGCCATTACAATCGAGTGGAGGGCTGACAGAAGAAGAGTTAGCAGGAGATTCCACAACACCACGAACGTTGAGTAAATCAAGGTTCCGCTTTCCGCTACGTGAGTCATAGTACGGAAACGCCAATTTGCGGATGTGGCTGAAGATCTGTGCCTTTGTCTTCTCGCGGGAATCATTGTCTTCTTGGGGCGAGCCAACTGTATAGAGAGGGGCAAGAGCTTGAAGAATATTCTGTGCTTTTTCGGCAACGGCACTGCCCCGACACTGTTCCAACGTTGACAGGGCTTTTCGTATACTAGCGCGGAATAGACCTGCGCCTGGCTGGTCGGGACTAGCAATCAGCTGGAATGAGAAAAACATGGCCGCTGAAAAGCAGTGAAATGGTCCCCAGTTCATGTGTGCTGGTACTGCCAAAGATGCATTGGCGAGGATATCTGGCCGTGACTGACCCACCATGGTGATCAGCCGCTCCGCGCCATTGACAGCTATCTCAAGACTCTGTGCTGCTTTACTAGCATCGATACTTGTTGATTTTCCGATGATGGTACTGTTATTAAAACTGTAAGGCCGGTGGAGGGTGAAACGAATATGGTGATAGGAGGTACGAATGATGATGCTTTGAACACCGATTCGGCGTACCGCTATGTTTGGAGAAGCCAAGCTCCGCGCTACACGGTATTCATCGAGATCAAGTTCAACAGGCAAACTTTCCATCCATTGAGTCAAGGCACGGTCATTGACCATTACATTTTCATGGGAAACGGGTTTGACCGAAAGTGCGTCATCAACGATGTCACCAAGAATATAGGCAAGGCGGAAGAGGGCAATGTTAGGAAGGTAGAGACGACCCGTTTTGTCGAGGGCAGGATCACAGTACGAGGGAAGTTGAGTATCAAAATGATGTGTTGCAAACGCTAGTGGCCTGCCAAACATGAACGCTTGCCAACTGAAGAAAAATCCATCATTCAGTGTCGATTATTGTTGGCGAATAACATACCGTTCTAATAGAACAATGTGCCACCATGCCCAACGTCGCCGCTCAGCCGTGATTTGGTCCCACCGTTTCTTCCACTTGCTAGGATCGCGGTGCAGGCCCATTGCCATAGCTGTCGTGACGAGCTCACCCCTAATGGTCCAAATCTCTTCGCTATCGTTCTTGTGCATGGTAAGGAAATGGCAGCGGCAGAGGAGAAGCTCGATGAGTTCGAGTGTATAGGACCGAGTTTCAGCCATACGACGTTGAAGCGCATTACCAGAAATCTCCCAGTACTTGAGACCGACTTCCTCGATTGGTTGTGAAAAACTCGCGAGAAGTGGGTGTTTGGCAGAGAGATACTGTGTAGCAAGAGCCATCATGGCACAAGCTGTGGCAAGGGTGATTCGATCTGAAGAAGAGCCATTTTTGAAGCGCTGCCAATGCTGAGCGAAGGAAGGCTGGTTGATATGACGGTATATCCAGTTGCAGTACTCGAAGTAGAAGTCGATGAGACCATCAATGATGTCTATGCTAGGGAGCATGGCGAGGAGATCGCGGTCGTACTCTGGAGGCTGGAAATCCTCGACCTCGTGGCTGGGTTGCCGGTGGTCAGAATCATCGTGGTCCTTTGGAGAGCATTAAGTGAGGAAGGGGAGGCCATAAGGAGGCAGAACAAACCATCTCGATGTGAGTAGCGGCACTGGTGGGCCCTGCGTAGAAGCCTCCAGCGGTCTGGGTGCCAATGACAGTTGGGGGTGAGGATTTTGAATCAGAGTCCAAGAGTTCCTTCTTGGTGCTGACAGTGTCTGCTGCACGACGGAAGGAGGCACGCTGGTGGGGATATATGTAGGCTTCGACGAGAGAGAGAGAGTTGCGAATGCGAGCAATTTCCTGAGCAGGGTCGATGCGAGCGTATCTGGGGACATGAGACAGAGGCAAGTAGAGGCGACAAGACTCACTGGGCGTCGTCGGTGCGAGCAGAGTCGGCGTCGGGGCCCCTGCCGTCCTGGTAGCACATGGCAGAGGTACCTGGTGGGCAGGTCAGGACGAGGTGAGGGAAGACGAGACTGACCGACCTCTGAGGACACATGAAGAGCAGGGGCGGTTTCTGGGAGGGGGTGAGCTGGATGATGGAAAAAGGACAAGAGACCTGCCTGTCGCATTTGAGCTTGGAGTTTCGACATGGTTCGCAGTTGATGGCCTTGCGCGCCCGCTTCGTTGGGGGGCGGCCGTCGGGGTTGTCAGAGCCTGGCGGGGGCGTTGTGCGCTGCCGCACGGTGCCCGTCGTCGAGCGGGCTGGCTTTGAGCGGACGGTGGAAGGGGCAATGGAGAGATGGTCGTCGGCCATGGTTTGGGGTGGGATGGGGCAAGAACTCTCACATTTATCGCTACTTGATTATTTATTTCTCCCCTCTCTCCGGGGTCCCTGTAAAGGCCGCTCCGCCGCCACTCCCGCCGATCGCCGGCCGGTTTCCGGCGAGTGGAGGGGTCCGAGCGGCTCGGAGACCACTCGCGCACTCATACCCACCCGGGATCTGCCGCGTGGAGATGAATAGAAAGCGCATGTTTATCAGCCATCACATGTGAAATCACTGCGCTACATTCAAAGTCAATTCCTCCCCAAACTCATGCAGCACAGTTTTCATTTTCACCCACATCTTCTTCCGGAAGAATTCCACAGTCAGCTGGACCCCGATCTCGGGACCAGCCCCTGCCGTGTATGGCACTCATCACTTGATCAACAACCGCACTCAATGTCATCCAACATATCCTCAAGGTAGCCGCGGTGGCGTGTGAGTCCATCACCCTTCTGTAAACCGGATCCCTGATGTCCAGTGTCGACCCGTTCCTTTTCTCTGGCATCTGACACCCCACGAGTCTTCTATCGCTTCCAATCAACATGGCACCACGCCCAATGATTTACCCATCTATCTAGCAGTGTCCCAAACGTAATGCAGACATACTATCTCACAATCCAAAACAATTGGGGTCCTTCTTCTAAACTATCTCCCAGCTAGGGTCCTATCCTATGAAAATAGCCAAGGCTCCAGAAATCAGACAACGAGTACCGAGAAACTCTCGTACCGTGTCAGTGACGTTGATTTGTCGTCAATACCTGGGCGACACAGCACAACGCGGATCATTTCAAAGCAGTCTCCCTCGCGATGAATTGAGCCCGTCTCCGAGTCGGGTTTCCCAAATGGCTATATACGTAGTCAAGTGGATCGCCCGACAAAGACAATCTTGACGTCTTTTCTCTTTTCATAGCAGCGTCAAAAAGAAAAAAGATCCAAGATCCTTTGTAGGCTTAGGGTTAGGGCTTGTCAGAACGTGATCATTTTGGGAAATATGTAGCAGCTTCTAGAATGATTGTCTCGATAGTCTAGCAAAAGCGCTTATAAACCATACCACTGTAACGCCGCCTCGTCGGAAGCCTGCAAACAGTCCAGTGAAATCCAAAACTTGTGCATTCGCATACAGCCGAAATGACTGACGTATGTCTTGTGTAGTATCCCTTTCAAAATGACGTTCTGACTCCAAAATCAACAGGTTAACACACTGAAAGATCAGGGCAACAAGGCTTTCGCGGCCAAAAACTGGGAAACTGCCATAGGCTATTTCGTGAAGGCCATTGAGCTTGACCCTCAAAATCATATTTTGTATTCCAACCGCAGTGCTGCAGAAGCGGGTAAAAAAGATTATACAAAGGCTCTTGAAGACGCTGAGAAAGTGACTGAAAGTGATTTCTTGTTCAGTGCTAGCACCTGACTAGTATCTGCAGTGTATTGAACTCAATTCCACTTGGGCTAAAGGATATCTGCGCAAAGGTGCCGCACTGCATGGCCTTCGTCGCTTTGATCAGGCCATTGAAGCATATGAGGTCGGTATCAAACTCGAGGATAGCCCTGCCATGCGCAAAGGGTTACAGGAAGTCAAAAGCGCACAAGGTGAGTTTCGTGTTTCATGATCCATCGTATGATTTAATGTCACGAAATCTCTCACAGCAACTGCTACCGGTGGTGATGATGCCCTTGGTCTTGGAAAGTTATTCTCCGATCCTAGCGCCCTTGCCAAACTGGCAGCCAACCCTCGTACATCAAAACATCTTGCCGATCCTACTTTTGCCCAAAAAGTGCGTATCCTTTCTAAACATTTCAGTCCTCTCACATCATAATGCTATTCAGCTCCAAGCGATGCAGAGAAACCCCGCTCTTGCGCAAAAGTGACGTCCCTTAAGTTCCCCTGTCACCTTTTGATTGATTAAATAACATCATAGTGCATTGCAAGATCCCCGCATGATTGATGCCCTTGGCGTTCTTATGGGTATTGACATTCAGGCTCAAACACGTCCTGAAGGCTCCAACGAGGGAGCACCTCAACAGCGAGAGGCACGACCCCCAACACCGCCGGCAGCTACTACCGCTTCTTCTGCCAAAAAACCTGAACCAGAATCTACATCCGCTCCTTCTCAGGATGTTGAAATGGAAGAAGTAGATGACGATGAGGCTAAAGCGAAGAAGGAGGCTGAAGCCAGTAAAAAAGCTGGTGCTGAGGCTTACAGAAATCGTGATTTTGATGCTGCTATTGAGCATTTCGAGAAGGCTTGGGAAACCTATCCCAAGAATATCACATTTTTGGCGAACGCTGGTGGTAAGAATATTCGTTACTTTTGACTGACATTGATTCTCATTGTTCTTTCTTTAGCTGCGTACTATGAAAAAGGAGACTATGACAAGGCCATCGAAACGTGTGAGAAAGCCGTCGATGAGGGTCGTTCGGTCAGGCACCATGTCGATGTCTATTAAAACATTCTCTCTGATCTCTCTCTCTCTTTAGCTTCGTTCGGATTACACTCTTATAGCCAAAACCCTCGGACGCATTGGTAGTGCCCACCAACGCAAAGGTGAAACTGATTCTGCAATCAAATACTTCCAAAAATCACTCGCAGAACATCGTACACCTGAGATTCTCAACAAGCTCCGTGAGGCCGAGCGCGTCAAGGCTGAAGCAGACAAAGAAGCCTACATCGATCACGAGAAGAGCCATGCTGCTCGTGAAGAGGGGAATGTCAAGTTCAAGGCTGGTGATTTCGTAGGAGCCGTGAAGGATTACACAGAGAGCATCAAACGTGATCCTGCTGATCCACGCGGTTATAATAATCGCGCAGCTGCATATATCAAGTTAGCTGCACTCCCTGAAGCCTTGAAAGATGTAAATGAGGCCATCAAGGTCGATCCTGAATTTGGTAGGTAAATTTTAGGCGCAGTCAGTGAAACTACTTGATGTGCTTCTTAGTCAAGGCTTATATTCGCAAGTCGAACGTCTTGTATTCAATGCGTGACTACACCAAGGCCATCGCGGCCGTTCAGGAGGCTGTGGAACACGATACTGAGAAGCAGCACACAAAGGAAATTCAACAGCAAGAGTTCAAGTGTCAGCAGGCTCTCTTTGCTCAGCGGGGTAATGAAACCCAAGAAGAAACATTGAATCGTGCAATGCGTGATCCCGAGATTGTGGTATGTCTGTCTGATTTGTCCCGGCCCAGCTGTATTCACTGACCCTATTTCTACAGGAAATCATGAATGACCCTGTTATGCAGTCGATCCTTCAGCAAGCACAGGAGAACCCTCAGGCTCTGCAAGAACATCTCAAGAATCCGGTCGTTCGTCAAAAGATCCAGAAGCTTATCAACTCTGGTATCATCAAGACACGGTGATTGACAACCTATTTTTGTACACCGAGAGTTCTTTGGCACACTATTCAAGCTTTCGAGTCTTACTATTGTAATTCCAATTGTTGCACATAACATTTAACCCTCCGTTGTATTCGGTATTCTAAGCCGTATGTATGCACTCGATCTTTAATCTTTACCATCTCCATTCGACATTTCCGGTGGAACGACCTCTCACCCCTTTGTAAGGCTTGTATGTCTCGCCAGTCACTCGCAGCTGATCAACTTTAAGGGCCGAAAAAGTGTATGACTGTATCTCGAAGCGAATTTGAAGGGCATGTGATGGGCGAGGTTTAGCAGATCTGTGCATTTCAATAGGTCAAAATTTAGGGTCTAGAATAGCGGAAACACCGACTGAGTTGAGAAGGAGCCTCGCAAACTCCAAGTGCTGGAACGAGGGGCATTCGCAATTTCCCACTTTAACATCTGTGATGAGATTTTCAGGGTAAGGACCAAAAAATAGACCCCAGAACTAAAAACATCAACCTTCTTGTTGGTGTCAAAGGCCCATGAAGTTCCCATGTTATTGTGAATGCCCACGTCTGTGGTACCTTCACTCCGGCCAATACCAGAACCCCGAGCGGCAACACATCTGATTCCTCCAACTCCTTGACCCACGTTCATCTCGATCATAATGTTTTCGAGAGCATGCGTCGTCAACCGTGACGTGAATGTGATATCAAATTGGGCTGAAAGTCAAATGAGAAAATCAATGGTATGAGAAGCACATCCCCAAATCAGAGACAGTGTCGATCACAAACCTCCGTTGTCTTCTAGATCGAAAACCGTTCTAATAACGAAAGGAATCGGGACAGTGTCTCTTTGGGTATTAGCAACTTGGGAGCTTGATTGCGTGAGCCGTGCTATTGGAGCTGAAGGGTCGAAGCGATACTGTGCTAAAACAAAGCGGCCATCTGGTGGAATGAAAGCAAGAGACTTGTCTCGTGCCCAACGCTGGAGCCTGATTTGAACCCCGCTTTTCAATCAGATCCGCGGAGAGGACGGATGAAAGGACATACCGCACACAAGGATGAAAAGAACAATCAGTCAAAGCTTGAGGATTTGTAAAAGACAAGAGACAGTCGGGAGTGCCTGTACAGGGTCACCATGAGGAGGCAAAGCCTTGTCATAGAGAACGCAAATGACCTGACAATCTACAGTTTGTCTCAATTTTCCCCCAGACAATGCTCGAAAGTGCAACACCATTTCTGTTTCCATACTAGTGAGAAATTCATTGAATTAATAGAGAAGAGAAACGGTAGTACTTGTTCACAATTGCATTAAGCTCTTCAACCATGTCAAAGTAGATTTCATTAGCATTATGTCGTACATTGGTCTTTCTCCATGGAATCGGTGACGAGAAAGGACCCCCGATACCAGTATTGAAAGAGGCATTGGCACCAGCAACACTCAGAAGTTTAGTCAATAGTGAAGGTGGAAGAACAATGTCTCGTAAGGCATTGGCCGACGTTGTTAATGGCCTCCCTCCAGCATCCAAGGTTTCTTCTAGAAGCTTGTCGCTTTCAGACAAATGAACAGGAATGGGGGAGATCATACCTGATACACAACGTCAAAGTTCTCCCTCATGGTGGTGGCTGTCACGGTGCCGAAGTAGTCCTTTAATATGTCTACAAACGTTTGTAGAAAGGCAAAGGCAAAGATCGGATCCACTAGATAAAAGCATCAGTCATATTGAGCAAGTGTATCGGTACCAGGGCCTACTGTCTTCACTAATCGGACATAAGATTCTCATGTCATTACAGGATATATGGCAACAAGCACTTGGGACGCCATGCATTGGTGAAGGAACGTAAAGAATGGGGTCGACGTCGGATGATCTTGATTCTTTCTGAAGGGCGTTGTTGAACGCGTCAACATGTAGAAGCGGATAGCAGGGTTGTGATGATCTGAAACCAGACTGTATAATTGGTCGACTATCAGCAGCGTTGTCAGGTCAAGAAATGCGTCGACAGGCAGCCAGGACTGACCCAGCACTATCAAGAAGAATTAGGCCGTCGATAGCCATATCTCTGGTCAGACAGAAAGTTCAAAGAAGAAATACGACGGCGATCAGAGTTCGATCAGAGTAGTTCTGTGACTTGTGCTTCGTTGGACACCTCAGATCTTATTTCTTTGTCTACAAACATACCCACATGAAGAAATAAATATTCAAGGCGACTGCCAAGACCAGTCTAAGTACTGCGACTTTTCAAAAAGCTGGGTAACTGCCTTTTCCTGCTGCAATCTTCCTTCGCCACATCTATTTTCATGCACCTCCCTCCAAACCTTGACGCACTCATGCACTTCTGTCACATTGCTTAATCCTACAACAAGGGGTGTCTTGGTAGTAGTCTGTCGCGCCGTATAACCGAGGGCAAGGTTTGGCAAGTCCGGAGCAATTTCGAATGCGTCCACAGCTACCGCTCTCAGTGCATCAGGTGCTGGGTGCCACGATGGTGGTTTTGAAGTCAGCAAGCCCATACTGAGCGGTGAGCCTGCCAAGAGTTGCTTGACCTTGGCACGCTCATAAAAATGAGGTGCAAACGTGTTAAAAGCCGAATTTTGTAGCGTAAGGTGAGAATACGACAATATCAGATCCAGAGGCTCTAGCGAGGTGTTCTTGACCAGAATTGCGAGTCTCAGAAGGGTAGGAAGGGGATATCCTGAGTATTGTGAATAAACTTTCAACTTAAAGGGAACAACGGCTATACCGGTGATCCCTATGTTCTTGATGATTCCCTCTTGTTTCATTTTTTTGAGCTCGGCAATAGCGTCCAAAATCTTTTGATCTCCTTCACCACGAACATTATTTGCATCAACTTCGGCCAGCCCATATGCAGCTGCGTCTGCACCTAGCGCGGCTGTGTGATTACCAACGAGCTTGGGCGCGACTTGAGATGCCACAAACTCTACATCATGTAGGTATACAGCATCAAGATATGTGGTTTGCAACCGCTCCAAGCTCTCCAAAACACATTGACGAATCCTCGCTGGATCATAATCAAAATCGTTAGGACCAAAACGCCCACATTTGGTCATCTGTCAGGCGATCAATATCAGATTACGACCCATTGGCGGAGAGACGAACGATTTGGTAAGACTGGCGAGGAAACTCATGTCTGAGTGACAATAAGATGTTTCCCAAAACATATTCCGAAGGCCCATAGTATCTGGAGGTATCAAAAGCACAGATACCATATCTATGAGGTAATCAGAGGCAAATTATCAGGAATCAATGCTTGTGGAAACCTACCGTAGACAAAGACGAACAGTACGAATTGCCTCTAGGCTCTGAATGTAGTTTTCAGAATTATAGAAGCCTGAAAACACTGCACATCCAAGTATCAGTGTGGGGAGACGAAGGGCACTGTCTATACTCGGCTCAATTGAAAGTTAGTCAAGAACGCTACTTGAAAGTCATGCGGTAGTGCTCACAATTTCATAGCCATCGACAGGTTTATCATTTTCACTGTCAGGAGGGGTCACAAGCTCTCTATGCCTGAATGCACCCGACAGGGTCATGCTGTCAGACATGATTGTAGTGGCCAATAGTCAAAACAAGATAAGAACATTTAAGCATCAGTATCAATGTCGGCATTCTGACGACATCACTGTTGTGAAATTGGACCTATCTTTTAACTTTTCACTAATTCCTCTCAGTTGTCTTATCATTGATGATCTATGACCATCTTCTATTTCTTATCAATTTTTATTATTTCTGCAGATGAGTAAGCGGACAACGCCTCGTAGACACCACCAGCCAATTGTCATGCCCGAACGTAATACACATACACACATACTTTCTGGACATTTGTACGTAGCTCTATTCCTTTGATCCTTGGCCTAATGGCCAGGACCACGTCTTAGCACTAGTTTGCTTGTTGCGGTATATAACTCTCTCCAATTTTCCATGACCCCTGATGTTCTTGACATATGGAAAATACAACCTAGTTCTTTTACTTGTTCTACTGCTTACCATAAAGAACAGCGTCGGAGTACGAAATATGTGATTGCAGGGTAGTGTTGAAAGTTAGCTATTTTGGCGTCTTCAGCCCATATCCTCCGTCGTTCAGCCTCTACGGCATTTCCTCTCCTTGATCCAGCTCTTTTCTTTCTTTTTCTGTCGTTCTCTAGCGTATACCATTTGGTGTTCTTCCTGCAATCAGATTCCGAAAATATGGACAAAGCTTCGCACGAGTCGAGGAGCAAGGTATGAGCTTTTTTGTTGCTTTATCAACTATTACTAGGGTTTGTTCACTCGTTACTCTACAGCTGGAATCCTTTGGAATGAGTGGAATCCCGTTGGACGCCTCGACTTCCGGCGTTTCTTCGAATGCAAACCATAGTCGTTCGCATTCTCGCTCGCATTCCCGTTGTCATTCGCGCAATCTGTCTATTACTTCGTCTTTCTCAGCTGGTAACTTGAATCAACCATCAGTCTCCACCTCGGACAATACTCTTACGACCTTTACTTTTCCTGGAACGACCAACTTCCCTCCTTCTATCACAAGCAAACGCAATTCTCACCACCGTCGCCACTCCTCCGTTTCCACTCGTACAGAATCGGCCGAACTCATGGGCGTTTCTCTACCTAAACTTCCATCATCAAATTCCGACAACAATGTGAACCTCGGAGACAGAGACTCTATTCGCCGGCGCGCACTTTTGGCCCTTGAAGGAAAGCCCGATACTTCTTTTTCCAAGGTTGAAATCCCAGAGATCGGCACGCCTGATCTTGAGAAGCCCTCATTTGATTTCTGTATGTGCCTCCCATTGCCTGAATACAGCAGAATGATCCAACCATTTGTCAATAGCTCAGACCTCAATACCTTCAGGATCAGGCGGATGTTTTGGGAGCAAACGAGATTCATTTAAGTTACTTGCTGCGTCGTCTTCTTCAAAAGATCAACTCCACACACTCGTAGAAGAGGAGGAAGAGGAGGAAGAAGAAGAAGAAAAGGCTACTCTCGTTGGTCATGTCGGACCCTCAGATGCAATTTACGGAGGTGCTTCTGAGGAACAAGATACCAATGCTGTCTCGGACGTCATCATCAAAGCCAATGTCTCCAGACCCGCTCGACCTCGTCCAGTTGCCCTCAATCTGCGTCCGCTGTCTCTGACACCCGAAAATTTATCTTCTTTCCAAGGGTTGCCGACTCCTACGATTACACCGCAACCGTTTCATGCCTCGAGACGCTTACCTACCATTTCTACGTCAGGAAGGGAGGCACAAAATGGATCGACACCAGCATCTCGTTGGCTTCAGCTGTCTCCTCAACGTAGCGGCAATGAGGAGCATGCTCCCATGGATTCCGAGGATTTACGTCCTCGTCGAAGGAGCAGCATCACATACAAGCAGTCTCTCCACGGCGCTACCACAGGTTATGCAGATCTGCCCACACCGGAAATGACGCCAACATTTCAAGCTCGTTTATGTTCAACTACTGAACCCGTTCATAGTAGCAAAAGCGACGAGTTTTTTCCCAGTGGATCTGAGAACCGCCCCCTCAGCGTCAGCGAGCAACACTTCCTTCTCAAATCGCATGATGCGCTTTTGGTGCGCATAACAGACCTAGAGCGAGCTCTCACTGACCGGCAGAGGGTCTCTTTCAATTATACCCGTCCGGATATTCGTGAATCTGGGCACACGTCAACACTATCTGAAATCAGCGATACTAGTAGCGAGCCAAGTGATGAGATGCTCAGGCTCATTGCTGATTTAAAGGCTGAACGAGATGAGCTGAAGAGAGATGTTGATGGCTGGAGGAATCGCGTCGGCGATATGGAGAAGCAAATGACGTTGGTTACCAATCGGCTAGAGAGTGAGCATCGCGATGCTTGGGTCGCTCGTTCACAGGCAGGGATATTGGAGACCGAAAAGGAATGTCTCGAAAAGAAGCTTGAAGAGGTGGAAAGGATCGTAGAAGAGCTAAATATACAGAATCTAGCTCTGACGACTGCGCAAGAGAAAACAATGAGAGAGAATCAAGACATGAAAGTGAAAACCCAGGAACTCGAGGAACAGATCAAGATTGCTCGGCGGGAACTGCAAAATGCACGGGACTCGGCAACTCATATTGTACGTCCGCCGTCAAGCAGACCTAAGTCATCCTATGGCCGCAATACTACCTTCGCGTCAATTGACTCCCTGGAAAGTTCAGCCACAGAGGTCGAAATAGAGTCGGCAGATGACTGCGAAGCAAGGTTCAACTTCATGCTCAAAGTTGTCCAGGAGGAAGAGGAATCGGTCGAACCTGATAGTGAGGAGGACAGTGGTTTGGTTGGCTATGAAGACGAGGAGGATTCTGACACCAGTTTCCGCTCGTCTTCTTTCGATTCGGTGGACGATCCAGTTAAAAGTTCTATTCAGCCAACCACTCCTTCACCCCCGAAGTCAAGTATCGTCGGTGTATCACCTCTTTTGCCCTCTTCTACTCAGCACCCCATCCACCAATCTTCGGGGTCATGGTCCAAATCATGGACATTTCCCAGAGCTGATAAACTTCCAACTGTACCGAGATATAACAAGAAAAACTCCATTGATCATTTTTTTGGATGTGTTGACGATGGTAGCAGCAGTGACAGCGGATCTGTTCCATGTTCCCCTTCTCAATATTCCTATGAACAAAGGAAGAGCCTGTTTATGAATGGATTGAAAGAAGCAGGTGAGGACGACTCGCCTTTCTTCCTACCCCAGGGAATTAGTTTTGCTGCTGAAGATCAAAGTCTTGGGGTCGTACCTGAGGAGGGAGAGGAGAAAGAGACCACCGAGGATGAATCTGATGAAGACATGTTTGGTGAGATGGGAGGAATCACGATCACTCTTTCTCCTCCAGAGCCTGAAGATGACAAGCCGGTCATTGATTCCCCTCAACTCGTGATTTCTCGTCCTATTGAAAGGCCTCCTCAATTGCCTATGCTCAATTTTGACGATGACGATGATACAGGATTCAGTTTTGGTCATGTACTCGAAGATTCTCGTTCTGTCAAGAATGAGAATGAAGCCAAAATGCCCATTTCTGAAGTCGCATCAGTGGGCTCTACTGTCACCCAAAGCCCCTCTTTGCCTTCACGTACTCGCTTGATATCACCCTCTGCTATTCCTCGTTTATCCATCATGAAGTCTACTCCACTCGCCAGGACAATTGATGTCAGCATCATGCCTCCCTCAAGATCAGACAATATCAGCCCTTCCCTTATCCCTCAGGCAGTTTTTTCACCTTCCCCAATCCGGATCGCTCCTGTATCTGACCACAGCAAGCTCACTGAGACATCTACTTTTTCCAGTCAACCTCAGAAGAGACTCAGAGACGGAAACGTTCTTCGAAGTGGAGGAAGCCCAAATGGTTCGAACCCTACATCTCACGCTGTCGTTTGTACGTGCTAATTCCATCTCAATTATAGCGAATGTTGCAATTGACCAGACCGGTTTCCTAACCAGACTGCCTGAAGCCAAAGAATTCTTTGAGGCAGACCAACAAACTCAGACAGAGATGCTCTCCCAATCACACTTAAAACCTGATGATGAACGGGACTTGTTCCAACATGAAGATGTGATGAATCCAAACTCTACCTCGACGTTTACTTCGATAATGACTTCTTCTATTACTACCACACTCTCTTCTCTCAGCATGCTTATGCCTTTCTCATGGGGCACAACTGGCTGCGTCGTTACTACACCAATGTGCATTGCTCCTGCAGCTTCCGTTCCAAATATGAACAACCCGGTTATCCGTCATGACCAACCTCAGCGTCTTCATCGTGGATTTGTATCTCGTAAACAACAGTTAAAGAGACTCAAAGAGAGGATGGAAATAGAAGGCCCGTGGCGAATGAACCATATCGCTGTTCTCCGTTGCAAGAACTGTTTGGACAAAACTGTAGCCCTGTAAAATTTGCGTTCCTCCCTCCCTACCTTTTGCAGTGTACTAGGACAATCTGCTTTCTGCCTCTGATTGCGACATATCTTGAACCCAGATACCAACCTATTCCCCTTTTTCTTTTTTTCGGTACCATCAGTGTTGCCTATTGTTTAGTTTCGTGTTTTCTTGTCACACATGCCATGTGCGTGGCTCATTTCTTGACATCAGGCTTGATGCCTACTGTTTTACTTCGTGTATTACTAGACGACCTGGAACAATTTTTCATTGTTTATATCGTGACTGATTCTCGATTTTCTGACAGCGAAGCGTTTGAAATTGAGCTGAAAGTGGGGCCCTCCGGAATATTCCGTGAGTGGGCGCGGGAATTGATGAGAGTTGACCTCGTCATTGTGATCTTCACGCTTTACCGTCATTATGCCTACTCCTCGGCGGAACCTTCGTGGAAATTTGATCAAAAACTGGTTTGCCGTTGAGGTCCGTATCTTTTTTACCAAGTCGACCGAAAGGACATTGACTTCGACGTCTTGCAGGCGATCCCCATGTAAGCAATCTCTGTGCTAGGGCTTCAAAGATCTTACCAGGATGGGTCGAATGACAGTTATGTTATCATTGGAGGTGTCTGTGTAGGTGCTTCATGGTACTTAAGCCGGCTAGCTTTCGGCTCGCAGGGTGTGTCAATTCTAATCATACTGTGGTACCCGCTCAATGGATACAATGTTCTGTAGTCGTCTGGACTAAATCCAACCCCACGCCCTGGAATACCATCAAGCCCGACGAGGGTACTAAACTCATGGAGGTTAACCAGAAGTTTGAGAAAAGGTGGGTCTGCAAGAAACCTAACCTTCTCTACTTATGATATCGACATCATTGCGTAGTTGGTCCCGAGATAAACTTTGAGTGAACAGATATCTCTATTCTTTCATCGGAGTGTTCTTTTTGGTTAAATTAGCCCGAATCAATACAATTTGTTCTTCCCTCATGGTTGTCACATCTATGTGATGTTTATGCGCATACTTAATAGGACAATATCACCCTCTCGAGATTTCATGTCTTCTGTCTCTAATGAGTTATGGTATCCATTTTACCATTGTTTCCTCATGTGGAATCTGCAGCCCTGGTCTTTGGATTCTTTCTCTGATGTCTCAAAGTTTTTTAAGAGTAAATCATGTGAGGACTACTCATTAATTCGGGGAAGGTTCCAGCTTGTCAGTGTTGGTACGGTCAAACCTTTCTTTACCAGTATCTCTGATAACCCACACTTCCTTATAAGCTATTGGCTCCCGCAGGTAGGTATGGATCAAGAGAGGTTTACGTGTATCGGCAAATCATTGTGGAGCTATATTGTGTCCTAGTGACTGATAAAAATTTGGATCGTAGGCGTGTGACGATAAACATCGGAGGTGGAGCCAGCGATCTATGCTATTATTGATAAATTCTGGGGTTGCCAAGTGATCAGCAGCATTAAACAGGAGCTTTCCCAAAGGTGGCTGTGGTTCGAATGAGCGGATTTGACTGCTTTCAATCCCACTTCACAGGCTAGCTAGTACCAGGAAAATCATGTCTGTCGTCAGTTTCTCTCCCTTCACC
>Ga0153953_1000231_pt1 | contig 18367 bp, 5 predicted proteins | sample TSNJ037MetaG_FD_104718 | JGI IMG/M metagenome (GOLD analysis project Ga0153953, IMG submission 104718) | Attine ant fungus gardens microbial communities from New Jersey, USA - TSNJ037 MetaG | ecosystem: Host-associated > Fungi > Mycelium > Unclassified | place: USA: New Jersey, Wharton State...
ACCAGCTGCTGTGGAATGAGAGGTGCTTTACGCAAACATTTAGAGGGCTCTTTTAGTACCTGGCGAAATCCACTGCTTACGAAGACCCGGCGCGACGGCTATCCGGAGCGTCGTTGGTTGTAGTTAATGGTTAGTCCGACAGAGCGTTGCCTGCGTTTACGTAGGCTGTCCCTTGCCCTCCTGCCGCGTCCCCCTTTAAATACTCACCTCGCAATTTTTCGTTTTTCTATGATAAGATTTTCCACATCTTCCCATCTTTTCCTATTTTCTTGACTGACCTTGCGTTTTTAAAATATTTAAAATATGCATCCTCAGAAAAGAGATTGACAAGTGAAACAAAAGTATTTAATATATAGTATAAATAATACAGATTCGGTGTTAATTAAATAGTAATTTATTATATGCATATTCTATAATTAAAAATCAGGTAAGTAATATTATTTAGGATGGGTGGGGAATGACGTGGATGTAAAAATAACGATTTATTTTGTATCTATACTGCTTTTTTCTATATTAATGTACATGGTGGCCGGCATTTGGTTTCGTGGAAAGCGAAGCAAATATCTCAATCTGTTTTTTGTAATGGGATGTCTGTTTTCTTTGTGGACGCTGACCAATGGCACTAATGTACTTGTAAGCGAAGAAATTTACATTAAGCTTTATCCCATAAATATGATGTTTATTTCTATTCTTCCGTCAGTCATGCTGCGATATATGTTATATTTTACCGAGTCAAAATATGCGCCATCGCGTGTGATTGCAAGGATTCTAACGATCTTTCCGGCACTTGATATTTTATTGCTGATAACCAATTCGTGGCATCATGGAGTAATTGCATCTTATGATGGGCTGCGTCCGCAGCCTGGTTCGCTATTTGTGATACATGCTCTTATTGCATATATTCCAATTCTTATTTCCGTTGTTCTGCTATTTCGCTATATTATAAAAAATATTCGAAAAACACCTTCACTTGCTTTTGTCGGAGTGGGGATGATGCTTCCAACAATATCAAATGTGATGTATACCTTTGGCATTTTCAAATCAGACTTTGATATTACTCCGGCTACATTTTTAATTATGTTCCTTATCTTTACCATATACTCCATTCGGCTGAGACTGTTCGATATCAAAGAAACCGTTTTTACCAGCCTGTTTATTTCTTTATCCGACGCATTTCTGGTGGTAGATAATGAGGGGTATGTGGCAGATGCCAATCCCTCATTCAAAAACACTTTCTCAGAACTTATGCCGGATACCGACAATATGGCTGCAAACGATGTTATATGTTTCCTGGAATCTATAACCTCAGAGCAAAATCCTGAGAATGTGTTTGATGTACTTCGTTCTGCTGAGGAAGATATTCATGATGCGGAAATAACCATATCAAAAGGCGGAGAAACACACAATTACGCATTATCAAAAGATATTATCATAGAGCGCGGGCAGTATGCGGGGTATATCGTAACCTTGTCCGATATCAGCAGTTACCGGCATATGATCAACGAAATTAATGAGCAAAACAATAGATTGACTGAGCTGAAAAACATAGCTGAATCCGCTTCCAATGCAAAAAGCGAATTCCTTTCCCGTATGAGTCATGAAATTCGGACACCAATGAATGCAATCATTGGTATGACAAAAATAGCGGACAATACAAGCGATATCAGCAAACTCAGATATTGTCTCGATACAATAGGAACCTCCTCCGCTCAATTACTCAACCTGATCAATGATATACTGGATATGTCGAAAATAGAGGCAGGTAAATTTGAACTTGATTCTGCGCCCATGAATATAGAAAAAATGCTTATGAAGGTATGCAATTTAATTATTGATAAAACCGAGCAACAGGGTCAAAAGCTTGATATAAATTTAGGTAAGAATATGAGGATGCACTACATTGGCGATGAACTCAGACTTTCCCAGATTATTACGAATTTGTTGTCAAATGCGGTTAAATTTACGCCCGAAAAGGGAACCATCACGTTGACTGTGGAGGAGACACAAAAAGAGGAGGATTACAGTATTCTGCGTTTTACGGTTGCTGATACAGGCATAGGTATGACAGAAGAACAAATTGGCAGGTTATTTACATCTTTTGAGCAAGCAGACGGAAGCATCTCACGGAAGTTTGGCGGAACAGGGCTGGGACTCTCCATTTCCAGAAGCATTATAGAGAAGATGAACGGCGAGATATGGGTTGAATCAGAAATAAATAAAGGCTCTGTATTTACTTTCGAGGTTAAGCTTGAACGAGCATCGCAGCAAGGCGGAACGGTTATTTTTGACGGCATAGCTCCCTCTGATTTAAAGTTGCTCATTGTGGACGATGACAATGATATCCGCCGGCACGTTATTTCGGTGGTGGAAAATTTCAAAATCAATACCGATGAAGCGGAAAACGGAGAAGCTGCGATTCGGTTTGTTAAAACAGCCAAAGAAATCCAAAAGCCATATGATGTCGTTTTTCTTGATTATGACCTGCCGGATATGGACGGCATAGAAACGGCAAATAAGTTGGGCGAGATGATAGACAAAAATACTGTAATTGTCATGACCTCATTTTTAGAATGGAACAAAATTGAAAAGTTGGCAGGGAACGCAGGAATTCATAGATTTATATCCAAACCTTTATTCCCGTCGTCAATTTTGGATGCAATTAACGAAATTGTGGGAAACACAATCAAAAAACTTGAAATGGAGACCATTGCGGAAGAAAATGACCCGGATTTTTCCAATGTCACATTACTTCTTGCCGAGGATGTAGAAATTAACAGGGAAATATTTATATCTTTGCTTGAGGATACCGGCATTCGCATTGATATTGCGGAAAATGGACTGATAGCTGTCCGGAAATTTAAAGACAATCCTGATAGATACAATATAATTATTATGGATGTTCAAATGCCGGAAATGGATGGTTGTGAAGCTACAAGAACTATTCGCTCGCTTGATATTCCCAAAGCTAAATCAATTCCTATTATTGCAATGACTGCCAACGCTTTCAAGGAAGATGTAGACAAGTGCATCGCATGCGGTATGAACGATCATCTTGCAAAACCGATAGATGTAGAAGCAGTCATCCGGAAAATTTCTTTATTTAAGTGATCAGAATAAGCGTGTCGGCATCCATCAATGATAGCCGACACGCTTTTAGATTAAAAGGTGGATTGCAGGGCGGCGCAGCGGTATTATGCCAGCATGCTGACGCACCGCCCGCAGCAAATTTTATTAATGACCCTCCAAATTCCATATATATTTATCCTTACGAAAAATCAGGCAGGTAATTACCCCTACAATTGCAAGAATAAAAAATAAGAGTGCTGCACCAGAACCCTTTCCGCTGCCAAACAGCAGAACTGGAATACTTTCTAAAGACTGTTCTGCCATGAAAGGCTCCAAAACGCTGTCTATCAATACACCGCCAAGCAGATATCCTACCGGAATCGTGAAGAATTGGAGTGTATTACGGGCGGAATAAACACGTCCCTGCATTTCAACAGGTATATATGAGCGGAATAATACATCCATATTGGCGCTCATTACAGGGATAAACAACCATCCAAGTATTGCTCCCACGCACCATACGGGAGCGCTTCTGCCAAGTGAAAGTATTAGATTCTCTGTACTCATAGAAAATAATAATGAATTACATATGACCCGGACACGGCTCCTGGGCGGGCGGCTAAAAGAGACAAGGATACTGCCTGCTAAATTGGCAAGACCTGTAAAGGTGTTCACCAGGCCTAGAGTTGTTTCACTGCCTCCAGATCTTGAAAGAAGCATGGCGGGAAGGGCGGCATTATACATGGAAGCCACAAGATTGATTACAGCCAGGAATAAAATAAGGTTAAGTATGCCGCGGTTTTTATACAGGTACTGAAGTCCGCTTTTGGCAGACTTTAATACAGACTCGTTTTCTTGTCCGTTTTCGTACTCTGCATTCGGAATATGAATAAAAAAGGCGAGTGTAATAAATGCGATTGTAAATGTGATCAGGTCAAACAAGATTACGGCATCCAGTCCTGCAAAAGAAAGTACGGCCGCCGCGATCACAGGCGTTAAAATAGTTACCAGCGAATTAGAAAATGAACGCAAACCGCTGACTTTCTGATATTGCTCCTTTGGAGTGAGCAAACTGACAGTCACATCAGATGCAGGTTGCTGGATCGTATTCATTAAGCCGTTCAGTGCATTCAGTACATACAGATGCCATATTTCCAGGTTCCCGGACTTTAGCAAAACAAGTACTGCTATTGTACTGATGGCGGCAAAACTGTCACTGATAAGCAAGGTATATTTTTTATTCCATTTGTCGCTTAATGCACCTGCAAAAATGCTGAGAACTACATAAGGGGCATAAGAACATATGGAAAGCAGGGAAGTAGTAAGTGCGGAACCCTGTTGTTGATAGGACCATATGATCAGTGCAAAACTTGTCATGGAACTGCCAAGTGTGGAGAGTGACTGTGTGAACCATAATATAATAAACGTGTGAAGTCCCTCAAAGGGATTTTTTGTTTTTTTCATAATGACTTTGCTCCTTTTCCTGTTTCCCAATTTCTGGTTATCATGAAAATGCAAAGCCGATCTGGACGAAAAATTATAAAATATTATTTTCCTCCATGCAATTTCGCCCAAATATCAGACCTTGCATGGAGTATTGCCAATGCAGAGTATCATAGAATCAGCTGCCTCTCTTATTTATTATGAAAAATGTATCATTTCTTTTATTTCCTGTCAAGTTTTTACCGGTTAATTCGTTATCGTAATTAGGGTGCTAACATAGAACGTACCTGATCTTTGCGGTCAAATAGGGTACATCCGCCCTGCGTCATATCTGCACAGGCTGCCAATTCACATAGGTCTCGGAAGAAATCAGAGCGTAATACTTCTGCAATGGAAGTATCCTTTAAATTATATCTGGAATATGGGGAAAATGGGCACGGTTCGGCTCCGCCCCGGGCGTTTATATGGAAAAAACCGCGTCCGGACGCCAGACAGCCGCCCATGGCTTCTTCATCACCCGGGAATGAGAGGATAACCATATCGCCATATCGTTTTTTCAACTGAGTTACGTTTTCTTTTAGTACGCAAATATCCTGGCCACAAAGAACAAGAGTCTCAGTGTCTTCCGCTACAGGGACATATTCCACGAAAAAAATAAGCCCACAGCCTTTACCGTGCAGTTTTGAAACAAACGAGTCGGAAGTAACGGTTTGCATATTCTCCCGTGTTACAGTGATGGAGACTCCGTAAAGTATATGTTTCTCATTGAAATGTGCCATGGCAGTCTCGGCCTGTTCATATATGCCGCTGCCCCTGCGGCGGTCTGTGTCATCCGCTCCTCCTTCTATGCTTATAACCGGAATGAGGTTACGGCTGCGGTCAAAGAGAAGCAGATATTCTTCATTGATCATTGTACCATTTGTAAAGATGGGAAAAACCATATTGGAAAAGCTTGCCGCAGCGTTGATTACGTCAGGCCTGGTAAGCGGTTCGCCGCCGGCGAGCAAAATAAAGGAGACTCCAAGACCGGCAGCTTCTGAAAAAATAGATTTCCATTCTCCGGCATTCAAGTCACCCGCATTATTCGAATCTCCACATCTGCTTTCTGCACGGGCATAGCATCCTGCGCAGTGCAGGTTGCACTGGGAAGCGATGCTGGCGATTAAAAAGGGCGGCACATGGGTTCCCGCCAGTTCATTCTTCTCCCTTATTTTGGCGTTTTTATGTATCTCAGGCAGAATTTTTGCCATGAACATGCGGCCTTTGCCATTGTTTAAATAAAATCGCGCTGCTGTTTTCATTATTCCGGAGATACCGTGTTCCATAAATATGTTCAGATTCATTCTTTTACCTCTTTTCGGATTTGATAGATTGCTGCGAACTGTTCCACATGTGCCATGAGCAGGGAAAGCGCCTCGTCTTCTTTACCCGGCATTGTATCATACAGACACAGAAGCAGATAAAAAGGTGCATAGAACTGCATGGCAATTGTTTCAGGCGGTGCTTTACGGAAATACCCTTGCTTCATCATTTCGGCAAAGAGAGCGGTTTGAAACTCCATGGCGGCGTCGGCAAACCAGCTCCGGAATGTTTCGGCTGCGTGTTGGTTTTTATACTGCTCAATCATAAGCATCTTACGAAATTTTGAAGCTTGCGGATCCTTAAGGAAGAAGAGGAAAATAGCTTCACAAGCCTTTTTCAGCCAGGTAAGATCATTACGTCCGTACTCTTTTGCTACTTTTTCGATTTCTCCCTGGGGCAATTTATAGAAAGAAACCGTTTCCTCAAATTTACGATTCGTTTCTTCAAGCAGGGTATCGAAAATATCCTGTTTGCTTTTAAAATGCTTATAAAGCGAGCTGTCCTTGATCCCGACAGCATTTGCAATCTGCTTCACTGACACACCCTCGAAGCCTTTGATCGAGAATAGCGCCAGCGCTTCATCCAGGATACGCTGTCTTGTATTTCGCATTCCCATGTTTTCCTCCTTCAGACAATTGGCTAGTGTTTACTAGCCTTATTATAGCTAGTAAACGCTAGCCTGTCAAGAGGAGATTGTATAATTTTAGTTTCTCTATACTATTTGACACGAGATGCCGGGATGCCGGGTAAGGTTTTGTTAATTATGACTATTATTTTATGGGTCACTTACGAATAAACATAAAATATCCAACAAAATTGATAAAATTTTCCATTTATTATATTGTGTTTTTGATATATATTAATAATAATAACAATATTTACCATAAATATGATATACAAATTGTATAATATCCATAAGCAATGATTTGCCTTTCATATATTATCAAGTTTGGCTGCTTACATTATATACTAAAGGGAGAGCCATTGCTTTATTTATAAGGGTTCTGGTAAAAATGAAGTGTCGGAATTTAACACTGCCATATGACAGTAGGGGGTGATAGAATGAAGTATTATGAGGATGGTTAAAAACGTCTGCTTTCAATACTACTATACCCAAATACTACGAACTATGGAAGGAGAGTTTTATGAATTACAAAAAGATTTTTCCACGCATTGTAGCAATCGTTATGGTGGCTATATTGCTGGCTTCGGGATTACCGCCCATTGATATGGGCAGTGTTGCCCTGGCTGCTGATTATACGTCCGACCCTGCGAATGCACCAGAATACCTAAAGGCACATTATGATGCATTAGTATTGGAAGAAGAGGAGGTAAAACTACAGATTTCAAAAGATTTTACTTTACCGTCAGATTCACAAATAGACGATAAAGGTATAGCAACTATAAGCTGGAAGACAAAAGACCCATCTAATCCTTATCTTGCAATAGAAGATGCGGATGGTATGATCAATGCTATAGTTACCCGTCCTTATGCAGGAGAGGGAAATAAAGAGGTAGAACTTGTGGCAACGATTGCTATGGGGGACGACACGATAGATAAGGAGTTTAAAGTAATCATTCGTGAGGGTCTTACCGATGACAGCATGGCCGGCTATATCTATACATGTTTTACCAATAGTTCACCTGTAGCATCCGGGCAAAGAGATGTTCAGCAGGTTCACTTTTTCTTAAGTGAAGATGGTCTTAACTGGACCGTTTTGAATGGAGGCAGCCCGGCGTTTACGGCGGGGAAAGATTATATTGATGCTATTCAGGCTGTTGGAACACAGGGAGCACAATGGACCACAACTCTTACAGAAGAAGAAAAACAAAAAACGACACAGGGTGATGCCTCGGTTTTATTCCCATTTGATGGAAGTGACCAGGGTATCCGTGACCCTTATATCATTAAAGGTTCTAAGCGGGATGGCAGTGATAAAAACAAGACATGGATTCTTGCCACGGATTTGAATACGATGTCAACAAAATATAACGGCATTCCTGAGACTTCAAGAGTAGGAAACTGGTCAATCATGGCTTCTCAGGGAAGCACAAGATTGTTCATCTACGAGACGGAAGACTGGATCCATTGGGAAAGAAGATGGATTGATGTCGCAGCACCTATAGAGGGAGGAGCCGCATGGGCGCCGGAAGCCATTTACGACCCGGAGAATGATAATTACATTATTTACTGGTCAAATCGTATTGGGGCGGATAACCTTACAAGAAACAGAGGGTATTGCGCTGTGACGGAAGATTTTGTGACGCTGGGGCCCACGAAGCTTCATGAACAACAACCAAATTATCTGAGAGGTAGTGTTGTTGCAAATGGATCCGGTAATATTGATACTTCACAATTATGGGTAGCTGACCCGGATGATCCTGACAACCTTTATGATAAGGTGTATCGTGTTGTGAAAGACGAAACAAATAGTAAAATTTATTTAATGAGTGCCGACACGGCTCTGGATCCGGCTGTCAATTATGATAATACAGATCCGACAAGGATAACATCCTATACTCTGGATGGCACGGAGTACAGTACCCCCGGCCAACTGAGCAGTATACCGAGTGAATCAGCTGCAAATTTCCGCCTCAAAAGAGGTGAAATTGTATGGAACTGGTTTAAAGAGGAAGCCGTAGCAAATCATTTTCAGGAAATACCCAGTATGCTGCCAGGAATGTCCGGATCCTGGGAAGGTGCGACTATGTTTAAATTCATTGACCGGAATGAATGGTGCATTATGATTGATAACTATAGTAATACTAACCGTTACACGCCATTCTTGTCAAAGGATCTTTCAAAACCGAACAGCGTCGTTGCACCGGCAGCCGGCACATTCGGAAGAACAGGCAGTGTCGGGGCTCATGGTGGTATGGTTCCAATTACTGTTGCAGAATATAATACGTTGATTGATACATATAATGGGGATTCTTCGATTATCAATTATCAACAGATTGATTATATTCCTGTGGATAACCGCGAGCTGCAGAATGCTGTTGATGAGGCACAAGCGGAAGTTGACAAAAATGAAACATATGTTGCCGGAGATATTGAAAAGATTAAAGAGTTAATTGCCGGGGGTAACGAATTATTAAATACAGCCAACGCTGCATCTGCTGATATGCAGGAAGTAATTGCCGAGCTTGAAACAGAATTAAATAAGCTGGAATTACCACCTTCTGATGGCTCAGCCGGAACAGTGACGAAAGTATCCATTTCAGAAGATGTTCTTGATTTACCGGGACATTTGATAGATAACGCTATAAAACGAGAACTGGCAAAACTTGTAATTCGTGCCGAACTGGATACTAATGAATCAATTGTAATTGCAAATGATACAGATTGGACACTTACTAAGGTATCGGGTGGTTATACTGCAACAAAAACGGTAGTTCTTCCGGAGGGATATACGTATGAAGCCGGTACGTCAGAAGAGGTTGCGGTGAATGTGACCTCGGTTATGGAACTATTCTCTATTGAGGTAGTGAAAGCGCCTGATAAAACCTCATATTATGCAGGTCAATTTATTGATACAACAGGATTGAAAGTTGCTATAAAGTATACCGACGGTACGCAAAAAATGCCGGGTCTTGGCGATTGTAAATTACAGCTTGCAAATGCTTTTGGACTGCAAAGTTCAAGAAGAGACATGACTATGGCATTAACAGCAACATTAGGATCGATTGTAATTTCATATGAGGAAGGCGGAACAACGGTCGAAGTATTACAGCCGATCACTGTAACGCCAAGAACGGTAGATGCGATTACAATTAAGACGCCTCCCGCGAAAACCACATATCAGGAAGGTGAAGTGTTTGATCCTGCCGGTATGGTAGTGGAAGCCAGTTATTCGACGGGAGCTAATCAGATCGTGACGGGAAGCTGTGTGTCACCTGCAACGCCTTTACAGTCTGGTACTTCGGTAAAAATAACCTATACACTTGCTGCTAAAACCGTGGAAGCCATCGTGCCGATTGTTCTGGAAACCGGTAATCCATTGAAAGAAATTAAGACGGAATTGACGGCAGCAGATAAAGTCGTACCAAGAGAAGGCAAAATATTCAAAGATTCAGATATTACGATAACTGCCGTATTTGAGGATGATACGGAAGTACCGCTTAGAGTGGCAGATTGTAACATCACACCGAATCAATTTACGACAGCAACGACATCAGCCAATGTTGCGTATACGTACGATGGAGTTACAAAAACAGCTGCCGTATCAGGCTTTACCGTTACATCACCGCCTGAAATTATTGCACAATTTGACTTTGATGATGAGACGAATGGATTTAAGGATGGAGACAAAGCAAAAGCTGTGAAGGTAGGTGCTGACATCACACTTTCTGATGACACGCCATTTGGAGAAGGTAAGTCCGTATACTTAAACGGAAGCTTAGCTAACACTCAATACCTGAACGTTACTGCCAAAAATGGCACTCCTCTCTTAACAGGGGAAGAAGAAATCTCCATATCTTATTATGCAAAAATAAACAATGTTTCGGGCGCACATTGGGCAGTATACTTAGCACAGAACGCGAATGTTCCGACAGACCGGGTGAATCACGTTGCAATGGCTCAAAGAACATCCGGCAACAGATATTCGATAGAACGTATATGGAAAGCTACAAATGGAATGCTGACACTTAACAGTACAGCTGACGCAGCAACATCATGGGCACATGTTGTATATGTGGCAGCAAAGGATAGAACCGAAATATATGTGAATGGAACAAGTGTGGCAAGTAATACGACGATTACTCCTAAGCTTACGGATATATTGCTCGACAATAGTATCTTCCAGATTGGTAAGTCAAACGTGAACGGCGGAGAATATTTCCGCGGTTATATTGATGATTTCAAAGTTTACGGAAAAGCATTATCCAGTGCAGAAGTGCAGACACTTTATACAAACAATAATAAATATACGATTACAGCAACAGCAGACACAAACGGAGAAGTAACAGATGGCGGCATCTATAAACATGGTGCGAAGGTTACGCTGAAAGCGACACCTGACACAGGCTACGAATTTGATGGCTGGTACGAAGGCGATACGAAGGTAAGTGCAAACGTAACCTACAGTTTTTTGGCAACATCTAATCGCACCCTGCAGGCACGTTTTTTCAAAGCCAGGTATTCGGTGGCCGTCTATACGACAACCACTCCGTACTACACGAGCTCAATAACTGCCACTGGCTCGCGCATTAACCAGGAGACAGAGAGCGTGTACTTTGCACTAAGCAAGGATGGAGAAAACTATGAGGTGCTGAACAGAGGCGGAGGCGTGATCTTTGCTCCGGCCAGAAACGGCAGCTACAGTGCCAATTCCGGAGCTGCTTTTGGCGACATTCACAACGCAACCGGTACAGCTTCCAGCAGCGCCAGCAGTCTTCGTATTAGAAATCCGTTAATCTTCTATGACACGAGCAAGACTGAGCCGTTCAGGGTCATTGCCACGGACTATACTGCTGCTTTTGGGTATCACGAGTTCACATCGGCGAACGGCGTACATTTTTACAATGCAAACAGGATAACGCCGGCTCAGGCTGGGGAAGAGGATGGACCTCTTACTGATTATAATCTGGAGACAGCAACACTTAATAAGGATGACATTAAGCTCATGCATAATGGCGAAAACCTTATCGAGAAGGATTCGAACATCACGTTGGGAAATGCGATAGAAATCAGCAAAGAGCAGTACCAATTCTACTTGGACAAGCTTGCCCCTGTTTACAATACCGGGCTGGAATCAGTGGATAAAACATACAACGTGGCTGTAAACGGAACGCTTACGGAAGATACCCTTCAGAATGACATTTCCGAAGTAACCGCCGAATATAGCGACGGTTCCTCGAAGCCGTTCGAAGTGGACTGGAGCGGCGCGCTGAAGGATGTGGACTTCACCAAGCCAGGTCTTTACGAGATTACAGGAAAAGTAAACCAGACAAGATACACGAACAAACTGGAGGAATTGAACGGCAGCACTATGGATGACGATGATCCGGACAGAAAAAATGCAGCATACCCGGAAAACGTTAATCCTGAGACGGGAGAGGTGTATTATGATGAGACAAAGTTTGTAGAAGGTCTTGCTGACCCTCAGATATTCTGGGATGAAGTGACGGGCTACTACTACATGACAGGGTCTTACTTCCCGCAAATTGGAATTGATGAACTGCCGGGCGAAACACTGGATTACTCGAGTAGTCAGTACGACCGCATAGCAATACGGAGATCCAGGACATTGGAAGGACTCCAGAGAAGAATTTCGCCGGAAGATGTAATGGATAAAGAAGCAACTGGACAGGTCACCATATGGAAGACCAGAAACCAGCCATACTACAATAACCCGAAGGATAGGAGTACAAGTCCTGAGGGCAGGAATGGATACCGCTTCATATGGGCGCCGCAGATCCACAGGATGGGATACGAAGGGCCGTGTTCGAATCATGCACAATGCGAGGCTGCTTTTGAGGCTTCCGGGACTGTGTCGTGTAAGATGGGATGGTGGGTCGTGTATTTCACGCAGAGCCAGTCTGCCACGGATAACTATAATATCTTTTCGCACTGTCTCGTATTACCCGGTCATATGGATCCTTTTGAGACCGCATTACAATCGGGTACTCAAACGTCGGAGTGGATCAATTACAGAGTGTTGCCGAAAGTGGCTACAAATTCTGAGACGGGAGCACTACTGACGAATGCACAGATACAGGCAGCGAATCCGAGATATTACAATGTATTGACCACTGCGTTTAATCTTGACCTGGATTATTTCCAAAACGAGGTGACAGGAAAGTCTTATCTCTGCCTTACGGGCAAGCCGATGTATCTCGGAAACGGAAACACGGATCTATTCATTGCCGAGATGGTTCCCCAGGTGCCCTGGGAGATCACGACTCCGGAGACGCGCATTACGTTCCCCGACTATGGTTGGGAGCGGATTAGCTATCAGGTGAATGAAGGAACTACCACGATTCAGAGAGACGGGAAGATTTATGTGACGTATTCGGCATCCGGCACGGGTTCGGAATATGCGATTGGTATGTTGGTGGCGGATGCCACAGATGACCTGCTGGCGTATGAAGCAGGCACTGCCGACGCTAACGGAAGAAACGGAAAAGCCGAAGCCTGGACAAAGAGTCCGTTCCCAGTGCTCACTTCAAGACATGTGGATGGGGAAGAAGGTCCCGGACACAACTCCTTCACCAAGGATAAGGATGGAAATGACATCTTCGTGTACCATGCGAGACCGACCTCTCACAACTATGGGCTGTGCGGCGGAGCCGGCAACCCGCTAGGTGATCCATGCCGCCATGCGAGGATAAAGAGGGTTCACTGGGCTGCAGATGGTACGCCCATTATAAGTATGTCATACGATGATGAGTTACAACCCGAGAACCAGACAGTCACTGCGACAGTCAAAGTAGGAGCTGGTGTAAAAACCAATATTACAGGCGTAACGATATTAAAAGACGATGAGGAAGCAGGTTCGGAATTGACACTTGACATGAACAAAGGCTGGACGCTTCAGCTTGGTGCAGCAGTGACACCGGACAATGCAACAGTGAAAAAAACAATTTGGTCTTCTTCCGATGAAGGCGTGGCAATTGTAGATCAGAATGGTCTCGTAACTTTGAAAAAGTCAGGGTCGGTAATGATTACATTGACATCGGCAGACGATCCTGAAAAGAATGACACGGTCAAACTGGATATAGCGTATCCGAGCACGTCCTTGCGGTTAAGCAATACCAGTGTGGTCGCCTACACAACATCTACCCCGCTAACATTAACCGCGACAGTTTCACCGGCAGGTTCCGACCAGGCTGAGAACAAAATTACATGGTCTTCCTCCGATACGCAAGTTGCGACGGTTGAAAATGGAACCATAGTCTTTGTTGGAAAGGGTGCGGCAACGATTACTGCCTCCCTGACGGGGACCAGCTTCACCGCAACCTGTGAAGTGAAAGTGGTAGATGTATTGGAGCCGCTTGAACTCTATGATTTTAATGAGTTTGCACAGGCCACTGTGGATGGTGATTCGGATTACCTGTCGGACGGTGACAGAGACTTGAAGCTGGAAAGCGCAGGTACAGGAACGCTGCCTTCGCTTGTCACAGACGCAGCCAGAGGGAAGGTGTTGCAGCTCACGCAGAACACCTATGCAAACAGAGCCTTTGCACTGCTTCCGTCCAACCCGTTTGCGGACAAATCCATTGAGGACGGGCTTACACTGAATTTCTGGGCTCGCGTAAATACCACTTCCGGCAGCAATCCATCGGTAGCGCAAAGAAACCTGATTGACTTTGAAGTGGCCCCCGCCACCACGGGAAGGGCTGGAACGGTTGCCGTGAACCAGACCATGACTTATTACAATACAACGGATCAAAACGGCGCATATATGGATATCAGCACACCTTACGCCTGGTCAGCGAATAACTGGAGGATGGTCACCATCGTGTTCACAAAGACGGGCGTCAAAGCCTATGCCAATGGCAGCCCGATCACCGCCTCCGCATCAGGTTCCGGAGCGTATGAAAAGATGCTGTTAGATCTGACAGGCAAGGGAGGCCTGGTGTCCTCACCGGAAGAGACCAGGGTGAGGTTTGGCGCGAGCATGGCCGAATACTGGGGCTGCGCAGGCGGAGCACTGGACGATGTGGCCTTCTACGGATCCGCATTGTCGGATGCTCAGGTATCTGGTTTATACAACATGACGAGAAACGTGTCGGTACCGGCAGCCACCGTATCCGTAGTGACTGATAATGAAAATCTCATAGATGGCGAAACGAAATCAACGGCAACATTGACAGCCAGCGTATATGCAGATGAGACTCTTTTTGGAGCGGATAAACTTGCTGACTCTCAGGAAGTGGAATGGTCCACAACAAGCAATGCCGTGATACTGACCTCAAATGCAGATGGCACGTGTACGGTTGCCCTGGCTGAAAATGCACAGGATGGCACTGCTACAATCATGGCAACGGCAAAAGGAACCAGTATTAAAGGAACTGTAAAACTTAAAATAAAGATAAAAACATTAGAGGAAATAGCAAAAAGCAAAGGAAACCCAATCACCGGATTTGATCAAAATGGAGACCAGATGTATGGAGGAGACCCATCTTTCTTAGTGGATGGCGATACGACCTACCTTTATGTAGGACACGATGTTTCAACAAATAACTCTTACAATATTCCGGAATGGTATGCCTATTCTTCTAAGGATATGGAAAACTGGAAATGTGAAGGTCCGGTAATGTCGGCAGCCAGACGTAACGTTCCCTGGGCTGCGAACGATAGAGAAGCGTGGGCAGGACAGGTGATCAGGCATTATGACAGTGCAATGGGGAAAGACTACTATTATTTCTACCATTGTATGGCAAATCCAAAGAATATCGGAGTTGGAGTAGCGGATACACCTACCGGATGGTCGAGTCTGCAGGCAAAAGAAGAGTACTGTACCACAAAAGGTATTAATCTTGAGAACCGGACACCACTGGAAGAAGAAGAACTTTATTTTACGGACATCGGACAACCGATTGTTATGAATAGTATTACCTGGCCGTATGGACATGCACATGACGATATTGATCCGACCGTTTGGATTGAAAATGATGAAAATGGTGTGGAACGCAGATACCTTCAATGGGGCAATACGTATGTCTTCACAGCGGAGCTGAATGATGACATGATCACAGTCAAAGACCAGAACGGCGATGGCCTGATTACCATGAAGACAACACGCAGCCTCCTTACAAGAGACGGTAACGTTGCCCTTAGTTACAATACATCAGGCAGCGGGCAGCGAAACAACACGACGCAGTTGGTAGAAAGGCCTTATAGCTATACAAGTGCCGTTACCTACACAGATTATAAAGGTACCAGCTACACGATTCCGGCAGATTCGAGTTATCCGGATGGAGATATTGTAGTTGCCAGGTTCTGGACGGAAAACAAATATGACTATGAACTGGATACTCCTTATACCGATGATGCGAGAACAACCGCAGCAGTAGACAATGACGGCGGGAATTTGAGTGGGTTACTGACTTACAATGATGCAAATGACAACCCAATAGCTGCAGGCGACACAACGACACCAAAGGCCCGGTTGAACGGATTATTCTCTTTCAGCGATACACCGAATGCAGAAAGTACATCGGATAATCCAAAATATGATCCAAGGTATCATTTCTTTACCGAAGCGCCGTATCTTTACAGACGCCAGGACGAGAATGGAAACTATTACGGAAAATATTATATGTTCTTTGCAGTAGACTGGCATGAGCAGATGGCATATGCGACCACGGATGATTTATGGGAATCAACCTGGGAATTTCAAGGTATCTTTATGTCGTGGACCGGCACTTCCAATACAAACCATCCGTCTGTCTTTGACTTCAATGGTAAGACGTACTTTGGTTATCATAACGGAAGCTGGGCGTGGGGCAGCGGTTACCGCCGCATTGTTTGTCTGGAAGAATTGATCTTCGATGAAGACGGGCTGATCCAGCCGATTCAGCAAACAGCAACCGGACTTACCGGTACAACGAGTTGGATTCAGGATCTTAGTGGAAACTATATCACACATGAGAACTTTAAGACTACGCGCAGCGACGGAGCCGCGAATGCATTCTTTGTAGGAAGCAGGGCGAAAGCAGTCGGCATGACAGGTAAAGGTGACATAGTGGATGAAGGTGATGCCAGATGGGAAATCATACAAGGAAAGGCAGACGCCGGTAATCCTGAGTATGTGTCTATCGAATCGTGGAACTATCCGGGACTTTTCCTAAAGGTAAGTATGGAGGACACGAATATTGTGATGGCACATCAATCCACAGCGAATGGCCTGACCAGCGCTGCTCAACTGTCGGAAGCGACTCGAATCGCTACGGAAAAAGAGATGACGTTTAAAACCGTGTCCGGCTTAAACGGGAAGGCAGGAACCGTTACGTTTGAAAGCGTTGCCCGCCCGGAAATGTATCTTACAAGCAAGGACGGCACATTGATATTGACGGATGGATCCGATAAGGATGCATGTACATTTGCAATTACAGACAGGGCAGCATTGAAGTCCATATCCGCTAAGAAAACAAAGACATCTTATTATAAGGGTGAGCAGCTTAGCCTGTCGGATATTACCGTGGAGTTGCTTCGTCAGGACGGAACCAGAGAAGAAATCAAAGATTATACAATTGATGCTTCCAAGGTTGATATGGATGTTTTGGGTAGAAATACGATTTCTATCACTTACAGGGAAGATAATTTCTTAAGAATTGCCACAATAGAAATTGATATCCAGATGAGTCCTGAATCAATAAAAGAAATACAAGATGCGATAGATACGGCGATGGAGGAAGTTGCAAAAGCAAAAGAAGATGCAGCGCAGGCGAAAGAAGATGCAGCGCAGGCGAAATTAGACGCAGCCCAGGCAAAAACAGAAGCAGCTCAGGCGAAAGAAGACGCAGCCCAGGCGAAAGCAGACGCAGCCCAGGCAAAAGCAGACGCAGCCCAGGCGAAAGCAGACGCAGCCCAGGCAAAAGCAGACGCAGCCCAGGCGAAAGCAGATGCGGCCCAGGCAAAAGTAGCAGCGGCGGAAGCGAAAGCAGACGCATTACAAGCGCAATTAGACGCAGCCCAGGCGATAACAGATGCAGAAGCAGCACAAGAGAGAGCAATAGCGGCAGAAGAGAGAGCGATAGCGGCGGAAGAGAGAGCAATAGCATCTGAACAAGCGGCAGAAACAGCCCGGATAGCGGCAGAAGCAGCCCGGATAGCGGCAGAAAAAGCGGCAGAAGCAGCGGCAGAAGCAGTACGAGCACAGCTGGAGGAGTTGGCAGATGCAGCCAAAAAAGCGGCAGAAGCAGCGGAAAAAGCCAGAAAAGCGGCAGAAGCAGCGGAAGCAGCAGCGAAAAAAGCAGCAGAAGAGTTAGCGGCAATTCAGGCATCAGCTAAACAGGATCAAAATGCAATGACTTTAATGGGCAGAGCAGTTAAAATTCGTTCTGCTAAGAATTCAAAGAAGAAACAAATTCTTCTCAAATTAAAGAAAGATCCATTAGCAGCTGGATACCAAATCCAATGGGCTGGAAATAGTAAATTTAAAAAGCCTGTGAGAAAAAATACAACCAAAGTCTCTTATACGATTAAATCTCTAAAGAAGGGAAAAACATATTATATAAGAGCAAGAGCATATACGAAGAATTCCAAAGGTAAAACGGTATATGGTCAGTGGAGTAAACCAAAGAAAGTTAAAGTAAAAAAATAGGAAGCCGAGAGGGGGACTACAACGTTTAGAGTAGTATAAACAGATCCTGCAATCACGTTAAAATGTGGTGGTTGCAGGATTTGTTATTTTCCCCCTATATGGCTGCCAGGACGCCGCTGTGAGCCGGGAGATGCTTCACGCAAACCGGGCAACGCTCTGGCGGACTAATCATTAACTTCGACCAACAACGCTCAGGAGCCTTCGCGTCGGGTCTGCGTAAA
>Ga0153953_1000233_pt1 | contig 18319 bp, 20 predicted proteins | sample TSNJ037MetaG_FD_104718 | JGI IMG/M metagenome (GOLD analysis project Ga0153953, IMG submission 104718) | Attine ant fungus gardens microbial communities from New Jersey, USA - TSNJ037 MetaG | ecosystem: Host-associated > Fungi > Mycelium > Unclassified | place: USA: New Jersey, Wharton State...
ATAGAGTCATATGTCAAGGATGTCACAGGGTCATATCACATGATGACATCATATGATAAGTGTGGGAAAGTAGTGCACAGACCATATAGTAGTTGTATAAGTAGTATATAGAATCTAATGGAAACTCTATTGAGTTCTCCTTGTTAACTTGGACTTGGAGTGTAATTAAGTTATCTCAGGCTAAGTTGCTATACTACTTCTATGTCATTACTATGTTCTTTCCAGACCAGTTGTAAAACCATGGGACTAGAGAACAACATCTTTCATTTTATCTAGTAGCATGTTCCACTCTTCAACTTCACTCATTGTGTTACCTTCCAGAACCTAGAGTACACACTCATAGTTTATTCATAGTAATTCACAGTATATTTCTAGTCTTCCCATGCTGCTATCCCCATCTACCTAACAGTTACCTACTACTTTCTTCTATCAATAGCCTTTTTTCCCATTGCTTTGGTCTCTTTTTCAATTCTCAATTCCTCTTTTTTCATTGACAATATTAATGGACCTTATCAGTATTAGTGTTGTCACCAGTACAAAATACTTCCATATTATCTCTGACCAAATCACAAACAAACTGTTATATTACTTATAGATTGAGTTCTGAGTCAATAACTATTCTATAATTACCACTGGATTGTATCTTTCACTTTTCTCTTTGTCTTTTTTTGCTAATGGATTTGGGACTGTGTTCTAAGTGATTAACTTGATCTTTAAGACAAAGACCATTATCACTAAGCTCCATGTACTAAAGTCCTTTTCTTTTGCTTTTATATACTGGTAACTTTTTTTCCTTTACAATTCTTGGTAAAGTAATATCTGTTATGAAAATTGACACATTTACTGAAATAGTTGTTTCAGATGTGATTGATGAGTAGGGCCCACCAAGGGTGACCCTAGGGTAAGTCAGTGACTACCCTTACCTCTACTCTTGACCAAGGGTAGACTTTTGCTACTCTTACCTCACCCTTACCCTTACCCTTACCCTTACCCTGGGGGTATCCCCCACCCCTAGTGGGCCCTATTGATGAGAAGAAAGACAATTGAGAAACAATGATTCATCCTACCTAGAGTGGCTGGCTCTATTAAGCAGGTGAGATCAAGAAGAAGTATGAGTAAGATTGGGAAGAATGAGAGTTTTGGACTAAAAACAGGAAGAAGAAAGAAGCTTGGTTCCTGAGAGAATCAAGGGACTGAGGTTAGTATATTTACATCTTACTCATGCTGCTGTAAAGATGAGACTCTCAGTCCCTGTAAGTGTGGAACTGAGGTTTCGAGGTTCTACTATGTGGCACAACTATGTACTTACTAAGCACCTGATGAATTAGAACACTCATCAGAAAATCAAAAAATGATGTTTGGAGACAAAGTACATGAACACCATCATTTACAACAACTTTAAGCTTTACTTTTCTGTTTTGAGTATATACTAGAGAAATTGCATGTAGTCTACGAGGAGGCCGTGTACAAGCACCGATGTATAAATTATTGAAGGGCTTCACGGTCCTATTCAGGAAACACGTGACTGGGGCGCAGAAAACAAATTAAACAAATTATTCTTTTTATAACTAGATGGACTGACTGTTCGCCACCTGCTGGACCATGTCCACAGCTGACATGCCTCCATCCTCATCCTCCTGGAAACAATTTTATTCTGCCTCGTCAAAGTTCTTGACTCTAAAAGGACTCATAAACTACTCAGTCCCCCCAACCCGCCTAGCAGGACCCATCTCCCGTGCAGCGAATGCTGTGGGTGCAACTGACGAGCGAAGACAGTCCTGGCGCGCCTGGGCTACCCGAAAACTTCGTGGAAAAAGAGTTCAGGACGACTCAGTTGATGAAGTCCTCACTCTATTTCCGGGTTGGGCTGCCAGGCGATATGCTGTGAACGGAGGATTATCCCCAACCTACTCCGGTGACTCACCAGTTCCATTCGCAATAGATGTATTTGTATCTGGATATGCAGTCAGTCGTCGGCCCAAAGAGCCAGCTACTCGGTCTCAACGTGCCTGTCTACGTTTGGCTAAGAGTATGTACCTTGTTTCATTGATTGATTTATTTCTCAAGCAATGGGATCCAGGTTTTGCTGCACTACCTAGGATCATAGATCAACATCCACAAGCTAATATCGTCTCAATGGAAGACTCACCCAACGCCAACGAGGTAGATATCCCAAGGGTGCCGGAAGAATTTGGAATTCTCGATCAGCAATTCCAGTCTTTGGGCCTCGACGATTCCGAAACTCAGGATCAGGCCGGCTCTGACACCTTTATTGCAACTTCTCATTCTCCCTCGGTGGGTCTTCCGAAACAAGTTGATACCCCTGCCGATGTTATCCACAAGTTACACTATAATCTCGAGTCTAGACTACGACTATTTTGGTCCTCAATTCTCCCTTGTCGCACTGTCCGACTACACCTCTTCGCTTCTTCACGCTCTTCTTCTATGAGTGATTCTGAGACCTATGTGCCTGAGCATAGGCCGCTTGCCTCCCAGGATGTTGAAACAAGTGTTGATGGGAGTTTTGGCGCAAAATTCTGTATCAGCTGGGAAGACCTACGGCGACATCCTAGTGGCGTTGATATTGCCTTTTGCGATTCACACGAGGAGTTTGATTTAACGATAGTGGCAGAGCTTCTACCACCACCACCACCACCACCACCACCACCGAGCTCCTTTGCGTCATCATCTACCTTATCACACGATACTTCTTCACCATCCCAGCCCCAATTGCAGAACAATTTTTCACATCCTCACTGGCATTCCCACTCGCATCACTATCCGCACTTGCACAATATCTTCACAGCTCTCCCTGCACTGGCCTCCCTGTCTCCTCCGCAGTCCGCTCTATCCCGTTTTTTGATGCCGACACGTACAGCCCATACCCATATCACCACACCAATTACACACACTCCAATACGTGTCATTTCTGACATTGACGATACCATCAAGTACTCGGGGGTGACGGAAGGAGCAAGAATTGCATTTCACAATGTCTTTGTCAAAGAGTTGAAGGACGGAATAATTCCAGGGATGGGAGAATGGTATACAAACATGTGGAATAAAGGAGTTCGGTTCCATTATGTGGTAAAAATTTTCTCCCGAAGGGTGCATGCAATAGGCTCATGGTTGCATAGAGTAATGGACCATTTGAATATCTTTCTCTTCTCCACGAGTTTTTTAGTATCTCAGGATTACCACGCGGTTCGTCTCTTTGGAAAATTCCTAAAATCCTTCTTAAATTACGTTAGGCTCAATCAAACTCAAATCATATGCAGGAAGATCCTTCTTCAGTGGTCTTCTCTCCAACCCGGCTGCGCGTAAACGGGCAGGAGTGGTTGATGTTTTGGATTCATTACCTTGTTCGAAATTTATCTTGATCGGTGATTCTGGGGAACAGGACCTAGAGCTGTATGCTGAGTGAGTTTGTTTCCTTTAGTTTTTTACTGTTTTATAAATGTACGGTACACCCAGACTTGCAAAAGAGAGGCCAAAACAAATCATCGCTATCTTTATCCGTGACGCTGAAGAATCACTCTACGACCCCATCCATGATCCAACAGGTTCGAGTGTAGTTGGAGCCAATATGCATAATAGAACTTGCAACGGGAACGGTATGCTTCCCACCACGTCGAATCTACCAACAGCAGCCGGTCGAAATGAGCCTACCACTCTCCGGTTTGGAAAAGCAAAGCGCGCATTCTCAGATACGTTTGCCTCCATGCGGGCGAGTGTGTCAGATCGATTGCCAGATGGGCCATTGCGAGAGAAACTTTTGGATGAGGAGTTTACCGATACACCTCAACCACAATCGCTTCCTACTTTCACGTTCTCTTCACCAACACCCGATCCCACAATATCTTCTTCCGTTCCCTCCCTATCACATTTGATTTTTTCAACGTCACTGACATCTACCCCAATTATCTCTGAGCCTACTGCTGCATACATCACGGAACCACCAGTTGCTGTTACTCCGCTCGGTGTACACACCCATGGTCTGACCATACCTTCTACTTCGCGTGATCCATCACGTCGACATGGATCTTCAACCTCGAAATTGCCATCATCGTCCCCCATTGCTTTGCCCTCTGCATCTTCGAGATACTACAGACCTGAGCCTAGCATCCGCTTCACCTCGTTTTCCGGAAACAGGAGACAGAGCTTTGATCTTCTTGGCGTTGGATTTAGTGAAATGGATAGTGGGCATGAAATCGAGAGCACTTGGAGTAGTAGTGGAAGTTCAATTGGGAGTAGTGGGAGTATCGGTAAGATGTCGGAGGGTGAGAAAAAGAAACAAGATCTGCAGGCACGTGTGTATAGAGTTCGAACGCAGATACCAGGTTGCGTGAAACTGAGGGTGTTTAGAGATCCAAAGGAGTGTAAAGAAGATGAGAATTTATTGTTGTCACTTGGTCTAGGAGTCAGGGAATAGGGTAAATTATGGCATAAATCTCATGAAATATTTTGTACTTGATAGTGATTATGTACTGAGTAGTGATCTCTCACTTTGAGTTGGAATATTTCAGAGAATTACTAGATAAGTTTGTCGTCTCAAGCTGGTTGTATGATAGAGTCAGCGATTGGACTGGCTACGGCATTGGTAGGTCCTGTCATGTCTGGTGACGTCGCCCAGTACTAGTAGATATATGATCCCGAGAACAGAGTAAGTTTGTATTTATTGATTTAAACAGTCTTCTTCCACCATCACTTGCAAATGCACAGACGAAACATCTACTCGAAGCAAATACAGTTTGAGGAACTCGCGCAAACTTATCCACCTTTACTTGAACAGTAAGCTACACACTATTTGACTCGCTTCAACTTTGATGTTCTTCCCAATCAGTGTCAAGTCTGGCCAACCAATCGACTTTCGAGATGCAGAAGCACAGAGGTATAAAATCACTCGATGTGAAGCAACATGCCTGATCGTGCCTTTTATATAGTGTAGATGTTTGACACAGGCTCTTCTACATCGTGACTTTGGATTACGGTTGACTCTACCACAAGATCGGCTATGTCCACCTGTGCGTAATCATTACTTCGGTTGTGACCGCCAAGGCTCATCAGCCACTAGGTACCAAATAGGTCAACCAACTATCTCGATATAACCAGCGTGTAGTTGATTGGCTTTACAGGCTTAACTATGTCCTTTGGATCCAAGACATCATGAGATTTCATGACTTTGTCTTACAGGAAGATGCACGCACAACTCACGGGATTGACATGTATGTCCTGTACTTTCGCGGTGTGTATGAGGCTAATCTGTTGTTCTTGTGTTGCAGCGGGACAGGCGCTTCTGCCATTTATCCTCTCCTAGCATGCAAAATGGAGCCATCTTGGAATTTTATCGCAACAGGTGAAATAAACTTACTATTCCACACTCATTCATACTTATTGCTTAGAGATTGATAACGAGTCTTTGAAATGTGCAGAACACAATATTCAGATAAACAAGCTCGAGGATCGAATCAGACTCATGCGAGCTTCCCCAGATGGACCAATCCTTTTTCCTCTCGAGGGTCACTCAGGGCAGCCGTAGGTATATTGTGCAGAATTTCCAGCTGACAGGCTAATAGTAATCTGTCAGGTTTGATTTTATCATGTGCAATCCCCCGTTCTATGCCAGTAGAACCGAAATCACTCGCTTAGCAGAATCCAAGGAAGCTCCTCCTAGTAGTGTATGTTCTTTGGAGTCAGTTGTCCAGATATTGATTCGAGCCGACGTTCCAGGTATGCACAGGTGCAGATACTGAAATGATTTATCTGCCAGGTGGAGAGGCTGCATTTATCGGTCAAATGGTCGATGAAAGCGAACGTCACAGAGGAAAATGCAGGTGATATACATTTTGTCTGTTAACAGTCTCATCAAGGCTCAAAAATAGTAAGATGGTTCACTTCAATGATGGGTAAAATGTCCACAATTTCCGAGATTGTCACTTTGCTCCGTAAACGCTCTGTGAGTAGATTGTGGATCCTCGTGAACACGGCTTAGTTCGTTTGTCAGGTTCGGACATACGCGATGACAGAGTTTGTCCAGGGTCAAACTCGACGTTGGGGGATAGCTTGGTCTTTCACGAAGGAACATATTCCTGATGTAAGAGCATCTCAAGAACACAACTTCTTAAATTCATCTTGCTTTCATCAGTCATTTGGGCGTCTTTCAGTTAACTCGACTAATGCCTTGCATTTTCTACAACCGCCAAGGAATACCCTCATTGGCCAATTTAAGTTGTCTTCAAGTTCAATTAATGCCAAAAATCTGCAAGCTGCGTTGCTTAGAATCTGCAGTCTGGCCTGTGTAGTCGCACGTGAATGTCCGCTAGCTCTTGAAGAAGTGTCCTCAACTATGCTCCACCTAGATCCAGTTTTAGTCCAAGCGGACACAAATACTTGGTCTCGCAGAGCTCGTCGAAACCCGGTTCGTTCACAGTCTAAGGAACGCTACGGTTTGACCACACCGCAATCAAGCACCGCCTTGATGTGTAGAATGCAGTGGCTTATTGACAGCACCCAAGTGCCTGCACGGGTTATACTAGAGTCGAATTGGGTTCTTGGTGATGACAGGGTGATGTTTGAAGGGTTGGTATCGCATATCGTGAAAAAAATGGCACAAGAGCTATCAGTTCACGTGTCATCCGCTCGGGATATCGATCCAGGCCTGAAAACACCAGATTCACTGGTCATTCATCAATGACAATCATTTCCAAACGTCTGTATCACTAGATCATTACAAGTTCTCCCTCTCTATTAACTCCTGTGTGTTATAATTTTCTTCCTCTTCCTCTCCAGGATTAGCACCGAGAGCAGTATTTCGTCGAAGTACTTTTGCCCCAAGGGTTCCATGGTCATTCGAGTGAACCTCTGAGAATTTGTAGGCGATCGCATTCTTGCAGGGTAGAACTGAGCAACAATGTTATGGTTTTTGCCTTTTGAGATCATCTGTTCAGGAACATAGCGACACTAGATAGCTGAGGGTGAGTAGCAAGGAGCCAAGAAAAGTAGGATTTACAGTCCACCATTTTCCCCACTTCCATTGCAGCAATCCCCCATCAGCATGTTGCAGCTTCCATTGAAACTATTCAAATAGTATACCTCAGCAAAAAGCAACGACTGCTACCAATACAAACCTCGTCTCTTTTTGTACCAGGAACCAGTTTCTTGAAAATATGATCCTCGGATCTGTTAAAATAAACGGTTTCTTCCAATGCCGAACAGTCTGCCCTCGTCCTGAGATGCAAGGTAAGACATATAGCCAATTACAAAACTGCTAGATATCCAACTCACCTGAAATCACCTACAAAGTGGCCGTCGTCACTTCCTTTTCGGATCGAGGTCACAAAGAAACTCGGATCAAATAAATCGTGAACAACGCGGATGTGGTAAAGCGGTCGTGTATCTGTTACATCCGTGGGTGGGACGACTACCATAGAGTTCGGATCCTCTTCGACGAGGCGAAATGAATAATCCACTGGAGTGGTGGGTAGTAAAGCTTCGACATAACTGCGTATATTGTATAATGAGATTGTCACCCGAACTTCATCACAAGAGATCACGCACTCTGGTGGTCTCTCTTCTTGTAAGGTACTAGGAGCATTTTCTTCTGACACTGATACTGGACCTTCACCAATGGTAGCGTGTGCCGATGATACTACTGACGTCCAATGGTCCTCATGATCGCTCATTTCGTCGACTGAGGATGGATGTGGGGATGGATGCGGGGGTGATTGCTCTTCTCTGACTGTTTCCATCGGTAGCGTAGTTGTACCGACCGCAGAGGACGCGGATGGACCAGGAGGTCTCGCGATATAGGCAACGTCCCCATCGCCATAGTCTGGAGTCCAGGCAAGCACGACAGGCTCTGGTAATCTAGGTATCTGTGACCCCGTTGAATGGCTACCCAGAATTCAGTTTCGATTGAGTGAAAGAGAATCATACCAAAAAAGGGACTTACACAGAACTAGGCATTGTCCTGATATCGGCGGGCGTACCGGTCAATTCTTAGTTTTCCTGTGTCTTCTAATGCGATACAAGATGTTCCACGCTGGCCGAGAAGAAGCACTGAATAAAGGACACTCTTAAACTCGGTGGTGCTAGATTTCCCAGTTCGGTACTTGCCATCATCATGTTTGTCCAGGGATTGTATACAGAAGTAATTATGATGACTGACAACTATTTATACAGAACTTTTTGGATTTCACCTGTGCCTATTAGGGGATCTGAAAAGATACAGAATATCTCTAGGCTCCTCAAATTTAGACATATGACGAATTTCCTCTAGCAACTATTTCTCTGAGTTTTCAAATCTTAATATCAATAGCACAGACTTTCAGGATGAAGACCCTACATTCTGAGCTGAAGAGATACACAGATGATATTCACTGTCACTGAAGACTGACAAACAAATGATGAGATTTCTTCAAACATGTACTTCCAAGCCATCAGCTGACTTCAAACGGTGATTGGAACATAAGATGATTTATAGAAGGATCAAGTCTCGTCCAACAAGTATCTAAGAAAACCCAAAAAGCTAACACACAACATAAAGGAAGAGGATTTAAAAAAAGAGCATAAGACAGCACGGAGAAAGAAGAGACAAAGCGTGAAGAGGGAGAAAAAGGTAGATAGAAAAGTGTGCCCGCATCTATCAACTTCATTGCATGACCGATATAATATAACAAACCGTTCAATGTGTATGATGAAAAAAGGCAAGTGGATCGCGAGAGTTTGAGATGACGAGAAAGCAATAAAAATGCAATGCAAATGCGATGGGAGAGGATGCGATGCAAGATTAATGACCATGTACCGGCGTGTACGGTGAGGTTGTCCGTAATATACAGGTGGAGAGATGAATTGCGCCCCAAGTCCAAATCGAACAGTTCGTGTCGAACCAAACCGAGGATATAAAGAAGAGTTACGCCGAATCGTCAAAAGTTGCAGCCAAGAGTTACAACCATAAAGCGGTGAAATTGGATAGGAAGGGGTATTTTCATCATACACAAACTTCAACAGCGTTGCGATCCCAACGTCCGTAATTTCAACAGAGGAGAGATAATCGGCAACAATAAAACCCATTCCATGCGAGCAAACCGGAGAGAAACGATGAAACCTGAATCTAAGGAATTGCATTATTAGGCGTATAGTGTGCGTGCATATGATGTGTGTATGTCAGAAAAGAAGTATGGGTCGATGTTACATACTGGCGACGAGAGTGACCATATAGTCAAGCCAAGATGGCGATTGTTCAAACTGATGAAGCAAATCCAGAAACCGAAGGAAGAAAGAAATTTTTTTCTTGTGTTTTGTTCATGTAAGTGACGGCGGTGATGGACAGCAAATCCACTGACAAAGAAATGTTCACCACCAGCCTCCGCCACCACCACCATAACCCCCGCCGTAGCCTCCGCCACCATAACCTCCACTCGGAGGCCCGCCACCTCCATACCTTGCCGGACCACTATACCCTCCGCCGTAGCCTCCACTGCTATAACCTCCTCCACCTCCACCTCCACCTCCTCCGCCATAACGATAATCCCGATTGCCATTGCCTCGACCTCCTCTGCCGCCGCCACGGCCTCGGCCACCACGATATCCATTGTTCCCGTAGGTGGCATCAGTGAGGAAGGTCTCGAACCATGTAGGAATTGTCTGATTGGCTTCGCGAAGAAGCTCAAACAAATCACGAGCAATGTTCTTATTATTTCTGTTGAAAAAGGCAGTGCTGTTACCGGTGTTGCCGGCACGACCGGTACGACCGATGCGATGAACATAATCATCAATGTCGGATGGCAAATCGTAATTGATAACGTGTGTGACATTGGGGATATCAAGACCACGTGCGGCAACAGCCGTAGCAACAAGGATGGGGGTCCTACCAGTCCGGAAGGTCTGTAGCGCCATTTCACGCTCACGTTGACTGCGGTCACCGTGTATAGACGTCGCATGGAAGTTCTGGGCCATCAAGAAGTCACTGAGCATATCAGCCATGCGTTTAGTTTCAACAAAGATCAAGGTAAGGCCTAGCTCCTCCTTAGGCTGTGATGCAAGGATATCGAGAAGAACACTTCGTTTGTCATTGTCCTCGACGTACTCGATGTTCTGGGTAATATTTTCTGAGGTACTACCCACACGACCAACAGAGAGGAAGATGTAGTCTTTCAGAAAATCCTTGGCAAGAATCTGAATGTCACGGGGGAACGTGGCACTGAACATGAGGGTCTGGCGTTCATGAACTCCAGGCATATCCTCGCCCTGAACAATGCGTCGAATTTGAGGTTCAAACCCCATGTCAAGCATGCGATCAGCCTCGTCCAAAACCAGATATTTGACATTACTCAAGCTGATACGTCCTCGTTCAATGAGATCGACAAGGCGACCAGGAGTGGCACTGAGAAGGTCACAGCCTCGCTCGATTTGACGCAGTTGCTGATTAATATCAGCACCTCCGTAAACAACGGCGGGACGAACCCAGGATCGGTATGCGAATTTTCGAGCCTCATCGTGAATTTGCGACACAAGCTCGCGGGTAGGGGCTAAGATAAGGGCAGTAGGGTATGCCTTGCGGCCGCGACCATAATTTGCAACGGCGTCTGGTGAAGGTGCGAGGGGACCATTTGAAAAGGAGGCAGAAAGGATAGGGAACAAAAAGCCAGCTGTTTTACCGGAACCGGTCTAGAGGAGGATGTATCAGCCAGTTGGTCACTCTCATTATATAATACAGTGTTATATTACCTGGGCGCATGCCATCAAATCTCGTCCATTGGCAACAATGGGAATGGAGTACTTTTGAACGGGAGTGGGTGTAGCATACATAGCATACCCTATATTCTCCAATAAAACGGGGTCCAGGGGTGGGCTGGTGAAGGAGAGGACAGGCTCTGGGACATCTGCACCAGTAGCCTCGACAGGAATATCGTCATACTTCTCAAAATTGATGCCGGTGTGTTGCTTCGTGGGGTCACTAGTATCACCAAAAAGCTCTTTCTCCATGCGCATATTGCGAGATCCAACATGATGCTTGCCATCTTTCCAGACACCATAGCCGAACGTTGTGCCCGAGGGGTCACGAGAAGAAGCATTAGAATGGGGACCGGACCAGCCACCGCCACCAGTTCGGCTGTTGTCCCGGGAGAAGAAACTACTCCTGTTGTTGTTGCTTCTGGACTCCAAAGCAGAATTGCCACTATTGCGATAAGAGTTGGAAGGGGTAGTGGGACGGGAATTATCCCAGTCGCTTCTGCGAAGGAGCAGTGGCTCAACACCAAAAAGTGGAAGAAGTCAGAAAGAGTCGTACATACCTGTGTGTAGCTACAGGAGAGGAGGCAGCCCGCTGCGCCCTAAGATGTGGTGGGACATAGGCAGACTTGGCGAGACCGAGATTTGCTAAAAATCTAGGATAAGTGGGACAGTGCTTGCGAGAGAATGAGAGACTTACAGAATTTGCTCTCAAGGGTCGAAGTTTCATTTACAAGACCATTTGTCATTCTAGAATGCGAGTATAGAGAAGATCAGAAAGATGATGAGAGTTGGAGGATAGATGGATTACCGAAAAATTCACTCAAGTTGTGCTGACAAAGGGGAAGAGTCGCACAGTCACATGGTGTTGAATAGAATTTGACGTGGCCAAGTAAATAGTCTGGCTATTGATTATGTCGCACTCACATTCGCATGCACCGGGCGAGTCTTCCCACTCTCATGGCCCTCAGCAGCCTCAGCAGGCCATAATGCCCTCCCCAGATCCTGCCCTGCTAGCCCTCATTGACCAGGATTTCCATCCAGTGCCCCTTGCACTTGGCACCGACGGCGTAAGTGCAGTATGTGAACCACATAAACTAGAGAAATGCGACAATTGTAATTTGGATTTTGATGTTACCAACCGACTTACTCGGCTACTTGCTATCAATCCTAATCTCGCTTGCCCACCACCCAGCAATGTCGTCTCTCAGAAACTAACACAATTAGTCACTGCTGCCAAGGATGAGGGAAACGTCAGTCCTATCTGTTGCAATCATTTCTTATGTATTGATTTCAATGCAGTCTCTATTCAAAAGTGGTAAAATGCAACAGGCCATCCAATGTTACTCAAAAGCTGCCACACTCGCAACACAACGGCCGTCCTGGGAAGCCAACCAGTTCATGCGCGAAGAACTGTCCACAACAGTGTCCAACCGTTCTGCTGCATATTTTGATGCTAAAGACTATGTGTCTGCTCTTGCAGATGCAGAAACTGTGATTGCTGTCCGAAGAAACTGGCCAAAGGGGCACTACCGTAAAGCCAAAGCCTTGCTTGGCCTGGCCAGACCCAAGGAAGCGATTGATGCAGTCAAGCTTGGCCTCAGTTACGAGCCAAATAACAAAGTACGCTCATCCATGTTGTAGCCCCTGTCCGTTTCTGATAGTAGAACAGGAACTTGGTTCTTTTCTCTCCGAGATTGAAAAAACAAGTCCAGGAGTCGTATAGTGGACAGTCAATCCCCCATACACTTCGATATCACTTTCCGCTTGTGTTCTTTTACAATGTACTCTTATGTCCTATCCCTCTGCAATATTTTTGGAAGGATTGCTTGATGTGGTTATAGAGATCTACATCGTGTGGCTGAGTATATTTGGCTGCCACAAACAAATTTGTCTCCTTTCGTCCACTATCATGCTGCCTTGTAAACTCTTTCGAAACACAGGCCTCCCACCGCCACTCCGTAGTCTTGTTATACCTAGTCCTATCCTTCCTTCGTCACTCAGAGTTCGGCTCTACTTCCGTCCCAGTGTAGCTGCACATATATCTCGCTCACGATATTCCACTGCTGCATCAGATGCAACCAGCTCCTCTGTAAGTACTGAAAAAGGAACAATTCAGGAAGCAGAGGGACACACTGTGTTCAAACAGATACTGGGTAAAATTGAACCGAAGCTTTCAATAACTTTTACTTGCACAGTTGAAGGGTGTGGTGAAAGATCAACGCATCAATTTACCAAACACTCGTACGAGGAGGGAATCGTCCTCGTGCAGTGTCCGGGCTGTAAGAACCGGTGTGTATACTTAAATTGTGCACAATACGTGCTAATCTTCACTACGTAGGCATCTCATTGCGGATCACCTCGACTGGTTCAAGGAATCTACAGAGGGCAATCTGCGTACAATTGAGGACATTTTGAAGGCTAGAGGGGAGACAGTGAAAAGAGGGAAGATCGATTCAGATGGAACCATTGAATTTATATAAACTTTCTGGCTTATTCGGTAATTCGAGTAAGTCTGGATATCATTAAATGGATGACACTCCACTTAAAGCGGGAATGTGAGCATAGGAAGAGTTGGGAAAAGGCGTTAGTTTTGTCCCTTCCATGTATATTGGATTAAATTTGGGTGGAGTGGAGAGATGAACAAGTATCATGAGGGTGGGGTGGTATCGTCTGTTACCAGCGGTTCAGGGACCTTTGGGATAACGCCGTTGTTCTCCAATAAGGTCTCAAGTTCACCAGATTGGTGCACTAGTAGCAGTCAACAATTTTATCAGGCCCACATGACGGATCACCACTCACTCGAAATGAGAATATCACATCCACCGACAAATTCACCGTTTACATAGATTTGAGGAATGGTTGGCCACTCTCTGGATAGACAAAGGCATCAGACTTGCGACGAAATAAGTCAATTCAAGACGTACGAAAACTCCTTGATGCCCTGTCGCAGTTCCTCGTCTGCAAGTACGTTGTATGTCCGAAGTTTCTCTGCAGGTACACCTTGAATTCCAAGGACTTGCACTGCGGCGCGTGAAAAACCGCATTGCGGGGCGTCTTGAGTACCTTTCATGAACAGTACGACAGGTGTTGAGCCGATAGCTTCCTGGATTTGCGAGCGAACTTGCTGTGAAATGCAACGGTATACAGTTAATCGACCAGCAAGAAAGGAAGAGGGCACTGTCCCGCGAAGAAGACGAGTCTGAGGGATCTAATCAAAATTTGTATCGAGACAACGACTTTAGCACCCACAGAAGAACGCAGAGCAGGACGGAACATTATCGACTCTTGTAACAAACAGGCGAATCAAGGATTTCCTGATGACGTAAGTACACTCGGGTGTCTTTCCACGTGAATAAGATCAAACACTAATCATCTCTTTAATGCCAAATCATCATTTATGAAAGTCGCAAAGCGCACTTTTGTCATATCTGGAGGGTCAGAAACTTCCAACATCTCCTATCGTTATTGACATTTCAGCTCACCAGCTCTTCCGGTCTTGGGCTCGCGACGGTCGAAGATTTACTCTCTCAGCGAGCTTTCGTCTTCGTTGTCGATCGTTCTCCTCCTCCAAACACTATAGCTCACCATCCAAATCTCAAATTCTTCAAAACAGACATCACAAATGTATCGCAAATTGAGGCCGCAGTCAAATCGACTGTTGCATGGACGCGCGAAACAAAAGCTAGTCTTGGTGGTGTTATCAATTGTGCCGGTGTTGGTACAGCTGCCAAGATCATTGATGCACATGGAGAGCCCCATTCACTGGACCTTTGGGATTTTGCACTAGCTGTCAATTTGACTGGATCCTTCAACTTGACAAGATTAGTGTTGAAGCATCTCGTCAAGGTTGAACCGGAGGAAGGTGCAGATGGGGAGAGGGGAATTGTTATTTTCGTATCGAGTGCTGCTGCTGTGAGACTTGGAACTTCACTCTTGACCTAACTGGAGCTGACCTATTGATGACCTTCGATTGTAGTACGAGGGTCAACCAGGCCAAACCGCTTACTCTGCAACTAAGGGTGCGCTTCGATCGATGACTCTTCCCATGGCACGCGATCTGGCTAGGCATTCCATCCGTGTCGTTACCATTGCTCCAGGTGTTTTCAACAGTAACATGACCGCGCATTTCCCAGGCAAAATACGAAAGAGTCTGGAGAATGATGGAATCATATATCCAAGGCGGTTCGGCCAACCTTCAGAGTTTGCAAAGACTGTCCGATGGGTATTGGATTGCCCATACGTCAATGGGGAAACAATAAGGTTGAGTGGTGCAGGAAGGTTACCTGCCAAACTTTAAACTTTACCGTTGTATCATGTATGTGTAAAGAGGACAGAAAATGTTGACAAGGCAGAATGAAATGCAGGCAGGGGGCCTGCCTATTCAAGAACCTCTAATTCAATCGGATCAAGATCATTGGCAGGATCAGTACAAAGCTTCCTGTGATGTTTCCTGTGATGATCAACCGCTTGCGACATAAGGAAGCTATGAGGCCATCAGCTTTGTACAAAGCTGTCACAAATGCAGATTATTCGTATGCGTCTCATACAAGATGACATGGTAGTTGACACCAAACGAGTGACCCCGTCAAGCCAAGGCTTCACCAGGTGTATCCAATGGTCCAAATCTATTCTTGATGTTTTCAAGATACATGTCGCAGCATGCATTATTTCTAAACGACAATAATATGTGCGACGTGAGATAATAGGATAAATCTCTTCCTAGAAGAGCAACGTGCTTTTCGCTTGAAAGTATGAAGAGCCGACTAATGCTGGCCGCTGCGAAAGACAAATGCACACCGAACTGAATCCAAGGATGTCAAATGTACTCTGGTTTTCATCTAGAAAGCAATAGAAACTCAGACGTCACTTCTACTGATAACGACTGAGGTCTACAAGACAGAGACCGACATATATATAAATATATACTACGAGAGTCCTTAACTACGAGTTTACCCGCTGTCCAAGTAGTTCACCTTTTGTCCAAGTAATTCACCCACTGTCCAAGTAAGCTAAGTACCTATGTGCCATTTCTAGTCTGATGTAACCACACGGACCCGTGGGCCTAGTGAATCCCTCCCCGGAAGTGCATGACATCTGTGATATGCAGATTTAGTGGACAGCCAAGTGACAGATCAGTTGACAGCATCACGCGGCCGGCGAGTGATTGTCCGCTGTGTCACAAATCAACCATGTTGTGATATATGCATGTTTAAATTCATCGTGTCGGCTTATCATTCTTACGTCTATCAACCCAGTCTGTTCAACTCCCATCTTCGGCGATCTTTCTCCCAAAAGTTGTTATCATCCCATCCGTTGTTATTGTCAACCTCACAAAAATCCCATTCCTCTCTTCTACGAAATACCAGAATGACTGAGCCAGCTGATAGCACTATGCAGTCAAAGTCAAAGAAAAATGGACGGAAGCGCTTCGCGAAAGGCGACAGTGGTGACAAATTGTCGTTATCTGGTAAGGGAGGAGGAAATCCTACAAGGCTTCGTGGCATGGATACAGATTCACCTGGCGTACGGCTGTCCAAAACGCTTTCGTGGATATTGAGGCATGGAGCGCTGTCGGAGGGTATATTAATGCGACCGGATGGATTCGTGAAAGTTGAAGATATTGTCGGTATCACTCCTTTTCTTCTTGGGTAACCTATTAATGGTTCCTTCCACTTTTTTTTGCTCCTTCCACCTTTCAAAACCTTCAGTTAAAGAGGCCTCGCATACAAACTCTCGGTGCTACGCTGGACCAATTGAAAGACATTGTTCGGGACAACGCGAAACAACGATTTACATTGGTTCTTGAGCTCCCTGACGGAACAAGCGTAGGATCTGCCAATGTTAAGGGAGATGAGTCCCATGGTGTGTGGTGGATCAAAGCGAACCAAGGACATTCACTAAGTGTACGTCCAACTTCCTCTATTCTAATTAGATTGACTGACTGTAGATAGATGGTCAAAGTCGAGATGAAGCCTATCTTAAGTGTGGATGATATACCAACAAAACTAGCCGTACATGGAACGACGAGAAATGCATGGAATATCATACAAAAAGAAGGACTATCGAAGATGAAGCGGAATCATATACATCTCGCTCAAGGTGTTGCCGGAGGCGATATTATCAGCGGTGCGCACCCATACTGAACAACACATGCTCCTGATTCTTAGCCGTTTGTCGGGCAGGAATGAAAAATTCCTCACAAATTCTCATTTTCATTGATGTTCAGAAAGCGCTTGAGGCTGGAATCAAATTCGAACTTTCTGACAATGGCGTCGTGCTGTCCGCGGGGGATGAGCGGGGTTTTTTGAAGCCTGAATATTTTTCCAGAGTAGAGGAGGCAAAGACGCGGAGAGCTGTAAACGGATGGGAGGGAAATAACAAATAAGTTGTTGCGAGCGACAGTACGCTTTGATGGCATGCATTAGCTGTAATATCCACCAATGGATCTGTAGTCAAAATAGGGACCCATGAAGGGGCTTTAATTTCAAATCAAAAATTCTGTCAGCGAACGGTCAGAATTGACATAACATACAACACATGAGTTTGTATGTCGGGATGTGGCTAGAATATCACGACATGGTTGATTTGTGAATGATTGTGCATTAGGTACACCCTCATGTTGGACCCTGTTTAGGCCATCACTCTTTGTTCACTCTTTGTTAGGAATACAAATTCTGACTCCAAAAAAATCATGACACTAGAGGTTTAGTTATTTGCACATGAATCAATACAATTTATTCATGACAGTTGATAACACATAGAAAACTATCAATTCATTAAAATATCTACCAAGACTGAACATACTGTTAGTTTCAGCTCCATTCAGGGAATGAAGCCTAGCAAGCTCCCAACCCATGTCAAGGGCACAATAGGTCACTTCATCAAGGTGACCCAACTGTCATGACTTGGCAAAATGGCCAAGTCAATATTTATATTTCTTTTCTTTTTCTTTTCTTTTAATTTTGATTATCAGATGTGCAGAAGAGATGCACAGGACATTATAAATAGTTGTAAATACAGGTTGTGTATAAGTATACAGTAATTGAATGAGAACTCTATCAAGTTCTTCCCTTTCAATTGTCACTAGTTGGGGTCAGAGCTTCACTTCTAAGTCTGTACCTTAACATTAGAACTTGATACCTCAGACAACCCCTTACCTTGAGGCCTTACCAATACTTACTCTTATTATCATTCTTACTAGTGAGCACAGCACTCATAGGCTTTTTGGAAGCTGGGTTCTAGGTATAAAGGGAACTTTGCAGTTAGTTAGGGACTGCAAGCAGAGAACTTGGACAATACTAGTATTCTTACTTCAAGACCTAACCTTACTTTCTGGTATTGCTATATACTTTCTTTTCGCTATCTGCTCTGTACTACAGGTGTATTGTCATCTATCTACACAGGAGAATAACAGTAAAGCTCTTAAAGCTCCATCTAAAGTAGAGGTTCCCTTCTTAGGAACAATGTTACCGAGGAACAGTGAATGTTCTTAGTGGTCACCCTAGGTGGATGTTCAGGAAGAACTCGATGGAGTTCTTCGTTGGATTGCAGCCCTACTTATACTATTACTACAGTGGCTGTACCC
>Ga0153953_1000238_pt1 | contig 18219 bp, 15 predicted proteins | sample TSNJ037MetaG_FD_104718 | JGI IMG/M metagenome (GOLD analysis project Ga0153953, IMG submission 104718) | Attine ant fungus gardens microbial communities from New Jersey, USA - TSNJ037 MetaG | ecosystem: Host-associated > Fungi > Mycelium > Unclassified | place: USA: New Jersey, Wharton State...
CATATAGATCAGGTGCTTTTTGTATCCGCAACGCCGTCGGTTTATGAGAGCCAGCATGAGCTTTTGCGGGTGGAACAGATTATCCGTCCTACAGGTCTGTTGGATCCGGAGGTGGATGTAAGGCCGGTGGAAGGACAGATTGATGATCTGATCAGTGAAGTAAATAAGGAAGTGAAGAAGCACAATAAGATCCTGGTCACCACACTGACCAAGCGGATGGCTGAGGATCTGACGGACTATATGCGTGAGGTGGGAATCAGGGTAAAGTACCTGCATTCCGATGTTGAAACCCTGGAGCGGGCGGAAATCATCCGTGACATGCGGCTGGATGTATTTGATGTACTGGTGGGTATTAATCTGCTCAGAGAGGGTCTGGACATTCCGGAAATATCTCTTGTGGTCATCCTGGATGCGGATAAGGAAGGATTTTTGAGAAGTGAAACCTCCCTGATCCAGACGGTGGGAAGGGCAGCCCGTAATGCAGAAGGCCATGTTATCATGTATGCGGACAAGATGACGGATTCCATGCGGAAGGCTATTGATGAGACGAACCGGCGCCGGATTATTCAGCAGAAGTATAATGAAGCACACGGAATCACACCACAGACGATTCGTAAGGCCGTCAGGGATCTGATCAGTATTTCCAAAGTGATAGCCCAGGAAGAGATGCGGTTTGAAAAGGATCCGGAATCCATGGACCGGAAGGAACTGGAGAAGCTCGTCAAGGATATACAGAAGAAAATGCAGAAAGCGGCAGCAGACTTGAATTTTGAAGCGGCGGCAGAGCTGCGTGATAAGATGACGGAACTTAAAATTATCTTGCGGGATATGGATAAAGAGGATACCAATCGGTAAGGCTGTGTCAGCTGTGAATAATAAGATAGATTAACATAAGGAAGAAAAAGGAGCAGGTAATGGAAGAAATACAGAAAATGCGTCCAAGAGAATATATTAAAATACGGGGCGCGCAGGAGCATAATCTGAAGGGGATTAACCTGGATATACCCAGGAATGAATTTGTTGTATTGACTGGTATGTCAGGATCAGGGAAGTCCTCCCTGGCTTTTGACACCATATATGCGGAAGGTCAGAGAAGATATATGGAATCCCTGTCTTCTTATGCCAGACAGTTTCTCGGACAGATGGAGAAACCGAATGTGGAAAGAATAGAAGGCTTGTCACCGGCTATCTCTATTGATCAGAAGTCCACAAACCGTAACCCCCGTTCCACAGTGGGGACGGTAACAGAGATTTACGATTATTTCAGACTGTTGTATGCCAGGATCGGCATTCCCCATTGTCCGGAGTGCGGAAGAGAGATTTCCAGACAAACGGTGGATCAGATGGTAGACATCATCATGTCACTTGAAGAAGGTACCCGTATTCAGCTGCTGGCACCTGTGGTAAGAGGCAGAAAAGGTGAACATTCCAAAGTATTGGAACGTGCCAGGAGAAGCGGTTATGTCCGGGTGAGGATTGATGGGAACCTGTATGAATTGTCGGAAGAAATTAATCTGGATAAGAACATAAAGCATAATATTGATATTGTAGTGGACCGTCTTGTAATCAAGAGCGGTGGTGAGCGGAGACTGGCAGACTCCATAGAAACGGTGCTGAATCTGGCGGAAGGGCTTTTGCAGGTGGATATTATTGACGGGGAACCTCTTAATTTCAGTCAAAGCTTTGCCTGTCCGGACTGCGGAATCAGTATCAGCGAAGTGGAACCCAGAAGCTTTTCCTTTAATAATCCTTTTGGAGCCTGTCAGGTGTGCTTTGGCCTTGGATATAAAATGGAATATGACGAAGACCTGATGATACCGGATAAGAGCCTGAGTATCAGCCAGGGCGCCATCGTGGTAATCGGGTGGCAGTCCTGTACGGATAAGGGAAGCTTTACCAATGCTATCCTGCAGGCATTATGCAAAGCATATGGTTTTGATCTTGACACTCCTTATGAAAAATATCCTGAGAAGATCCGGAATATCCTGTTGTTTGGAACCGATGGGAAGTCAGTGGACGTATACTATGAAGGTCAGCGGGGAAAAGGTGTATATCCGGTGGTATTTGAAGGGCTGATACAAAATGTACAGCGTAAATACCGGGAGACTTCGTCGGAGGTGATCAAGCGGGAATACGAGACCTTTATGCGTGTCACCCCCTGTAATGAATGTAAGGGGATGCGCCTGAAAAAGGAATCTCTTGCCGTGACCGTGGCAGACAGGAACATATTTGAGGTGACTTCTTTATCAATCGGAGAGCTGCAGGAATTCATGCAGAACCTGCTGCTTACGGAACAACAGAAGCTGATCGGCAAACAGGTACTGAAGGAAATCCGTGCAAGAGTTGGATTTCTCATTGATGTGGGGCTGGATTATTTGTCCCTGACCCGGGCCACGGCAAGTCTGTCAGGCGGGGAAGCCCAGAGAATACGTCTGGCTACCCAGATTGGCTCCGGTCTGGTTGGCGTATGTTATATATTGGATGAACCAAGCATCGGCCTTCATCAGAGAGATAACAACAAGCTCCTTGGGACACTGAGGAGTCTGAAGGATCTGGGGAATACCCTTATTGTCGTGGAGCATGATGAGGACACTATGCTGGCGGCGGATTATGTGGTGGATATCGGTCCGGGTGCAGGAGCCCACGGCGGCGAAGTAATCGCCTGCGGTACGGCAGAGGAGATTATGAAGGTTCCGGAGTCTGTAACCGGTCAGTATCTGAGCGGCAAGCTCCGTATCCCGGTGCCTGAGGTCCGCAGAAAGCCAACCGGTATGCTGAAAGTCATAGGTGCACAGGAAAATAATCTGAAGAATATCAATGTGGAATTTCCTCTGGGCATCATGACCTGCGTAACCGGGGTGTCCGGTTCCGGTAAGAGTTCTCTGGTGAATGAAATCTTATATAAGCATCTGGCACGTGATCTGAACCGGGCGAGATGTATACCGGGAAAGCATAAGAAGATTGAGGGAATCGGGCAGCTGGATAAAGTAATTGATATTGATCAGTCTCCTATCGGCAGGACGCCCCGTTCCAATCCGGCAACCTACACGGGAGTCTTTGACCAGATCAGAACCTTGTTTGCTTCTACGGCAGATGCCAAGGCGAAGGGATACAGTAAAGGCAGGTTCAGTTTTAATGTTAAAGGCGGACGTTGTGAAGCATGCAGCGGCGACGGTATCTTAAAAATCGAAATGCACTTTTTACCGGATGTTTATATCCCCTGTGAAGTATGCGGCGGAAAGCGCTACAACAGAGAGACCCTGGAGGTAAAATACAAGGGTAAGAATATTTTTGATGTGCTGAATATGACAGTGGAAGAAGCGGTGGAATTTTTTGAAAATGTGCCGTCCATACGCAGTAAGATTGAAACCATGCATGATGTAGGCCTTTCTTATGTAAAGCTTGGGCAGCCGTCCACTACCCTGTCGGGGGGTGAGGCACAGCGGATCAAGCTGGCTGCGGAGCTGAGCCGGCGAAGTACGGGCAAGACCATCTATATACTTGATGAACCAACAACCGGTCTTCATTTTGCTGATGTGCATAAGCTGACCAGCATTTTACAGCGGCTGACTGATGGTGGAAATACGGTGGTGGTTATTGAGCATAATCTGGATGTGATTAAGACAGCGGATTATATTATTGATATAGGACCGGAGGGTGGTGATAAGGGCGGTACGATCATTGCCATGGGTACCCCTGAGGAAGTTGCCCGGAATAAGAAGTCATATACAGGAATCTATATTAAAAAAATGCTGGAAAGGTATAATGTATAACAAGCCTTTGACCGATATATTTATAGATAAGCATGGATGCGAAAAGGAACGGACGGAATCGTTCGCTTTTTCGCATTCTTTTATGTATCACTGTTCATTTATGAGAAGATGGCTTGCTGTAAAATAAACGGAAAATTAATTTTAACTTAAATTTTTAAAACCCCTATGAAAATGCGAAACTTTAAGGTATAATGTCGTAGGACGTTAGAAATGGAGTTTCAAATATACTGATTTGCAGAGCCGATGATTAGCGGAATGCAATTTCGGTAACATTATGAATAGATAAATACGGAGCCATTAGAAAGGGGTTAAAGTTTTATGCGATGCACAGATATTGGGATTGATTTGGGTACAGCCAGTATATTAGTCTACATCAGAGGAAAAGGTGTTGTCTTAAAAGAACCGTCCGTTGTAGCTTTCGATAGAGACACGAATAAGATCAAGGCGATCGGAGAGGATGCCCGGCTTATGCTGGGAAGGACTCCTGGTAATATCATTGCTGTCCGGCCATTGCGTCAGGGCGTTATTTCCGATTATACAGTAACGGAAAAGATGATGAAATATTTTATTCAGAAGGCTTTGGGTAAGCGGACATTCAGAAAGCCTCATATTGCAGTGTGCGTGCCCAGCGGTGTAACGGAAGTTGAGAAGAAAGCTGTGGAAGATGCCACTTATCAGGCTGGTGCCAGAGAGGTATCTATTATTGAAGAGCCGATTGCGGCTGCTATTGGTGCCGGTATCGATATATCCAAGCCATGCGGTAATATGATCGTGGATATTGGGGGCGGTACTTCCGATATAGCGGTAATCTCCCTTGGAGGAACTGTTGTCAGTGCTTCCATTAAGATAGCAGGTGATGATTTTGATGAAGCGATTGTACGTTATATGCGTAAGAAGCACAATCTGCTTATCGGTGAGAGAACAGCGGAAGATTTAAAGATTAAGATTGGTTCTGCTTATAAACGGGCAGAAGTTGATTATATGGATGTCAGAGGCCGTAACCTTGTTACCGGTCTGCCGAAGACTGTTAAGGTTTCTTCAGAGGAAACAGAAGAAGCGCTGAGAGAGACCACAGCACAGATTGTAGATACAATCCATAGTGTTCTGGAGAAGACCCCTCCGGAGCTGGCAGCTGATATTGCAGACAGAGGAATCGTATTGACCGGAGGCGGAAGCCTGCTCAGCGGACTGGAGGATTTGATTTCAGCCAAGACAGGAATCAATACCATGACTGCGGAAGATCCTATGACAGCAGTGGCCATCGGTACCGGCAAGTACGTTGAATTCCTGGCAGGATATCGGGAGGAATAACAGCCAATCTAATAGATAGGAGTTAATATGTTAAAAGGACTATATACAGCCTATACCGGAATGGTTAATGAACAGAAGCGTATGGACATTATGACCAACAACCTGGCAAACGCATCAACGGTTGGGTTCAAGAAAGAAGGTTCTACCAGCGAAGCTTTTGGAGATATTCTGGCCTATAAGATCAAAGACAGTTCGGTTGGACTTTCCAATGTACAGAATATCGGCGTTAATAATCTGGGGGTTAAAATCGGTGAAAACTACACGGATTATTCTCAGGGCTCATTCCAGATAACAGATAATACTTATGACCTGGCATTGTCAGGAGATGGATTCTTTGCAATTGAATTTACCAACAAGGCAGGAGAGACTTCCACCAAATATACACGTGCCGGCTCTTTTACCCTTGACCAGTCCGGATATCTGATGACTCAGGACGGTGATTATCTATTGGATACACAAAACCGCCGTATCCGGCTTGATCCCAATAAAGAATCGTCAATCGGGACCACAGGGATTATCTCCCAGGATGGTGCTGATATTGCCCGGATCCAGGTGGTTGATTTTGAAGATTATAATTATCTGGAGAAATACGGCGAGACCTATTTTCAGCCGGTGGAGGGTGCAGCCCTCACCACCAGCAGTGCAGTGGTGAATTCCGGTTATCTGGAAGCCTCCAATGTACAGATTGTATCGGAAATGGTTGATCTGATCAGCATTACAAGACAATATGAAGCAAATCAGAAGATTATCCAGACATATGATGAGTCACTTGGAATTGCAGTCAGTCAGCTGGGTAAGGTATAAGAAGATAAAATCGTGCTGAACGCAGAACCTGACACAGCGTTAACAATAAGCATTGAATATTGCAGGGAGGTCATTGGATGGTACGGAGTTTATGGACAGCAGCAACGGGTATGCGGGCCCAACAGATTAATCTTGATGTTATAGCCAATAACATAGCAAATGTTAATACCACCGGATATAAGACTCAGGTAAATGAATTCAAGTCTTTGCTCTATCAGAATATCCAGACAAGGACCACGTCTGCCGATGGTGAAGCGAAGCCGGTGGGAGCTCAGGTAGGCCTGGGTGTAAGAAACGCATCCATCAATACAATTTTTAAGACAGGAACATTTACAGAATCCGGTAACGCTTCGGATTTTGCACTGGATGGAGATGGATTCTTTGCAGTAAGGGGAGAGGACGGTAATAATTACTATACCAGGAATGGTAATTTTCAATGGACAATAGCATCGGGCGGAGGCTCCATGCTGTCGGATTCGGACGGACGTCCGGTGCTCGACAGTGCAGGTAATGCCATTATCCTGAATTCTTCTTATGTAATCAGCAAGATTACGATTAACGGCAATGGTGTAATCTGCTATCCTGATGGGAATAATAATCCACAGTCTATAGGCAGGAGCATTGGTATATATCAGTTTAATAATCCCAACGGGCTTGACCGTCTTACAGACAGTCTCTATGGCCAGAGTGCAGCCAGCGGCCAGCCTATGAATGAAGCCACCAATGCCAATCTGAAGAAGAGCAGTATCTGGCAGGGTTATCTGGAAGGCTCCAATGTGCAGGTAGCTGATGAAATGGTCAATATGATTATTACCCAGCGCGCTTATGAATTGAATTCCAAAGCAATTACAGCCTCAGATGAAATGCTTCAGCAGGCTAATAATCTCAGACGTTAAAGGAGGAAGATATGGAAAGCAGTAATATTGGCAGTCTCTATACGGATTTATATGCGGATATGTATCAGACCTCCGGCAAGTCCGCTTCAAAGCTGGAAGGACAGCTGGATGGGGATTATACGAATGCCACAGATGAGGAATTGATGAACGTCTGTAAGGAGTTTGAAGCTTATTTCCTGGAGCAGGTATATAAACAGATGTGGAAAACGGTTCCAGAATCAGATTCCGGTTCAGGTTCAACACAATCGATGGTTGATTATTTCAAGGATGAATATATTCAGCAGATGGCCGCAGATTCTATAGAGCAGAATAGTCTTGGCCTGGCTCAGACATTGTATGAACAGATGAAGCGCAATTACGGAGTATAGTGATACCGGAAGGCCCGGAGGGCAACATGGTTACTAATATAAAAAGAAAAGGCTGCTGGAACAGGCAGTCTTTTTGTACATGAGGGATACGGAGTCTATGGAGAAGATAAACGGTTACGTTGATCATATTATTTTTCAGAACAGTGAAAATGGCTACACTGTTTTGAGTCTCATGCTGGAGGGAGAGGAAATGACCTGCGTGGGTTCCTGCAAAGGGCTGACCCAGGGAGAGAACGTAAGTGCCGAAGGAGAATATATTGAACATCCGGTTTATGGCACCCAGTTTAAAATAACTACATACCATACCATAGCCCCACAGGACAGTGTCAGTATGGAACGCTATCTTGGTTCCGGTGCGGTCAAAGGAGTGGGAACGGCATTGGCAGCCAGAATCGTGAAACGTTTTGGTGATGATACCTTCCGTATTATTGAAGAAGAACCGGAGCGTCTGGCTGAAGTAAAAGGGATCAGTGAGAAGAAGGCGCAGGATATTGCCGTTCAGATGGAAGAAAAGAAGGATCTGAGAGAGGCGCTGGTGTATCTTCAGCAATATGGCATTACAAATAATCTGGCTATTAAAATATATGATACATATGGGGCGGATTTATATGGCGTCATGAAAGAAAACCCCTATCAGCTGGCGGAGGATATTGTCGGAGTGGGTTTTCGGATTGCAGATGAAATTGCTGCCCGCATCGGTATCCATACAGATTCTGATTATCGGATTCGCAGCGGGATATTATATACCCTGCAGCAGGCAGTATTGGATGGACATTGCTATCTGCCGATGAATTCATTGCTTGACCGGGCGCATATTCTGCTTACGGTAAGACGGGAAGATATCCGTCCCCAGATTGACAACCTGATGATGGACAAGAAAATTGTCATAAAAGGTGACAGCGTTTTTTCCAGTTCCTATTATTATGCGGAATTGAATTGCGCAAGGATGCTTCATGAATTGAATATTTCCATGCTTGACAGCACGCTGCCAGAGGAGAGCATATTCCCAGGGGAGAGCATGCTCCCAGTGGAGAGCATGCGCCCAGAGGATACATTGCCCTCTGAAGAGACTGCAATCAGAAAAAAAGTGGAGCAGCTTGCACTGAGTCTTTCCATGGAATTGGATGATCTGCAGCAGCAGACTGTCCTGGAATGTATATACAATGGTCTGTTTATTCTGTCCGGAGGTCCGGGAACCGGGAAAACCACAACGATCAATATGATAATCCGTTACTTTGAAGCGGAGGGGCTGGATATATTTTTGGCGGCGCCTACCGGCAGGGCGGCGAAGAGAATGACGGAAGCCACCGGTTATGAGGCAAAGACGATTCACCGTATGCTGGAACTCAACGGAGCCCTGTCGGATGAAGACAGCAGAAAAGTAAAATTTGAGAGGAATGAAGAAAATCCGCTGGATGCAGATGTTATTATCATTGATGAAATGTCCATGGTGGATATTAATCTGTTTCAGTCCCTGCTCCGGGCAATCGTACCCGGTACACGCCTGATTCTGGTGGGTGATGTGAACCAGCTTCCCAGTGTGGGCGCAGGGCAGGTGCTGAAGGACATTATGAACAGCGGCGTTTTTCCCATGGTGGTGCTGCAGAGGATTTTCAGACAAGCGGGAGAGAGTGATATAGTCATGAATGCCCATCGCATTAACCGGGGTGAACAGATTATAATGGATAATAAGAGCAAAGACTTTTTCCTTTTGGAGCGAACTGATGTTAATGTGATTTACAAGCATATGATTCAATTGATACAGGATAAGCTGCCGGGATATGTTAATGCATCTGTCTATGATATACAGGTTCTGACACCAATGAGGAAGGGGAGCCTTGGTGTTGAGACCTTAAACACCATACTGCAGAAATACCTGAATCCGCCGGCTTCCGGTAAAAAGGAGCATGCCAACGGAAATGTGCTGTTTCGCGAGGGTGACAAAGTAATGCAGGTCAAGAACAATTACCAGATAGAATGGGAAATCGTAAGCCGCTATGGGATACCGATTGACAAGGGTATTGGTGTATTTAACGGTGATATGGGAAGAATAATAGAAATACAGGAAAGTGCATCCCAAATGGTGATTGAGTTTGATGAGCAGAGACGGGTCACATATCCTTTTGTTCAACTGGAAGAACTGGAGCTTTCCTACGCGATTACCATTCATAAGTCTCAGGGAAGCGAATATCCGGCTGTGGTAATGCCGCTGCTGGGCGGTCCCAGAATGCTGTTTAACAGGAATCTGCTTTATACGGGCGTGACAAGGGCCCGCAGTTGTGTCATGATTCTGGGAAGCGGTATGGTGGTGCAGGAAATGATTGAAAATGAAAGCGAGAACCGGCGCTGCACGGCACTCTCGCAGCGGATCATAGAAATGACCGAAGGTTTTTAAATGGAGAAGGCTTGAAAGGCAAGCCAATGAAAATATTTGAAAATGTTATCAATTTATTATTTCCTTTAAGATGTCCGGTTTGTGATGATATTGCCCGTCCGTCCGGAGAAAAAATATGCCTTGGATGTATGCGCAGACTTGAAGTCATCACGCCGCCGAGATGTTGTTGCTGCGGGAAAAAAATCATGGATGCTGAAAAAGAGTACTGCCATGATTGTACCCGGAGTAATCACAAGTTTAAAAGCGGCCGGGTATTATACCGGTATGAAAGTGCGGCTTCCGGTATTTATCGGTTTAAATATGGTAATAGAAGGGAGTATGCTGATTTTTATGGAGAAGAGATTGCCCGATATTTAGGAGGGTACATCCGCGGGATCAATCCCGATGGTCTGGTGCCGGTACCGCTGCATCCCGGGAGACAAAGGGTCAGGGGATACAATCAGGCAGAACTGCTGGCCCACGCAGTCAGCCGTTACACGGGGATTCCGGTTTATGACAGACTGATAAGGCGGATAAGAAATACGGTACCGCTAAAGCAGCTAAATCCCGTCGAAAGACAAAATAATTTGAAAAAGGCTTTCAATATTATTAGAAATGATGTAAAATTAAATACGATTATAATTATTGATGATATTTATACTACGGGCAGTACTATGGATGAAATGTCAGACATATTGTTAGAAAGCGGCATTGAAAGGGTTTATTTTATTACCCTTGCAGGCGGAGCAGGTTTGTAACGTCCGGGGTGGAATGGAGAGTGCTATGAATGTAAGTAATTGCAGAGGATGCGGTAAACTGTTTAATTATGTGTCGGGTCCGCATACCTGTCCGGCTTGCCGTGAAAAGCTTGAAGCAAAATTCCAGGAAGTTAAGGAATACATCAGGGCGCATGCGGGTACGGGAATACATGAAGTTGCGGAAGCCTGTGAGGTAGAGAGCAGCCAGATCAGGCAATGGCTCAGAGATGACCGTTTGGAGCTTACGGAGAATTCTCCGATCAGAATGAGCTGTGAAAGCTGTGGAGATCAGATCCGCAGCGGCAAGTTTTGTGAAAAGTGTAAGAATCAGTTTGCAGCCGGATTTGATAATATTCTTAAGTCCTCAAAACCGAAAGTGCAGTCCAAAGATCTGAAAAGTGATAAAGATAATCCCAAGATGAGATATTTATAGCCGATTATTGGGATGGAGGAAGCTGAATGCTGAATGAAGAACGCATCATACTGATGACTAAAATGGCATCGTATGAAGCAAATGAAGGGAAACAGAATGTTGCGGCCGGAAAGTATTTCCGCAGTGATTATATTACCTTGCAGATTTTGAAATCAATTATCAGTTCCACCCTTGCATATATTATTATTTTTGCACTGTTTATTCTGTATGATTTTGAAGTCCTGATGCAGGAAATATATAAGATGGATTTATTTTCCTTTATCCAGACTATATTGATTTGGTATGGAGTGACATCAGTTATCTATGGAGTAATATCCTATATTGTCTATTCCTTCCGGTATGCAAAGGCCAGAAAGAACCTGAAGCGTTATTATAATAACCTGAAGAAGCTGAATGCCATGTATAACAATTAATAAATACGTTCCCGAAAGGATTACTGATATGAGTAGTTTACTTGAACTAAGAGAGAAATTGAAACTGATCTACAGCAAGAGTGAAGTGTTTTTGCTTCCGTTGCTTAAATTCCTGTTGGCGTTTATCACTTTCGCAATGGTAAATGGGCAGCTGGGGTATATGAAGCAGTTGGATAACATGGCGATTGTCCTGATTGCAGCATTAACATGCTCCTTTTTACCTATGGGATGTATTATATTGTTCGCAGGTATTTTCAGTCTGCTGCATATGTATGCATTATCTATGGAAGTGGCTCTGGTAGGATTATGTATCTATCTGGTAATGTTTTTGATTTATTTCCGTTTCAGCCCCAAGGACAGTTTGGTGGTATTACTGACACCGCTGCTGTTTATCATGAAGATTCCTTATGTCATGCCGATTGCGGCAGGTTTGCTTGCAGGACCCAGCGCAGTAATATCCCTGAGCTGCGGTGTACTGATTTACTATTTTATAAATTATGTTTCGCTGAATGCGTCGATAATCAGTACCATGGGTGATGATGAGATCATTGCAAGGCTGCGCCTGGTCATTGATGGTCTTTTGAATAATAAGGCAATGATGGTAGTGATAGCGGCATTTGCGATTACGGCGTTGGTGGTCTGGCTGCTTCGCAGAATGTCAGTGGATTACTCCTGGACAATTGCCATGGTGGCGGGAGCTATCTTGAATTTGGTAATATTGTTGATCGGGGATTTGATTTATGATACCAATATGTCGGTGGGAGGAGCCATATTGGGAACCCTTTTAGCTCTTATTGTTGCCAAACTGCTGGAATTTTTCCGGTTTTGCGTGGATTATACCAGGACGGAAAAGGTTCAGTTTGAGGATGATGAGTATTATTATTATGTAAAGGCTGTACCTAAAATGACAGTTGCAGCACCCACTAAAACTGTCAAGAAAATCAACAGTACCCAGGGCAGACCTGCGGTAACAAAGGATAGGACTTCGTCATATCCTGACAGGCCTTCGTCATCGGCATCCAGGAAGACTTCGGCGGGTAAACAGCAGCCGGGCAGCCGGGATACGGAAGCCGGAAGGAATGGTCGTACCAGAAGTGTGGTAACGGAAAGAAGCGGCAAAGCAGGCAGTACTGATGATACAGATGTACGCCGTTACCGCCGGGAGCGTACAGGCGGCGGAAAAAGCATTACCATCAACAGCAACAATATGGAGGATGAGAATGCAGAGGATTATGAAGATTTTGAATAGAATTATAACTCGTTGGACGGGATCTGAAATATAGTAAGAATGGACGAAAGCAGTATGGACTGGGTAGATAAGTTAGTTAATTGGGTAAAATCATATTTGCCATCAATACAATGGGGCGATATAGTAGAGATTCTCATTATCGCTTTTTTATTGTATCATATTATACTGTGGATTAAAACCAGCCGGGCATGGAGCTTATTAAAAGGCTTTATGGTCATTGGCGTATTCCTGTTGATTGCAGCCATATTTGAAATGAATACGATTCTATGGCTTTCCGGTAACTTATTAAGTGTGGCATTAACTGCGATAGTTATTGTACTGCAGCCAGAGCTTCGTCGGGCACTGGAGGAGCTGGGTAAGAAGAATCTGCTTACATCAGTTTTACCTATTGAAATTATGAAAAATAAGGATGGACTTTTTTCGGACAGGACAGTGAATGAAATTGCAAAGGCAGCTGTTGAAATGGGGAAGGTAAAGACCGGTGCCTTGATCGTGATAGAGCAGAACAATCCATTACATGATTATGAGAGAACCGGGATTGAAGTGGATGCAATTGTAAGCAGCCAGCTGTTGATTAATATATTTGAACACAATACGCCGCTGCATGACGGGGCGGTAATCGTGCGGGGGAACAGGATTGTTTCAGCTACCTGTTATCTGCCGTTATCCGATAATATGAATCTGAATAAGGAACTTGGAACAAGACACAGGGCTGCAATCGGCATATCTGAAGCTACGGATTCCCTTACGGTCATCGTATCGGAAGAAAACGGAAAGATCAGTGTGGCATATCAGGGGAAGCTGGATAGAGATCTGGACACGGAGAGGCTTAAGAGGCGTCTCCATGAAATTCAAAATAAAGGTGCCGAGGAAACGAAGCTTAAATGGAAAGGAAGGAGCAAGAATAATTCATGAAATGGAAGATATTTTCCAACTGGTGGCTTAAACTGCTATCCGTATTGCTCGCTTTCATAATATGGATGGCAGTGGTAAGTGCGGTGGATCCGGTGGACAAAAGGGTTTTTAGCAATATAAAAGTAACATTATTAAATACAGAACTGATTACCGACAAAGACATGCTGTACGAAATATTGGATAACAGCGATATTGTCTCCAGAGTGGAGGTAAAGGCAAAAAAAACGATACTGGCTGAACTCAACAGTGCTGATATTGTAGCTACCGCGGATTTTGCACAGTTATCAACAGCAGATACCATAGAAATTAAGTTTTCTTTGCTGCGCAATGATGCTGATGTAGAAGTTACCAACAATAAGGATGTGCTGAAGCTGCGGATTGAACAAAGTGACAGCAAGGTTGTTAAGCTGATTGTTATTACGACAGGTGATGTAGCGGAAGGATATGAATTGGGTAAATCCAGTTCCAATCCGAACATGGTCAATATATCGGGACTTGAATCCAAAGTGGCCAAGGTAAGTTATGCAGCGGTTACGGTTAATGTTAATCAGGCGTATGAGGATATCAGTATTCAGGACTCCATAAGGCTTTATGACGAAGATGATAATGTGATTCTTGAAGATATTAAAAAGAATTCAAGCGTAGCAACAGTAAATGTTACGATACTGACAAAGAAGACAGTACCTGTTGAATTTACTGCCATGGGTATACCGGCAGAGGGATATCAGGTTACGGGAGTAATACAAAGCACCCCGGACAGGGTGACTCTCACAGGTACAAAACAGGCTTTAAGCAATGTATATAAGATTATCATACCGGAAGAAGAACTGAATATAACCGGGCAAAGTGAAGATGTGGTAAAGAGTGTTGATATCAAAGAATACCTGCCGGATGGTGTCAGCCTGGCAAAAGGGGATTTTAATGGTATTGTCACGGTTATTGCTTATATAGAGCCGATTATGACCAGAGAATTTAATATATCGTCCAATCGTGTTCAGATTACCAATGTGCCGGATACTATGACGGCAGAACTGGGTAATGGAGAATCGGGTTACCGTCTGGTAGTAAAAGGTCTGGAAGAACAGGTGGGCGGACTGGTTGGGAACCAGATAAGAGGTACTGTTGATATCGCAGCCTGGATGGAAGAGATGAATATGGCAGAACTTACAGCGGGTACGTACTCCATTCCAATAGATTTTGGTCTTGACGAAGCTATCACCATAAGTGAATCCCCGAATGCAGTGATAGTCATTTCCGATATAGAATAATGAATAAATAGGAGAATATGAGTCCGTCAATGGCGGAGATAGGAGTAAAGATGGGAAGATTGTTTGGTACAGATGGATACAGAGGAATTGCCAATGAAGAATTGACACCTATGCTGGCGATGCAGATGGGGCAGGCAGGTGCTTATGTATTAACAAAGGAAAAGCACTATAAGCCTACTATCATGGTGGGATGCGATACCAGAATTTCCGGAGATATGCTGGCAAATGCACTTATGTCAGGTGCCTGTTCCGTTGGAGCGAACTGTATTTATGTAGGGGTTATTCCCACACCTGCGGTTGCATATCTGACCCGGAAATATAAAGTGGATGCAGGGGTTGTAATCTCCGCTTCCCATAACCCGGTAGAGTTTAATGGAATTAAGTTCTTTGATGGAAATGGTTATAAATTGCCGGATGCAATGGAAGACGAAATTGAGGCTCTGATCAATAACCAGATGGCCGGGATAAAATTCCCCACCGGTCACGGCGTGGGTAAGATTAAATACCGTACGGATGCCAGAGAAGAGTATATCAATCATGCCATACAGTCTGTTAATGTGGATCTGACAGGCATGAAGATTGTTTTGGACTGTGCGGAAGGAGCTTCTTATTACACGTCTGTGGAAGCCTTAAAGGAGCTGGGCGGCAATGTGGTTGCCATTCATAATAACCCGGATGGTACTAACATTAATGTCAACTGTGGTTCCACACATATGGAGGAGCTGCGGGCCAGAGTGGTATTTGAGAAGGCTTCTGTGGGTCTGGCATTTGACGGGGATGCGGACCGGCTCATAGCGGTGGATGAAAATGGGGATGTAGTGAATGGTGACCAGATTATGGCTATCGTTGGCCTCCATATGAAAGAACATGGTAAGCTTAAGAATAATACCATTGTAGCTACTATTATGAGTAATCTTGGATTTTTCCTGATGGGTGAGAAGAATCAGATATCCATAGAGAAGACGAAAGTGGGCGACCGTTATGTATTGGAACGGATGAAAGAGATTAATGCCAGTCTGGGCGGCGAACAATCAGGTCATATTATTTTTCTGGATGAAAATACCACCGGTGACGGTCTTTTAAGCGCTCTGCATTTGCTTCAGGTTATGGTGGATACCGGAAAGTGTTTGTCAGAGCTGGCTCAGGTTATGGAGAGCCTGCCTCAGGCATTGGCGAATGCAAGGGCAGCCAATCATAAAAAAGACAGGTATATGGAGTTCCCGAAGATAGCTGATGCGATTGCAGCGTTGGAAAAACGGTTTGCAGGGGAGGGAAGGGTGCTGATTCGTCCGTCAGGGACAGAACCTCTTGTGCGTGTTATGATAGAAGGTAAGGACTATGATATCATCCGTAAGGAGGCTGTAAAGCTTGCGAATCTGATTCAGGATGTTATGTTTTAAAATGCAGGAAAAGTGGTTGAGATTGCCAATCAATCATGATATAGTAAAATAGTACCAGGAAAATGGAGGGATGGCGATATGGTAAGCCAGAAGGTTGTTATTAAGAATCCTACGGGATTACACCTGAGACCGGCGGGCATTCTCTGTAAAGAAGCGATGCAGTTTAAATCATTGATTACATTTACATTTCGGGACAGTACCGCAAATGCCAAGAGTGTATTAAGTGTTCTGGGTGCTTGTGTCAAAAGCGGAGATGAGATTGAACTTTGTTGTGAAGGCGAAGATGAAAATGTGGCTCTGAAGACTTTGGTTTATGCAATTGAAAGTGGTCTCGGAGAATGATAAAAAGATTTTCAGCCTGTCCTGAGGATGGGCTGATTTTTTCTGAATATGGAAACGGGAGGGTACTGAGATATGTTAAATTATGAGAGATATCGTAAGAATCCGGTAGTTAATTATCCGGAAAGAAAATGGCCTGATAAAGAGATTGAAAAAGCGCCGGTCTGGTGCAGTGTTGATCTTCGTGATGGGAATCAGGCGCTGATTGATCCAATGATTGTGGAAGAAAAGGTGGAAATGTTCCAGCATCTGATCCATTTGGGATTCAAGGAAATTGAAATAGGATTTCCGGCTGCCAGCCAGATTGAATTTGATTTTCTCAGACAGCTGATTGAACGCAGACTGATACCGGATGATGTGGTGGTACAGGTACTCACACAGTGCAGGGAAGAACTGATAGATCGAACATTTGAATCCATTGAAGGCTGTAAGCAGGCTATCGTTCATATCTATAATTCCACCTCTGTCCTCCAGCGGGATGTGGTATTTCATATGGAAAAGGAACAGATCACGGAAATTGCCGTAAATGGGGCAAGAATGGTCAGAGAACGTGCTGCCGGATTTCCGGGAAAGATTATGTTGGAATATTCGCCGGAAAGCTTTACAGGAACCGAGCTTGATTATGCATTGGAGATTTGTAATGCTGTACAGCGTGAGTGGGCTCCTTCGCCGGAAGCTCCCATGATCATCAACCTGCCATCCACAGTGGAAATGACCACTCCAAACGTCTATGCGGACCAGATTGAGTGGATGATTGGACATTTGGAAAACAGAGAGAGCATTATGATCAGTGTCCATCCCCATAATGACAGAGGAACCGGCGTAGCCGCCGCAGAACTGGCATTACTGGCAGGTGCGGACCGGGTGGAAGGCACACTGTTTGGCAACGGTGAACGAACCGGTAATGTTGATATACTGAATATTGCTTACAACATGTTTTCCCAGGGGATTGACCCTAAACTGAACCTGGAGCATATCAATCAAATCATTGAACTATATGAACGCTGCTGCAAGATGCCGATCCATCCCCGGCACCCCTATGCCGGCAAGCTTGTATTTACCGCCTTTTCCGGCTCTCACCAGGATGCTATTAATAAAGGTGTGCATACGATGCAGGAAAGGAACAGCTTATACTGGCAAGTACCCTATCTGCCTATTGATCCGGCAGATATCGGAAGAGAATACGAACCGATTGTGCGGATCAATTCCCAGTCCGGTAAAGGCGGAGTGGCTTTTGTCATGGATACCTATTACGGATTCAAATTACCCAAGGCCATGCATAAGGAATTTGCCAACGTCATACAGAAAATATCAGAGAAGCAGGGAGAGGTTTCGCCGGAAGAGATCATGAAGTACTTCCGCATAGAATATCTGAATCAAAAAGAACCAATCCACTTCCGAAAGCTGCGGGTGGAAGATATCGGAGGAGAAGTCAAGACACAATTTGATACCAAGGTAACAGTGACCTATACAGATCATGATGTGGAGAAACACTTTGAAGCAGTGGGAAATGGCCCCATTGATGCAGTCCAGAGAGGCTTGTCCCATGAGCTTGATATCCGTATCAAGGTACTGGACTATGAAGAACATGCCCTGCAAAGCGGCGCCAACTCCCAGGCTGCAGCTTACATCCACCTGCTTGACAGCAACAGCGGAAAGGTAACTTATGGTGTAGGTGTCAGTTCCAATATCACACGTGCATCCGTACGTGCCATCTTCTCCGCCATAAACCGGCTGGAATTGGGCAGCAGAAAACAGCCGGAAAGGTGAAAGCTGAACAAGATAATCAAAAACTATGAAAATAGAAAAACAATGAATATAGAAAAATTATGAAAATAGAAAAACAGATACGCAATCATATTATGAAAACAGTTCATACAACAGTAAGAGTATTCCAAATGAATGGTGAATTATTGGA
>Ga0153953_1000240_pt1 | contig 18200 bp, 21 predicted proteins | sample TSNJ037MetaG_FD_104718 | JGI IMG/M metagenome (GOLD analysis project Ga0153953, IMG submission 104718) | Attine ant fungus gardens microbial communities from New Jersey, USA - TSNJ037 MetaG | ecosystem: Host-associated > Fungi > Mycelium > Unclassified | place: USA: New Jersey, Wharton State...
CGGCATCCGATATACCGAAGCCTTAGCTATAACACCAGGAGATTTTGATTTTAAAAAAGGATTACTAGGGATTAACAAAACATGGAAGAATGGAGGATTTCACCCGGTCAAGGACACGACATCCGTGCGCATCATTGAGATAGACCGCGAGCTGGAAGAACATTTTAACAGGTTACTACTGGACAAGCCAAGTGATATGCCAATATTTGAGCAAGACAAGATATCTACCACAAGTGATCGGTTGAAAAAGCATTGTAAAAGCGCAAAAATTCCGATAGTGTCCGTTCATTCCCTCCGGCACACATTCAACCAACCGTGTTACTAATCTACCTATTTCGGCTCCGGCTCGCTCGCTGGGGCTTTTTATTTCAGTGCACCATCCAGCTCCATTGCAACCTTCTCGCTAGCCTAGTGCTCATATCGATAAACAAGACGACTCAGAAGTATACGGCGGTAGGGAGCCATCAGGTGAAGATGTGCTACTAATTTAAAATTTTAACATTGATAATTAATATAAAATCTGATATCTTATAGATAACGCACTTGATCAAGTGCGTTATATTATGGCTATAATGTGAAGTGATATTAGATAGCATTGTTTAAATACGCAATAATGAGCAATTTGGACATATGCTACATCGGGGAGGAATGCATGATGATTTTAATAAAGTTTGGCAAAAAGGAGTATTTAGAAAAAACACAAGCAGGAAGTCTATTTATGAGAAGCGCTAAGTACTATATTAACTTAGAAAAGAGTACAGGATGTGCAGGAACGGGAGATGTACTAGACAGTGGGTTTAATCTGGAAAATACTAAAATGGAGATGCGGACTCTTGATGGCGAATTAGTAGGTCGTGGCAAAATAGATAATTTGCGTTTTGATTATGTATCTGAAAAACCAATCTACTGCTGCATGTTGATTGATGAGTCAAATCTTAAGTGGATTCAAGAAGATCTTTATCAATTGATATTTGAGGAAAAAGAAGCAGAAATGCTGATGAAGGATTATAACGAATATGACTCTGCATTAATCATAAATGGCGACGTTTTAAGCGAAAGGATTTCTCTAAGTCTTTTTGAGCAGGGATTATCTGGCATTGGTAAATCGGTACTCTATGGAGATTCGCGGAAAAGAGGATTTGAAAGGCTAGTTGCGAGCGTAAAAAGTACTGAGGATATGGACGAAGCAAGTTTTTTTAAGGATAGTAGATTCAAACATCAACAAGAATATCGATTTGTAATTGACAACCATAAGCTTGAAAAAGAAAGTGATGCTTTAATTTTAGAAATAGGTAACATAGAAGAAGAATCTATAATGATTGATAAAGAGCAAATATTTGATGGAAAGATATTTATTAATAAAAACAAGATATATCTTGCAAAGTCAAACGGTAAGTGTGATCAATAAACCTTTCTCAATAATCTGCCCCGGCTCATCACCGGGGCTTTCTTATCGCAGCGCCCCGCTCGCATCCAGTTCCAGCATATCCTCAATTTTGAGGAAACCGAAACGGGAATTCCCGCAACGAAGCTCGTTCGGATATTGAGCAGAATTTTCCGCCGTGATGTTTTAACCATATCAAAATGACACGGTCTATCCTAACACGCCATCCTTGCCCGGAGTAAGCACCACCGGTTCTATCGCCATGCTGCCATCCTCGTGGAAGAAGTAAGCCTTCCCCTCAATTACCCGCAGGCCTGTGGCCATGGCACAATCAGCTCCCAGGAAATACCACTTCCCCTCATATTCATACCAGGCATTTTCCACCGCATAACCGGCACCGTCAAACCAGTACCATTTGTCGTCGATCTCCAGCCACTTATTGGTCGGATAACCGCCATCCGCGTACCGGTACCACCAGCCGGTGTGATCCTGTATCCAGCCGGTGACTGTACTCTTAGCCATTGCGTACAGTACGTCCCACTGGAACTGCTCCCAGGCGGCTGCATTGTCCACGAAGTACTTCGGGCAAGGCTTGCCAGTCACATCGTAATGCCTGATCAGCCCACCGGCTACCGGATCAAGGTTCCAGCGAGTGCACAGATCGGCGCACAGCTCCACGTAAGCATCATAGGTCGCTATGTTAAACTTGCCGGTGCTGTCCGGATGACAGGCTTCAATGGAGATTGTATAGCTATTGGCCTGATTGGTGCACCAGCTGATTTCATCTTCCGGAATCAGCTGAAAAATCTCGCCCAGCAGGCCAATGATGAAGTGGCAGCTTGCCTTGGTTGGGCTTTCTCCTTTCGCTTCTTTTTGCGGGCCAATTGTGCTTAAGCTTTCAAAATAATTTCGGTTGGCCTGGGCAGATGTTCCCGGATTGCCAATGTAATGACAGGCGATGGCGGTTGTCCGGGCGCGCTTGGTACCTGCGCGGTTGTAATTGCTGATGGTTAATAATGTATCTTTGATTTCCATATTATCCTCCAATCGAAAAAAGGGACAGGATTATTCCCGCCCCGTCCAAAGTTGCGACGTCGCAACTACTCCCTTTTCACCCCTGGCCCACGGCTCGGATCCTGATCGCCGTTAATGCTTCCCGGTGCAGTTGGATCCGGCCCACAGAATGGCCGCTGATCAACCGCCTTCTGCTCTCCTACTCCTGGCCCTGCTTCTACAGCGTGCCCGCAATCCATATCAGGGTGGCTGTGCTCCTTTTCGTTAATTCTGCAATCCTCTGCTGCGTGATCTTCCTGTTTTGCATAATTCTTCTCTGACATCTTTATGTCCTCCTTAAAATTTATTTTGAGTAGTTGCGAATCGCAACTACTCCGCCTTACTGTCAATCTTGTCCCGTAACACAGCTATGTACTTCCGCAGCCATTCCGGTACATTTGCACCCATTCTGCCAGCGTTTTCAATGATGGACAGCAATTCATTAAGCAGATACCAAACGGTCACCAGCAAGCCAAATAACGCCTTTAGCGGCATATCGAAATCAAGGGTGCCCGATACCCGAACCAGAACATAATCCAGTACCAGGGCAACGGCGATGACGCACAGGTACGCAACCTTCTTGATAATTCCCGCTGCTCCTTTCTTACTGCTCCAGCCATAGTTGGAATCACCTGGATGGTCGATGGCTTCTGCTTTGCTGGCCAGCATGCCGGATATGTAATCCATTATCATCATACAAGCCAAAATGCACAGAACCGGGAATAATATCCCCAGCTTTGCGCTTAAAAAAGCGCCAACTGTAGTCAGCGCCGCTTGAGTTAATACTGCATATTCTTTTTTCATGTTATTATTCCTCGTCCCTTCCTTATTCTGCCTCGCAGTCCGTATGCCCCGGGCCATGAGCCACGTGTCCTACTTCTGCTTTGTTTGGTTTACTTGCCATAATTTAATTCCTCTCTTTCTTTTTTAATGTAAGTTAAGCCGCATAAACGGCGGGTTACTGATTTCATTTAATTAGACACCTGCTCCTGCAAGTACCCTCCCTTTTATAGCCTAAAACAAATAGGTATGTTGAGTTTAGTTAATACGTTCGCTGTACCAACGACTCCGTTCTCTGTAATGCAAGCTACTTCTGTTGTTGTTCCTTCTGTTATCGTCATAGTCCACCACGGCACATTACTTACACGCCCCTCTTCAACAACTATCGCTTTTATCCTATTCACCTGACCACCATTTGCAAATAGGGGATACTGAATCTGGCCTATCGATGCCCATCTCATGGAACCGTATGCAACTGTCCCGAAAATCTCAAATTCTGATGGCAGCCACAACCAGTCAATGGTATTAGCCGATGCTCCTGTGGCCGATGTCAATGATGAAGGATCCTTTTCGTCATATTTCTCTTCCATATACATATATTTTGAAACAATTAAATCTTTAAATCCATCTGGTAAATCATCGCTGGCAATCTGCCCCAAATAACTGCGCATTATACAATTGTGCATCGGGCAGGGCATATTACTTGTAACCAAGTCATTATTACCACTCTCATTCCAAATATAGGTATTTGGTGGATACAATTCAATGGAGATCCAATCAATATGATGTTTGGGGTAATTCGATTTGAAATCAAATGCCGCATAAGTATTAATTCCTGCCACCTGCATACGTATCGGATACTCTGTTGTAATATCTCGTTCGGTATGGGAGAGTGTAAGTGTCTTATAATCCCCAACATGGATGTCATGTTCTGCTGTGGTTCCTGCTTTCGCTATATCGGATAATTCCTCCCATGAAAACTCTGTCAACTCTCTGCCCAAATAAATCATGTTATCATCTGCCGGCGAGATCCCGCCACTCACATTCATATCCTGATAGATCTGTGCAATTGTCTGATCAAAATCTTCTTGCAGCACATAAACACCGTCGCTGGCGGTTATATATACTGTTTCTGCATTAGCCACTTCTGTGTAGAATTCCATGGTTATGGTTGATGGCAAAAGAGAGTTATATGCCGGCAGGTAATCCCACTGGTCGGTAACGGCAATGGCAATCGAATATAATATTTCTCCCTTATCCGGATCATTCGCAAAGACACCAACCTCCTTCACATAATAACCTGCTGTCAGATCGCCGCTTTCCTGCTTATTTGTAATTATGAATTTTAGATAAACCGTTGCATCATTGACAATTGAAAGCGTATTGATTGGAAATTCCTGCTTCTGTGATTTTAGTGCCGTTTTTTCCATGAGGGATTCTCCCTCTGCATATACACCATCACCGGTGGCTGTCTTTGTAAATTCGATTGCTGTTAGTCCTGACTGGGCTTTTGCCAGCAGTTCAATTCCATCCTTTGTCAAAACTGCTGAATGAAAATTTGCCATAACTGATTCCTCCTTTAATTGATTGCGGTTTTTGGATAAAAAATAACACCAGTGGCCGCTTGCTGCCTCTGATGATTTTCTCTTGTTTTAATGGTTTGGTTGATGATAATTGTCTTGCACATCATGCGGTACCCGCTCGCTGCATGATTCTGCCCTGCCACTTCCGCAGGCTTAAGCATCTTATTATTGTCGATTGTAACTTTCGGATAAGATATTGCCCCAGCCGCACCATATTGCTGGCCGTTGACATCTATATCCATCTGGCGGTGATTAAACGCGTGCCTATCCGGTATGCTGACCGCGGCGCTGCCAACGTACCATTTGGTATCCGTTCTTCTGACAGATTGGATTCTACGAATGTGGGAGCGTGCATTTTTTACTTTTCTTATGATAGAAAGAAAGTATTCTATCATTTCCTCTGTCATAGTTGCATTTGTGATAATGTCAAATGTATTTGGTGTATATGGCGGCTCTGTGAAATCAAACCATTCGACAATCTCCCCCTCGCCGAAGACAATTTCTATCAGTTCCGCCACTGCGCTGGGTGTTCCTGCCTTCTTGTACCAGGCCAATGTATTTTTTATCAGCTTTTGTTTGGTTTTGACGCTCATGTCTCCATCGTAGTATTGCGTTCCAAGTTCCAGGGCCATAAGATCCAGTATTTCTTCGCTGACTTCATTGATGTTGGCATACAGTGAGGTCAGCTTTGAAAACTGTATGGTTTTTGCCATTCCCATTTTAAAAGCGTAGCTGATCGCCTGGGTATCTGCATCGTTTTTGATGTATGGGGGTAGTACAGAGATTAACTCGGCATCTGAATATTTAATCATATTCTAATCCTCCGTAGATTACTGCCTGTGTTACCAGGGAAGCCACTGCGGTATCACTTACAATAGTGAATTGCGGGCTTGTGATCTCCGCCCTCTTGGCCCCTGCGCTGATTATCTTTTCCATTAGTACATCCGGATTGATATCCCGACCAATTTCTGTTTTCTGCCAGAGGGTGTATTCTTCGACCGCTTCATTGACTTTTTGCTGGATCACATTTGCCCTGTTCTGGTCACTCTGATTGATATAATAAGTTATACTCAGGTCATATTCTACCGTTCCTGGTGCCACCACCTCCACTTTATCCGTAAGTGGCCGGATATCGGACTGGGATAAGTACTCCTGTAGTCCGGTAATAGATTCCTCTCCCGGTATTACACCGCGGTCCAATAAGTAGCTGATCCGGACCACTCCGGGCTCTGGGCTTATGACGCGTACATTAAGGATATCTGCGCTGTATTCTCTTACGAAATACTCATAGGAATCAATGGATCCGGCTGTACTGTAGGATGCTGGTGCGATATAGATTCTCTGCCGCAGGGAATCGTCGCTTTCCACGTCCGCGCCGTTCTCTGGCTTCGTGATATTCATTGCGCCGTCGATGAAGGGGACCGGGTCCACTATAGTCTTGATATCGCCAATGTCATAATTGTTTCCCGCAGCACCGGCAACCGTGCAAAGCGCTGAAATATCAACCTGTGTTTCCCCGATCACAATTTCTCCGTATTCCTCTGTAGAAAAATACACGCCATCACCGGCGGTCAGCCTGGTCCCCCGCGGTATCCCGGTGGTGGTATTTCTGGCAGTGTTCATGCTAAACCGGATTGTTGTCGTTGCGCCGGCTGCCTCCTTCCGATAGATGTGTTTTAGGGCTCCCAAGTTTTCAAGATAATCGGACCTGCTGTACTTAAGCAGTCCCATCTTGCCGGCATCGTCCGTATACATGTAGCCCTGATAAATAAAATAAGCGCCCGTCAAAAGGATAATCCTTCTGTCATCCGCTTTTCCCAATACAATATCTTCCCCGGACAGTTCCTTTCTCTTGTCCTTAAACCACTGGACCATATCTGCCGCCAGCTGCTCCATTGTGTAGTTTTCAATAAAACTGATATCCGGGTACTCTTCGATCGGTCTTAGATTATTATTAATCGCCAAACTCATCACCTTCTTCTAATAAAATATTTGCCGTTGCCATTCCATCCTCGTCGTAAGAAAATGTGACTTCGCTGACGGAAACCCTTGGTTCAAACTCATCCACTTTTCCTACAATATTCGTAGCGATATCATTCTCCATATCCTGCGGTATCTTTGACAGGTTTGCCCAGTCCAGCCCCAACCTTCTGGACAGGGGGATGGATCCGCTGGGAATGCTTAAGAGATTCGTTAAGCACCGAATGATATCCTGCATCTTCTGTGAATTGTTTTCAGACATAAAATTCAATTCCATATCTTCCCCCTTAGTTGTACTCTGTCATAGTTACATCGATGTTCATGGAGAGGATCTCGCCTTTTGCCAGAACCACGTTGTAAGAGCTGCTCACTCCTGTCAGCATTGCTTTCCGGCAAATACTTCTGCCACCGATTACCAGCGGGGCCACCGTCCCCTCATTCATCTGGTTTATCAATTTCTTTTCAACCGTTTTTGGCTTCACTCCAAGCATCGCATTCAGTTCTATCGTGAAGGTAATGCTCTGGAGATCCTCCCCATGGAATTCTATCTTTGGCTTTCCGTTGACCATGTTGTGCTTACTTGTCCGGACAGACAGTTTTCTCTTGAAGTTCGTGAACGTCAGGATCTTTTGATCGCTGGTCTGAAATTTTATCCCGCTGCCCCAGTTTCCTATTTTCGCCATGTTATACCTTCCCCTCTACAACCGTGAGCCGGCTCTCTATGGCGGCCAATCTTGCCAGGATGTTTCCCAGGGTTGTGGTATTGGTAGAATCCTTCAGGATCAGGTTGCTGCCGTCGGTAGAAATTTCTGCCACCGGCACATCCCCATCTACCGAGTAGCCGCCAAGTATCACTCCCGTTTCTGCCCCACTGCCTAGGTGAAGCACATAGACAGGATCATCTTTGTTCAGCTTTTGCAGCAATCCAAAAGGGGAATATACCGGAAGTTCACTTGTAACCTGATGGTTTCTGTCCGGATAATAGATGGATGCCATTCCGGTCGCCGCATTATACGAACTGACAAAGCCAAGTCTTATGCCGCTGTCACTCAAATTATCACTCCTTTTACAGTACTATAATCTGTCAAAAATTCGATACCCGGAAACATCCATTGTGTATTGGTTACCTCCGGTGATTCGATGTGTCACCTTATCGACAAAATACTTTCCATTGCATCGCCCCATTCCAATTACTTCGATATTGCAGGTAGCAACGATATTCGGGTTTCCCATAGCCGAAAACGTTAAAGTCACTGCTTTCTCATTCTCTGCATTGATTCTTGCTTTTGCAATCCTCTGTGCCTCACCTTCGTTCTCCGCCTTTTCATTAAGATGCAACAGTCTCGGCCCCTCCCCTACCGTAACTTCAATGACCTGCTGTTTTACACCCTTTTTCCTTTTTTCCGGCTTAGGACCGGTATATGATATGGTGGCTCCGGTGTAAGTTCCATTCAAGGTGCTGTTCCATGACCAGCTTTCGTCAAAGTCCGTTTCTGTAAAATAACCAGTGATACCACGTGGCTCATATAACGCCTTATCAAAGATAACGAGGGCCTTTTTGTAGATTTTCAGGAAGTTTCCCTGCTTCTCGCAGATATCGTATAAAAATTGACTGTCTGTCTGTTTGTCCTGCTCGACCGTTTCAATGACCGGCTCACCGGCCCAGTAGTACAGGTCTGCCATACTGTATTTTACCATCATTTCCTCGGCAATCTGCCGTAACGTTACTTGTTTCCATGTTTTTGATAATGGGTCTGTCTGAAACGATTGGGCCGCCGGCACTGATACACCGCGAATAACACACTGCCTGGGGCTTCCGGAATAAGTCAGATCATCAAGGGTAAAGTTGCCGCAGTGATAGGGCAGACGATCTCCATCCTTAAGCCAGTTGTTGAGGAAGAACGTCACATCCAGATCGTGCTCCTTTTCCGGTACAAAGTCATTCCTCAGCCAGTCTGCATCGCGGCCTTCAAAAGTCAATACAATTTCATCTGATACGCCAGAAGAATTGTCTGTGTAATTCAAACTCATAAGTCTGGCGGATAATCCTGCTTCCTGACCATCATACAAAACGCTGCATTCTACATATCTTGCTTTAGCCATTTAGTTGCGCCCTCCATGTTGGATAATCACTTGGAACCGATGTGGATATCAAATCATCTTTATCCGGCAGCTTAAGAATCACTCCATCAGGAAATACAAAGTAATCCAATTTGTCCCGGTTGGCATCCATGAGATATCCGCAATATTTTTCCTCACCATAATTCTCATAGGCAATCTGGTCCCAGGTTTGGCCGCTCACCGTTGTATAGGTCTTCATTGTCATCACCCCTTAAAATGCCAGTCTTTTATTGTCACGCTGAAATTGTTTCATGAATTGTTCAAATTTCTGATATTCATTTTCCGCAATCTCTTTAATCTTGCCTTCACTCCCTGCCGGGACATTGAACACGGGAGCATATGTGATCCTGCTTTCATCTCTGTTTTGCGCTCCTGCTGCCGATGATTGTGAGGCCATGGAATTGTTCGTGCCTTTGTCAAATATCCCCAGGCGTTCTCCCGCTTCTTCCCAGATACTGACAGCATTTCGGGACCCGTCAAGGGGAATAATTGCTTCCGGATATCCGGCTTCTGCAACCCAGCCGAGGTGAGGATTCTGGAAGATGCCGCCGTCTGCATGTTCGGCTGCCCCCCTGACAGAGAAAGGGAGAGAGGATCCTTGAACGGAATAGTTTACATTCACTGTTGAATCAATTGTAAATGAATTGAATTTCTGTTTAAGATATGAATTAGTCTCTAAATACAAAGAGTTAATGCCTTGCTTTACCGTATCCGTATTATCTTTAATTCCCTTTGCCACCCCGTCAGGCATGAGGACTCCGTTGTTATGCATTGTGGCAAGTACTTCCTGGAACTGTGGGCTTGACTCGGCAGTACTTCCCATGGCTGACCACAATGCATCTGCACTTCCGGCAAGAATCCCGATAGCAGCAGCATCATTGATACCTTTTTTTACCGATTCAGGTACTTCTTTCCCTACTGCTTCATATTGGTTTTTCATTGCCAGCAGATTATTAAATTCCGGTTCCATATTCGACCATAATTCTTTTAGTGCATCTCTTGTCGCTTTGTCCAGCCCGTCAATATCCAGCCATTGTGCAACCTGGTCATACGTCCAGCCATTTGCGGCATTCCCGGACCAGTTGATATATTTTAAGGTCTCTTCCATTGCCAGATTAAGGTTTTTACCCATTTGCGGGGTTATCTCGCTTAGGTCTTCCGAAAATGCATCTGCAATCGTCTGTGTTTGGAAATTGATGCCTTTTAGTTCAAGCTCCATCTGACGTTCAAGCAGTCCGGCATCCAGCTCCCTTTTTAGGCTGTCATACATCGTTTGCGTCAGATATGCCGCATCACCGGCAGTGATTTCCCCCGATTGGCTGCGATCCAATTGGAGTTTAAGTGCCCCCAGGCTGTATTCGTAAGATTGGCCTGCTGATGCTGATGCCTCTGTAATCTGGCTTTGGATTTCCTTCTGGAGGTTCTGGAATGTTTCCTTGTCCAGGTCCTTGCCGCTGTACTGCAGGTGAATGCGTTCAAGCCTGGCATCCAGTTGAGACTGTGCAACCTGATCCGTTATCCTTGCCAGCTCTGCTTGTAGTTCCTGTATAATCTTAGCTTCACGGGAATCAATGATTCCATCCTCCATGGCATTTTTATAAACCGCACCTAATTGCATCCCTTTTATTTTTATCTGTTCGTTAATACCTTCATATAGAGCGTCAAATCCAGTAATCAGCTCATTACCGGTTTGACTTTCTCCGCCAAACAGGGCATTAACGTTAAGGTGCGCCGTATATTGAGCCTGTTCGACCAGGGCAATGCTGTTTTGAATCATGCTGTCAATGGATGTCTGGAAAAGCGTCTGATCACTTTCGTTAAGTTCCATACCCATGCTCACTTTCCATGTGAGTTTTCTCAGGTCATCCGAACTATTGCTGATATCGTCGGCAAATGACGAAACCTTTTTCATCTCTCCCATCGCTAAACCAAGATCTTTTAATGTTTCTTTATCCAGAATATCCCTGGCCGTGTCCTGTAATTCTGACAAGGACAATGTGATATTCCCGAACGAATCCGACAGCTTTTGTTTCTTTAGTTCGGTATTCGCAATCTTAACCTTAGTGGCAATTCCTACTATGGCCCCACCGGCAAGTGCTGCCACTCCGATAGCGGCGGTAACTGGATTGCCCGTTACCGCCAACCGGAGTGCATTCATGGCTGTGGCTGTACTTGTAATGGTTTTTGCTAACTTCAGGGTTGTAATTGTAGTTCCGATGGCAGCGAGTCCTCCGGCGATAACATCCGGATTATTTACCATCCACCCACCTACTTTTAGCAACGGTTCTGCGAATGTCTCCAGAGCATCCTTGATGTCCCCGGCGTGCCGCCTGATCGTAGGAATGTTGGTTTTAAGCCCGTCAACAATGTTGTCCGAAAATTCGTAAATCAGCTGCGTTGCTCCTTGGGCTGCTTCTCTTAAGGGGTCCTGAAGATTATCGTAAATCCGTATCCCTGTATCCTGCAATGCTGATTGCATGATCGCAAGATCTCCTGTGAGATTGTCAATCTTGGTGTCGGCCATCCGCTCTAATGCACCTGCCGAACCATACAGCTGCTGCTCCAGGTTCTCCCATTCTGTTACACCTTCTGCTACAGTCGTATTCAATCCTGACATAAGGGCATTCAGGGCATCTACATGTTGTTTTCCGCCGATAGCAGCAAGGGCTTTGTTCCTGTCTTCCTCATTCAATTTCGAGATTGCACGATCCAACACATTAAGAGTCTCTGAGAGACCAATAAAATTGCCCTTGGCATCAAACGCGGAAACCTTGAGCTTCTTCATCATTTTCCCGGCTTGACCGGTTCCGGTTGTTAAATTAACCATGACTGCATTTAGGGCATTCCCAGCTTCCGACCCTTTGATTCCTCGGTTTGCCAGCACACCAAGAGCCGTTGCTGATTCCTGGATTGGAACTCGAAGGTTCTTCATTGTTCCACCTACACCTAAGTAAGCATTCATCAAGTGTTCTGCAGTCTGATTCGACTTATTATTTGCCGCTGCCGCAACGTCAAGATATGTACCCAGATCTTGAATTTCAATACCAAGGGCTGACATGGAATCTGTTACCAGGTCGGATGTTCTCGCCAGGTCCAGACCTGTAGCCTCCGAAAGGCGAAGAACCCCGGGAAGTCCGGCAATTGAGTCCTGAACACTCCATCCGGCCAGAGCCATATATTCCAGCGCCTCTGCTGATTCCGTTGCAGTTTTTGAAGTTTTCCTTCCCCATTCCATCGCCGCTTCTCTTGCAAGTGCATATTCGCCATTGGTTGCAGTTGCGGTTGCAGACCAGGAACTCATGGCTGCTTCAAACTCCCTCCCTGTTTCAATGCTGGCCATGCCGATGCCTGCAACTGCAACTCCAGCTGCAAGCATGGCTTCTGCCGTTGTCACTACCGCTTTTTTCGCTCCGTTCCAGGCTACATCAATCCCCTTCCCAGCTTCTGCCCAGGATTCTTTAAAGCCCATTTTCCCGGCGTCAGCATCTGCTGCTGCCTTGGCAATAGAGCGAATCTGCTTTTTTGTCAGATCACAGGAGGAACCCAAGGTTTTATCCACCATACCAACAATTTTTACGGCTAATTCATATTCTCTTTTGTCGGCCATCCTTTAGTTCCTCCTTTTTTCTTTCCTGGGTATCGCATTGATAATTTCGATCAACTCCCTCAACGGTAATTCAAAAAGATAATCCATGCCGGTTCTCGTGGCAAATGAAAGCTGGACAATGCAATTTCTGATAATCGCTGAATCACCCGGCCTCAGCTTTTCACGTAAAAAAAAGTGGCCACCAGCTCTCTCAAACGAATCGTGTCCCTTGCTTTCATATTGTTACAAAATTCCCATGGCCTTTTATTGATTTTTGCTGCCAAAAACATTGCATACTGACGGGTGGTTTCCAGCCGGATCCCTGAATACCCTTTGGCAGCCATTTGCATATCAACTGCACACAGCTCTGCTGCCGTTACATTCATAAGCCCTTCCATGCTGATTTCTGTTATCCGGTTACCGTCAAACAGAAATGGTTCTTCCAGTTTCAGGGTAAGAATTACCCCGGTGCCTCCTTCCATTGAATCCTCCGATACAATTGCTGCCTGCGTTTCATTATTAACCTTTTGTTCCATAGCCATCTCTCAATCCTCCTGTTAGCACAAACTTCTTACTTTTTGCATCAAATCCACGCCGTTGATCCGATAAATATTATTTAATTTATCAAGCTCAATCAGTTTGACTCCATCAATCTCATATAAAACATAGGTGCATTCAATGGATATTTTCGCTTCCATGGTTTCTCCCGGTTTTAAATTTCCGGGTGTCATGCTTTTGTTTCTACCCCTTACGACATAGCGAAAGCCGGCAAAGTCGGAAAGCCCGGTTGATTTGTCTGTTACCTGAATGGCTCCGCGGACGTTAAGCCCTACCACCTTCATCGGATTGGCAAATTCAAAAACCGGCTTGTACAATAAGCGGAATGGTATCTCCTGCGTGATAGAGTCAAAATGTCCCAGAACCGGTACATCGTAAGAACCGGCAACTCCGGCTCCTGTTACCGTGGCAACTTTGCTTGCCAGCTCCGCCATGCTCATCTCTGCGGTTACTCCCACAAGGATATCGCCATCGCCATCATATACATTGAAATTGTTAATGACTTCGGGAATAATCTGATTGGTAAATTCCATATTACGCACCTCCTAATGCAGTCTGGATAATCGTTGGATCAAATTCGATTTTGTTTACTATATATTCTGCCGGCGTCCAGAACGCAATCTTTGTGTAGAACATAACCGTTCCATCCATAATTGCAGAAATCGGATTATCCTCTTCGTTGAAGCTAATACTTCCGCCGGCAATATCGCCGGTAGATGCCAGGCTGTTTAAATACAGGTTTTCAGAATCAACAATAGATTCAATCAGCCGGTAATTCGTTGGATCATCCACTTTGTTTTTATAGGTCAGAATAAAGTGGTTCCGATACCAGCTCATCATCCGCCGGCATGCGATCCACCGATCCTTCGGATCAACAGTGCCGGGATATGCTGCCGTGTTATTTCCCCAGGACCTCCATCCTCCGTCTTTGACTGCTGTTACAATGCCATAAGAGTTAACCGCTTCGGCCATAACCGTATCCAGAACAATTTCCGTTCCGCTTGCCAGAACCGCCGCGCTGACATTTAACAGTTCGTTTGACGGACTCTTTACCGGTACATCATTATTGCTTACATCGGTGTATGCCGTCATTGCCGCCCAGACCGCTGAATAAAAATATGCCCTGGTTCCGATTCGGAGCTTTGGCCAGAGCAGAATCGCGTGCGGACTGTTTATTGCCATGTTTTCCTTGGCGTCTTTTAAGCCGGTATAAATTTTATTTGCTTCCGAGTCAATATCAATAACTGTTTCGCACGTGAATACTCCATTGATATCTGCCGTTTTGGAAGCCATAACCGCAGCAACTTCGGGAATCTGGGACCATCCAGGTGCCAAAATTAAGCCCGGTACCATTCCAAGCTTCGGATATACCTGCCTGATCACCTCAAGTCCGGTCTCTTTCCCGGTTGCGACATCGTAGCCACCTATAATATCTTCGCTTGTGACACTGGCTGCATCCAGCTGAACGCCCGTTGCCCCAAGGGTCGTCAGCCCTGTTGTTTTATCGGTCGTCAGCAGTGTGATGTCAATGCCGCCGGAATTATTGAAAGAGGCGATGTAGTCCGTGTCGGCTGTCAATGTTATTTCCGCCCCACCAGTCAGCACCAATTTGTCCAAAAGCAACCCCTTTTCTGCGATCATTGCTTTCTTCTCCGCTACTGCGATGTTGTTACCGGTATAGGTTTTCTTGTGTTTCTCCGGGTCCAGTACGTTGATAAAAATGACTGGCGCGACCGAAAATACACGAAAGCTGGCATCCATGCTCTGGCACAGAGTGTTATCTGCAAAATCATTGCTGTATCCCAACTGCCGTTGTGCATCGGCGAAGGTATTTGCCAGAATCGGTGTATTGGTGACGGAATACGGATCCTCTGCCATATTGACAGGTGCGGTGCCTACTACAACCTGTAGCCCTGCGCTTCCATTCACCGGAATTGTGAGTTGTGTATCCATTTCCCGTGTTTCAATTCGATGTTTGTACATTCTTTATTCTCCCTTCGTGTAGTTTCTGGTCATTTCATAGCATCTGCTCAAAGCAGAATCGGTGTTCTGTAACTGCTTTCTTGCTTCTACCAGTTTACTGACCGGTACAATTAACTCTCTCATGGCCGGCATTGCCTTTACTGCATTCTCCAGAGCCGGTATCAGTTTGCCATCTTTTAACACGGTCCCTGTTGTTACCCCTTTGAATGATGCGCCGATGTAGATTACTGTTTCAGTTGCTTCGGCCATGATTATCGGTTGACTTTCCAGCGTTTCCTGTGTTTCAGAAACCAGTTCTGCTGTCTCTAACTTGCTTTTTGCCATTAAAACTTCACCTCTCTTTGATATCCCATAAATTTAAAATGCGTTCCGATTGCTCCAAAAAAATAAGGGTATGTGTCTTCTTCCTGTAGTGCCCACTCAAATGCGCCGGCGCAAGTAAACTGTTTGTCCAGAAGCGGATCACATGCAAATCGTGCATACACCTTTTGGATCAGATTTAATACTTCTTCATGCCCTTTATTGTCCGGAGCGTCATTGTAGATTCCGAAACCGATAACAACCTCAACATTCTGATTTTCATTGATTCCTGATATGCTTCCGTTTTCAATTTTCACGATACACCAGGGGCAGGCAAAGACACCCGACTCGCTGCTGCCATCAATGTAATCTACCGTTTGAAAAATATCCGGATTATTATTTTCCGGTTTTTGGGGTATTGGGAGCGATTGCGCGAAAACCTGTAACTTTAAAAGCTCGCCGCCGATCGGGTTTTTAAACAGCATGTCATTCGTAATTGCCTTTATTTCTTCCACCAGGGCTTTCTGGAGAAATAACGGGGTTTTTCCTCTTGCGATTTGATTTTCCATTTACCCTCCCAAAACCTTATCCATTACCTGATTGACCTGGGTATACAGCAGGTTTTCGATTTCTTTTTGTGATGCGCCATATACCTTCTCGCCGCCTACCATTGTTTTGTCGGATGGCGATAATAATTTTTTCAGTTTCTCTTTCTTTGGATTACTGCGCATTTTTGACCCGGGCACCCGGCTGACAACAGATACATGGCCGGTTTTGAACTGGACGACAAAAGCATTGTCCAATGGCTTTGATGAACCCTTCAGGACATTACCTTTGATTCTCTTGCCGCTGCGCCTGCCATCTTTTCGATAGGTCGTTTTGCTAATTGCAAGGCTGGACACATGAAACTCTTTTATTTCATGTACCGGTGATTTGAACTTAATGATAGCGGTCGGGCTTTTGGTATTTGCCTTTACGATGGATGAGCGGGACATAATAGCGCTTTTCCGTGATACCTTTCCGGTATACACCTGTGCCGCTTTCCCCGTCAGTAATCGTTGCGCTTGCTTTGCAGTATTGTTGACGGCAGTTTTTAATACTGAATTCCCGCTCTTTCCAGTCCCTTCCAGTTTTTTTTCGATTGATTTAAGCGCCTCCTCCGAAACCTGAATCCCTACACTTTCGCTCATGATCTTACAGCTCCTAACGTAATAGAAAAGATGCCACCTTCATCGATGGCATCCAGTACTTTATAACTGCTATTATCCAGTTTTAACGCTCTTCCAATAGTTGGGAGCGGTCCGAAATCACTTTTCGCAACATAAAGTACAATCTGCTTTTCATACACGCCATTAATGCGTCCCTGCTCCACCTGTCTCTTGGCCCTTTCCACCACTTCCATGCCATCAATGGATACTGTCATTTGTTTCCCGTCAACTGTATGTAGTTCTCCGAACTCCTCTGGATTCAGGAACACGTTTTCTATATCCCGGAATGCCATCTCTTTGAATGTACTCATACAGGATCCTCAACGCTTAAATCCGGTGCATCCTCTCCGTCATCAATGACCTCATCCTCTTCTGTCTCTGTTTTTACTGCCTCTATGGCCGCAATTACATCCTCCTTTTTACGCATTTTAGATGCATCAACGCCGTATTGTTCCGCAAGATTCTTTAGTTGTGCGAGATTCATCTTCTCCGGATATGCTGGAGCCATGTACGCACCATTCTCCGCGCCTTCCGGTGTGTCGTTTGTCTGTCCGCTGTCCGCTGACGGCGTGCCGTCCTCCGGCTCTTTTTTGACCGTACCGACGTATGCGGCAATGCCGGCAGCAACGAGTTCGGCCTCGCGCTTTTCATTCAGTTCAAAGGGTTCATCTTTTGAGGTTTTTGGTGTCATAATCCCGTTGAAGAATACACCCACGGTTCCGTTAATTACTCTGATCATAGTTCTTGCTCCTTTCTCCGGATTATTGGCCCAGCACCCTGGCGGTGATAAAACAATTTTTGTTATTTGGAATAAGCAACGGGCAGCTGGTCAGAATCAGCTCTCTGGTGTTACTGGTTGCGTCGCTGATATACTTAGGCACATACCGGCCGGTGTAGGTGTGAAATTCGCCGTCCACCTGCTCGACCTGAGTAACTGCTCCGTAAAGAGTACGGCCAGCAGCCGGGGCACCGACTGCAATGTGGCCGGCCGGAATGTACTGCCTGATCTGGCCGTTTTCATCCTCGTAGGTTTCTTCGTAGGATAAAAAGTCAATCATGCGGCCCTTGATGTTGAGGCGTGCAAACCTCGCCGCTCCGGAGGGCAGCGTCTCGGGATCTACGCCACCTATATTATAGTTTTTCACGTCCAGCAGCTTAATAATCCACTCATTGGCGAGAATGACGTCAGCAACATCAGGAGCACAGAGTACTTCGGTCACGGGAAGTCCGCGAGAGGTCAGCATAAAGATCATGAGCGCAACATCGGCGAGCTGCTGCTTGCCAGACTCCACGGTGGTATTCCACATTTGAGCCGGAGCATATACGGCCGGGTTGGCAGCGCCGGCATAAAAGTGGATCTCTTTATCCTCAAAGCGGCCCATATCGTCAATGTAATGACGCATGACACAGCCGTTTGTGAAGATAGTCTCCGCAGCCATGGCCTCCTTGCGGCGTTTGATCATGTCGCGCATGTCGTCCGCGTCCTTCATTATGAGAACGCCCTGTCTCTGCTCGGGTGTGAGCCGAGAGTAAAGAGCTTCGCCAAAGCCGCGCTTTCTTAAGTCATCAGCAGTGAGTGGGCGCTTCGGCGCGATATAAGGGGGAGTGTAGCGCTCCATGTGGTGGCCGTCACGCATGATAGCCATGCCACCCTTGCGAGGTAC
>Ga0153953_1000242_pt1 | contig 18147 bp, 14 predicted proteins | sample TSNJ037MetaG_FD_104718 | JGI IMG/M metagenome (GOLD analysis project Ga0153953, IMG submission 104718) | Attine ant fungus gardens microbial communities from New Jersey, USA - TSNJ037 MetaG | ecosystem: Host-associated > Fungi > Mycelium > Unclassified | place: USA: New Jersey, Wharton State...
CCTTGAACTTAGCTGAACAGCACTATCAAGGTACCGATTTCTCGTCTCTCAACTGGTTCGAAAAGCAATGGGCGACTTGGTATATCTGGATTGGCAATCCTGCTATCGCTACGGGTCTTATGAGTTTTCTGCTTCACGAGGTGATTGTCTAGTGTATCTGAGTTTCTTATATGCTGATGTTCTTGACGTAGATTGCATACTTTGGCTGCTGCCGTGCCTTGGATCATCGTCGCAATACCATATTTCCGCAAATGGAAGCTACAACCTACAAAGACACATACACCGCAGGAGCAATGGGAGTGCACCAAAGCAGTCCTTTGTAGCCACTTCATGGTAGAGCTTCCAACCGTGAGTTTGCCTTACCTGTTGATTTAGCCGTCTTGAAAATAATTTTTGAAGATCTGGTTGTTCCACCCCGTCGCTGAAACTCTCGGCATGGCAACCTGGCAAGTGCCCTTCCCCTCGTGGAAGGTAGTGGTTCTTCAGAATTTATTATTTATCTCCTTCGAGGATTTCTCTCACTACTGGGGTATGTGCTTCCTGATAAACATCTCCGATTTTGGCCTTGATGTGATGTCGCCTTTTTCTCTATGCAATTCAGCCCACCAAGCGTTCCATACTGGTCTCCTCTACAAGTATATCCACAAAATTCATCACAAGTACTCTGCACCTTTTGGTCTTGCAGTTGAATATGCCCATCCCGCTGAAGTCTTGATTCTTGGAACCGGTACCATTGCTGGCCCAATCCTCTACACCGCCTTCGCTCGTGATCTCCACATCTTCTCTGTATATATTTGGATTGTCCTAAGATTGTTTCAGGCTGTTGACGCTCACAGTGGTTATGGTAGGTTCATTGCTCTTGATCAGTTGAACCAGGTACCAATGATCAATGGACATGGTCACTCGGACAGATTTCCCATGGTTACTCCAACACATTCTCCCTTTCTGGTCTGGCGCTGAACACCATAATTTTCACCACATGGCACTCACCAACAACCATTCAACTTCCTTCCGCTGATGGGATTGGGCCTTTGGCACTGATACCAAATATAGGGAATACAGGAAGAAGGTCAAGGTTGCCAAAGCTACAATGAAGAACACGACTCAGGAGGAAAGGGATGCTTTTGAGCGCAAGCTCATCGATGAAGTTGAGAAGGATGGCATCAAGTCTGAGGCCGAGGCTGAGGCTCAGGGCACCACAAAGACCAAAACTCAATGAACTCTTTGTCAACAGTATACCTCAGACAGTAATTTACCTAAATCCTAATAGACTGAGTTCAAGAACAAAAGAGGAGAAATCAACATGTGCCCTGGCTTGTACAAGTTGATGGTGAGACTATCTTTGTATCATGACCAACTCCAGAAAGTTTGCCTGTATGTTTATTGGTGATCTCTTATCCCAGGTCAAAAACAAGTGAACTAGACTCAATCCACCATTTTTTGCCATGAACAATGTCTGTGGTAGAAAATTCCAGCAGTCCTGCAACAGTTTAACCTATCTTGCCCATTGAGATTACCAACAATGTCTGGCAAAGACTGAACATGAGGTTTTCATCTAGGCCTCTGGCCCAACTTGAATCCTCTACTAATTCTGAATGGAATTGATATTGTGTTGAAGTCAGTACACTGCACTCCCTTTCTCCAACAGTCCACATGACAGTAGGTAGTGTTGCCTGTTAGCTTGCTATGTTTCCTTCCTCCAACAGTCTGTGTAATAGCAAGTAGTGTTGTCTGCTAGCTTGCTGCACTCCCTTTCTACAATGGTCTACATAACAGCAGGTAGTGTTGTCTGTTAGATTACTTTACTCCCTTTCTCCTGTTGAACTACTTATAAATCTATAATAAAATAGCTCAGATGTCACCAGTGTAGTAGACAACTATTATATTTACCTATAATAATACAAAGATGAGGGCCAATGAGGATAATAAAGGAATAAAGCTCACCTCAGGCATTACCAGTTATCATGACTTGACAAAACAGCTAAGTCATTATTCATATTTCTTTTCTTTTCTTTTTCTTTTCTCTTCTTATTTAGACTTACTATACAAGGAAGGAATATAGAAAAGTGTCACAGGACAATGTTATATGTCACAGTCACATATTAAGATATTACAGTGTCATGTTACATGATGAGCATGGAAAAGTAGTATATAAGCCATATAGTAGTTGTATAAGTAGTGTATAGAACCTAACAGGAACTTCATTGAGATCTCCTTGTTAACTTGGACTTGGAGCATAATTAAGTCATCTCAGACTAAGTCACTATACTAAACTCAATTCCACATCTAGAGCACTGTTTGCCTTAGACCTTGCTCATCTTAACTCTCATAATCTTTTAGATCTTTGACTAGTAATTATTACAATTACTAGTCATCTTCATATATAGCTGGACCCTTGGCTTAAGGAAACTTGTCAATCAGTTAAGAATTGATAGTGGAAGTATGGTACTCAGCTTAGATATTGGTACTAAGACCTAATTTCACAATCAAAGCAGTGTTTAGTAAATACTTGTACTATTCTTAGTATAAACTAACCTTATACTGGGGTCCATTGTGACATGTATACATAGAGGATTAACAGTTACTTTCTAGAAAGCTGTCTAGATTAGGGATCCTATCCATTGGATAATAGTTTAACCTTATTATTAAGACAGTAGTTAGTAGAGTAGTAGAACTCTAATTGGGTGAAGATCTTGCACCCTAGTAGATATAGTATAACTAGTAAGATTAAAACATTCATTTCCTTAAGACATCAACACAATGTCCCAAACTCAATACAATTCCCTTATGAGCAACTTGCTCAACCAAAAGCATGCCCTCACTAAACTAAGGGCAGAACTAAAAGAAAGAAAGAGAAAAATTTGTTGATGTTGTAAAAGGTTCAGGCACCTGGCCCAAAATTGCAGAAACAAGAAAGAAAAGAGAAAAGAAAAATCAATTCCCTAGAATAAATTTAAGATATTAGCAAGCAGAGTAATGAAGTATAGAGTAGAAGAGATAACAATAAGAAGATAAGAAACTAAAAAGAAAAAAGTCATAAAGTGTTTTAGATATTGGGAAGAAGAGCACTATAAGTAGAAATGTTCAAATATTGAAGTGGAAAGAAAAAGATATGAGAGAATAACAATATATGTGGTAATACTACAAAAGGTGCAGCAGAAGAAAAAGCCAGTGTATTCCTTATGAAGAAAAGTATAGGAATATAGTAGCACATAGGACATACTCCTAAGAAATACAGCAATAGAAGAAAAGAGATAGAAGACTAAATGAAAGGTAGTTATATATGTGGAGTATAGTAGGTGTGACTACAAGAGTACCAAAACAGAAGTCAACTAGAGACAAGGATTTATCTCTAGGAAGTAGCTAAGAAATATATGGTGTAAAAGCTATTTAAAAGCATAGAAGTGGAGAAATAATGAAGAAGGAAGTAGAGTTGAATGTACAAAATATGAAAGGAAAGATATAGTTATAAGAGAGAAAATACACTAGAAAAAGCAGAAAAAGATTTTATGTCCTGAGTATAGAACTAAAAAGAAAAAACTATGGTAGAACTGGAGAGAAGTAGCACAGCCTATAGAGGCAAAAGTACAACAAGGTAGCACATGAATAGAAGCTCCAAAAAACATAGTAAAAGAGGAAGGTGAACAGAGAAAAGTGAGAAGGACCTTCAAAATGTTGAGGAAAATATGGTTGAACATTGAAATAGAAAAGATAGATATATATGAAGGTATAACAGTTAAAGCACTCTTGAATAGTGGTACTACAGAGATGTTTATAAATAGAAAGATAGTAGCAAAATATAGTTTTAAACTACAAAAATTAAAGAAACTAGTAGTGATTAGAAACGTAAATAGAACAAACAATAGTATAGGAATAATTACATATCAAGTAGAAGTGAATGTATACTATAAGAATCATATAGAGAGAATGAGAATAGATATATGCAATTTAGAGAAGATAAAAGTGATATTAAAAATACCATAGTTATAGACACTAAAGGGGACAAAAGGAACTATTAGCCTAGTATGAGCTGAATATATGGTACCAGGTTCTAATTGTATGCTAAAGAGTTTGTGGAAATGAATCAAAAATGAAGGTATTAAAAAGTGAATATAGAAACTTAGCACAATAAAGTAAGGTAAAAGTGTTCAAAAAGAATATAAGCTCAATCTAGATTTGTCTTGTATAGTATTCCTAAGGTGCCAACCTTTATACACTATAACAAGCTCACTATCAAGATAGTCAGTAAACTATTCCTGGATCTTACTACACTTAACCAAGCTCTCATCTGTATTCCCAATACCAAACCTTATAGGTGTGATATAATTTGAGTTAATGGCTAACTAGGCTTTTCAAGCCTACTACCTTGGAGAAGGTTGTTTGAGCAACCACTACATCTTGTCTTTAGAAAGAGTAAGGGTATAAAGTGAATTCACCTCAACTATCTAACTACTTTATTTAGAACTTATACAAGTACCAAAAGACAACTCTAGAGCTTTTGAGATAGTGGTAGGTATTAAGATTATATGCCCTTTCTCACCAGCTCTCTAAGTGTTATATTAAAATTACAAATTAATAAGACTCAATAAAAAAATAAATAGAAAAGGAAAATGCTTTTTTTTCCAGCTTTTCTCACTTCTGTCCTTTATAACTATATTATGTAGATATGTCCATTATTGCCTTCTATTCTGCTATGCCAGCCTATCACTACCATATGCTCTTGTTCTACCTCTATACTACTACTTTCTATCAATATCTTCTGACCTTCCAACCAGCTACTTCTCACTCAAGTACGGTCTAGAAACTGGCTTTAATACATGTAAGTGTTCCAGTTCATGATGTTATTGTATACTATGTCTGCTTCTTGGTTGAGTTTAGTAGTGATAAGATCACAAGTTATTGATAGATTTTTGATTTGTCACATTGGCATCATATTTGTCTAAGTATTATCAATAGACAGTAAATGTCCTTAGTGATCACCCTAGATGGATGTTCAAGAAAAACTCAATGGAGTTCTTTGTTGAATTGTAGTCCTACTTATACTACTACTACAGTAGCTATACCCTAGAGTCCTGCAATCACATGTCCTTTCCAGAATGTTCTATGACCACCTGACCTTGTCACGTGATTTGACTTACTAAGTTCCCACACTATTTATATTCTTACTCCATTGTATGCTTTGAGGTTTTGGACTAAGTGTTCAAATATGTGGGAAATCTTTTTCTGTTTGGGACTCTCATAACACTAAGTCTGTTTTAGATTGAAAGTCTATAGTATTCCAAAGGTGTTTTATAGAGTTTCTGAGTTCTAGAGTATCAATATTGATAGTCTGTCTCTAAAAAACCTAATACTAGCTCATCAGTCTTGTCTCCTAAGGTATATGCTATTAAGCAAGTGACAGGCTTGATGACCATCTGGTAAGAATGATCTTTGGTAGTCTTTTATATGTCTAAGGGCTTGTAGGAGATTTCTAGAGTGAACTCAAATACTGAATTCAGGAGTATAAAGTATATCCCATGTTACCTAGGAGACAAGAAAGGTTAAAATAACAAGATGTTTACCATTATGTAAAAAAAAATACAAAAAGGAAAGAAAATAGGAAGGTAGAAAAGAGGAAAAAAAAGTAGTCACTATAGAAGAAAAGAAAATTATAAGATGAGTAGTAAATAGTAAAGAAAATTGGAAAAGAAAGAAGAAAGTTGAAGTAAACTATAGAAAATTTAAGAAGATGGTCTTTAAAAGATTTTTAAAGTAGAAGAAGATATTTGGGAAGATAGAATCAGAAAGGATACCAACCAGAAAAATTTGAAATCCTACTATAGATCTCAAAAAAATATTCAAACCACAAAAGAAAAGGATTTACCTTTTATCCAAAAATAAAAAAAAGAGATCCAGAATTTTGTGGATGACCAATTAAGAAAGAAATATATTAGACCATCTAAATTTTCTCAGATGTTACTGGTGTTCTTTGTGAACAAAAAGAATAAAAGCAAAAGAATAGTCATAGACTACTGCAGTCTAAACAAATAAACTATAAAGAATAACTACCTATTACCATTAATAATAGACTTAATTAACAATATAAAGAGTAAAAAAGTATTTGTAAAGATGGATCTGTAATAGAAGTTCAATAATATGAGAATCAAGAAAGGTAATGAGTGAAAAGAAGTGTTTATAACATACATAGGCTTCTTCAAACTAACAGTAATGTTCTTTAGAATAATAAACTCACCAGCTATATTCCAAGCAATAATAAATGAAATTTTGAGGGACTTGATAAATAAAGAGAAAGTTGTGGTATTTATAGATAATAAAGCTTTCATCCAGGTCTACGGTCTAACTTGAATCCTCTATTAATTCTGAATAATTAAGTATATGTTGAAGTCAGTTTACTATACTCTCTTCTTTAACTTTTTGTATACTCTGTAATATTTTTTCAATCACTTACTAACTTAACTATCCTAACTGACCTTATTTACTTTTAATATTATTTTTCCTCTAAACCTCCTATTCTTGCTAATAATCCTATACTGAAGCATTTTTTTTCTTATATTTAATACCACCATTTTTGTCCTATTGTAAAGTCCTTCTCCTAGATCCAAGTTCCTCAGTAAGATAACTGGACAGCCAACCTTGAGACAAAGTAAAGCAGGAGGCAATCCACTACTATTGAGTTGTTAAAGAAACTCTGCAAGATAGGCATAGTATATTCCATCTTTCTCAAACACAGAGTCTACACTTCTTAGCATATAGACCTCTGTATTTAGTACTAGGTTGAGCTGTTAGAGAATAGCTTCATTAATATTATACACCTCATTATTTCTAGAACAGAGAATAATATACTCCAAGAAGTATTGGTCATCTTGAACTCTTGGGTTTCCAATTTCTGGATAGATCCTGTTGATGAGAGTATTAAGATTAGTACAAACTATAGACTAAAGAACTTGTATCATCTTATTATTATTTACAGTTAATTTAGTACCAATTTCCAACAACCACTGAGTATGTTGATTGTTAGCTTCAGAGTGGTCCAAGTATATATTATATCTGAGATATAAGAACTTAATATATCTCTATAAATTTCCTTTGTAGAAAGATGCTACTACTACTTGTTGACATATTTCTTTAGATACCACAAGCAAAGTTTGATAAAAATCCCCTCCAAATACCACTGTAATTCCACCAAATAGATGATTATTCTAGATAATATATCAATTTAACAGCTATCAAGTACAAGTAATCACTTACTTCAAGCAAGTTTCTTAGACATTGATTAACAATATTGATGTCATACTTGTACTATATAGAAACTTTATTCCAAATAATAACCTTGGTCTATTAAATGACTGGAAATATATAACTATTTTGTTTCAGTCTAGCCACAGAGTCCTCATTAATGGAAAGAGAAATTTTGAAGCATAAATAAGACGTCCTTCCTCTATCTAGCAAAAGAATAGCAATTTCAGATGATGCTATATACAATACTACCTGTTCTCTCCTTCTAACCTTAGCAGCAATAGTGTTACAAAGAAATGTCTTTCCATAACTACCAGCAGTATAAATAAAGAAAAGATGATCTTGGTTGTTAATGATAGACTCCAAAATAGCATCAAAAGTAGCAGCTTGTTTAGGGTTAAACATTGCTCCTACTTATTTACCAAAGTTGCTATTTTATTTGTATTATACTGTTTAGCCTGTAAGAGAGGATTGGGTATTCTGTGACCCCACTGTTATTGTAAAAGAGATATAGGTGAAAACTCAGCAAGACTTCTTCCCATTTCTACCAATATTCTGTTTAGATCCCAAAGACTATAATCATAAATATCATCCTCTAGTATCTCCTGGTTAGCTTGATAGTAGCTCATATGACAGGGTTTGTACTTGATATTATTACAAAGTCCAGTCTTAAATTGGTCCCAGAGAATATAAGGCTCAGTCACTTCATCAGTTAGCAAAATTACTGCCAACAACTAACAACATACTACTCTAGGCTATATTGCTATCCTCTAGTAATCCTCTTGCTATACATATCTCCTTGAATGTGACAAACACTTGGTCATTTCAGGTCCTCAGATGCTCCCAACTTTTTCCATCTTCAAATATGGTCAAGAGAAGTTGCAAAAAAAACTGTTCTCTCTTTGATAGTATACAAAGTATATCCTTTCAATCACCTTGGCATGCTATCTTGGATGCCATGACTTGGCTTTAGCATTCCAGGTATAGTATTGAGGAAATTGCCAGTAAATAAGGCCTAAACCATTATTATGTATAGAGTTGTAATTAAACCAAGCAATAAGCTGAGTCTTCTCTACATTTTGTCTGGCCAATATTTCATTGACAGTCTGGTGTGTATGAAAGTTGACATAGTGCTTATTGGAAAGATGAACAGAAAGATATTGAATAGCTGGTAACTCTCTATGTATATTAAACTCAAAGATCTTTCAGCAAGTTTCTATTAGACTAATAAACCAGCCATCCAAATGTGTTTTGATCTCATTCTACATTCTACTACTAATCTCCATAGTTACTCTGTCAGAACCTTAATTTAATATGACAATCAAAGAAAAAAAGAAGTTGAGGATAATAAAGGACTGTCAGGCCTAGTATAAAGTAGATAACTATTCTCAGTCCAGTCTATTCTCTCTTTATAATCTTTGGGAAAGCATTTACTATATTGTTTATTGACTATATACAACATATATTTGATGACTTTTGTATAAAGAAGTGGTTGTAGCTGAGAATTAGATAACTGTACTGAAATCATAGAGTTTATATAATGAGGATCTTGAATACGATCTTAAAGGTATAAAAAGATGAGCAGATAAATATAAAGAAAACCTCTCTTCTAGAACTCAATAGTGTAAATATGAACTACTACAGTACTAAAGAAGCCATTATCAATTAGCTTAAGAAGTGCTTTTTTCTTTTGCTCAAAGACCCATAATATAATATTAGGACAATTAGTAGCTATCTGTCTAGGAAAAAGACTCTAAACAATTTCTGACCATTTGGAATTAGTAGTCATAGTAAGGAATAGATCTGGTTTGTGAAAATACCTACAAATGGCTATAGTATCCTGAAACAACTAAGTCATAAACCTAGAACTTCCTACATGAGAAGAAGAAAAAATAAGTTTGTATCCCAAACATCTAACATTTTCTCTATTATATCTATCATGCACAATAGCATTCTGTAATCTCTGATAGAGCTCAGATCTGAGAGTATATTGATGTGTTCTAGCCCAATTGAGTTTCCTCTATTCACAATTTGCCTATGCATCAACAACAAACTACTGAAATAGCTTTTCACTATAGAAGAGAAATGGCTAAGGACCATCTCTAACATGAAGACAATAGGTATAGTAGTATGTATCAGAGACCACCTGTGAGCAAGTCCATTCTTTTTCATCTCTCTGTCTTCTATTCTCTCTTTGTTTACTCAGTTGAGTACCACAAATTGGAATTCTTGGATACCATCCATTCTCTCCCTTTGGAAACAACAGAATATAATAAAGAACAGCATATGAAGGACTATTCTGGCTTATTTGCTCATGTTGTTCTTCTCTTGTCTGTAATACCACATCCCTATTATTTATTGTATGATAGACTCCTTCCTCAGAAATGATGACTGCAATCTCTTTAGCAGTAGACAGATTGTGAGTTCACTGATCATGCTGTAGGTCTATATACAATCTAATTCTAACCTCCTATTGCTCATCTGCTGGTTTGTCTCTGATAAGCTCATATGTATGACAGTACTAGTCAATATATAGATAACTATCCAGAAACATTGTCTGAATATTGTCCATTACTACAGGATCTAGATTATTGTTGTTGGCTCTCCTGACATTGAACTGCTCTGCTGTGTCAAGGGTATAGATTTGTGCATATATTAGAGTCTAATCTGTATGAGAAAGGAGAGTACCAGTAAGATAATAAAGTTCTCTCTGGATTTTAAAACAGTAGGGGCCTAACTGTCTAATGACTGAGTTGTTACTTTTAACTTCTACTAAAGTCATAGCAAAGGCTGTATTATACTATTGTATATTATTGTAAAATTCTCTTGAGGAATAATCATTTCCAGTCAAGTAGTTGTGAAGGATTTTAGTGAGTGGTTGAAGAGGAGATAGTTGGATCTGTTCTTATAAATAATATATACCAAACTTGGAATAATTGACCCTTGAGGAAGTAAGTTTTTCATACTCAAAGTAAAGAGCATAATAGTAAAAGTAAATAACAGTCAGCATGCCCAAATTGTTATACTGTATATCAGCCTCTAAGAATGGCTGTCCAACAGATGGACCAGATGTAGGATAAAGAACAGATGGTGGGATATCATCTGCAACAATAGCTTCTTGATCCTAATAATTTATGAGTATATAGAATTTTATTATACAAAAATCAATATACCTGAATTATATTATCTTCTATATCAACCTCTTGAATATTTCTCTCCCTAACATCCTGTAATATCTGGTTAAAATTCATTTATCAACAATCAGTAAAATCTGTTACTTATAACTCTTAGAATATTTTCTTGCATATTTCTATCTACATTTAGGTCTCTATTACCATCTCTATTCTGCTGCTCTTCATAATCAAGAGCATCTATATTTTCATTCCTCTATTCCTCCATTATTTGGCTGATTTGAACCATATGAACTCTTTTTTCTACTTGTAACACTTCCAACTGTTGTACTATTCTCTGTTACTGTATTTGTTTTTCTTCTATCTCTCTTTGTTTTTCTGCTTCTACTCTTGTAATTTGCAAATGATCAAGAAGTTAATGTTGTTCAGCAAGTTAACATCTGCACAAATCAAGTATAGCATTATCAAAATTCTATGGAACATATATAGGAGTCATATAGAATCTTCTTCCCCTTTCTTTACCTCTTTCTCTATTCCAAACAGAAGCTAGAGGAACATTTTGGAGCAAAGCAGATAGGTAATGATTCTCTAGAACAACTATATACTACTGTACTTGTTCCTCAGCTCTCCTAGTCTGATATTCTTCTTTAATAGAATCCATTTCTCACAGTTTGTCTTACTGTTTTACTTGCAACTATCCTAAGAATAAAGATATACTATTATTCCTAAGAAAGAGATCTCTACTCTAAACAACTCTTTTAAGAAGCAGCTGTTATTCTCTTGCATATAAGGATTACAATGGATCTCAAGTACCAGGTTACTAATAAAAAGAAATATAGGTATATTACTGTAGCACCACTCAAGAAAATAGTAGTCTGTTTAGAAGGGTAGACTTGAGCTTAGTTATACCAATTATGCTCTATACTACAACTGTAAAGTACTATTTCCTTTATATCTAGGGTCTGGTATCTAGTTAAGGTATAGAAAGAGTAGAGAGGTAAAAGAGCAAAGAGAGAAAACAGAGAATAGTGATCAAAGACAAAAAAGTTGATGAGCTGGTACTATCAATCTCTATTTGTATATACTTATTTCTCTCCCATATATCCAATTTGGGTTAAATATTATGAAAAGAGGAGGGTACTTATGATTGAATTTTGTTGTCCAAATTTAGAGAAAAAAAGAGAAAGTAAAATATATTTTTTCTCTGATTTTTATTGATTTTTTCTAATTTTTAATGAATTTTCAATAAATTTATTATATTTTGAGTAAAAAGAGTGAAAAGAGAGACTGTGAGAATGATTAGGTAAATTTGACTAAGTGATGACAAAGGCCTATCATCCTATATTTGGTCTTGCATATATAATAGATATATTAGTAGGAACAGAAACTAAAGAAGGACACAATGAGATTATAGAAGAAATATTAAAGAAGCTAGAAGAAAATGACTTGTATGTCAAGCTAAAGAAGTATGTATGGAAAGTGTGAAGGATTGGATTTCTAGAGATTGTTATAGGACCCAATAGAATAAAAATAGAAAAAGAAAAAATAGATAGGATACTAAGTTGGCTAAAGCCAAAAAAACATGAAAGATATTAGAAAGTTCTTGGACCTCATAAATTACTATAAAAGATTTATTAAAGATTTCATATAAGTAGCTAGGCTGATGAATATGTTGACAAAAAAGGATATGAAATAGCAGTGGAAAAGTAAATAGTAAAAGGTATTTAATGAGCTCAAATAAGTCTTTACTACCAGACCAGTATTAGTAGTCCTAGATCTAGACAAAGAATTTAGGGTAGAAGTAGACACTTCAAATTATACTACTAAAGAAGTTCTATTAATAAAATACTCTAATGAACTATGGAGACTGATTGCTTTTATTTTCAAGTCATTAAGTAATAAAGAACAAAATTACAAAATACATAATAAAAAAATACTAGTAGTAGTCAGATACTTAAAAGTATAAAGACACTTTCTAGAAAAGACAACCACTAAATTCAAGATCTAAACAAATCACAAAAACCTCAAATACTTTATAAAGATACAAAAGTTAAATAAAAAACAAGCAAGATAGGCCTTATATTTGTTAAGATTTGACTTTACACTAAAACATATTCCAGAAAGCAGAATGGAAAAGATAGATAGTCTAAGTAAAAGGCCAAACTAAAAAGTAAGAGTGGAAAGAAACAACAAGAACAAGATATTGGTAAAGCCTGAGTAATTAGTAGAAGAACAAAGAAAGTAGAAATCATTGTGGAAGAAATAGATCTACTAGAAAAAGTAAGACAGTCAAAAGTGAAAGATAATAAGGTAGTAAAAGCTATCAAAGAAATAAAGCAGACAGGAGTAAAGATATTGAGAAATAAAAAATAAAAAAAGGTCAATAATATAATATACAAAAAAGAGAAGATATATATATCAAAAGATAAAAAGTTAAAAGTGGAGATCATTAGACTATATCATGATACACCAGTAGAAGGGCATAAAGAACAGTTAAAGATAATGGAGTTGGTTACTAGAAACTTTTGGTGGCTAGGAGTTATAAAAGAAGTAAAGTAATATATAGAAAGATGCAATACTTGCTAGTATAATAAAAACTACATAGAACAGCTGGTAGGAAAATTATTGCCAAATTCAATTCTGGAAAAACCTTGGATATATATCTTAGTGAATTTCATTACTAAGTTGCTGCTAGTACAAGAATACAGCTTGATTTTAGTAGTAGTCAATAGATTAACAAAAACAGTATATTTTATTCCTACTACAGATTAGTAGAAGAACTAGCTGGGTTGTTTAGAAATAATATATGAAAGTTATATAGGTTATCTAAGAGTATTATTTTAAACAAGAAACCTCAGTTTATGATAGAAATAATATGGGAGTTGAACAGAATATTGGAGATTGAAAGTAAATTATTGACAGCATTTTACTCTCAAATAAATAAACAAACAGAAAAAGTTAATTACAAACTAGAGCAGTACTTAAGAATGTTTATTGACCATAGACAAGAACAGTAACCAGATTGGTTAAGAACAATAGAGTTTATTTACAACAATAAAGTGCACTCAAGTACCAAAATGTTATTTTTTAAGACAAGCTATAGACAAGATCCTAGGATGGAGTTTAAGACAAAAAGAAAAGGAAAATACAAGAGAGCAGAGAAATTTGTAACAAAAATAAAGGAGATTCAAAAAGAGACAAAAATGGTACTAGAGAAAGCACAAGAAAAAATAAAAAAGTATACAAATAGAAAGAGAACAGAAGTTAACAAGTATAAAGTAGAAGACTTAATAATACTAAGTACTAAGAATCTGAGATATCAAATAGTTAAAAGAAAAACAAAAAAGTTGACTTAGAGATTTGTAGAGTCTTACAAAATAAAGAAAATTGTGTTGTTAAATACAGTAGAATTAGAACTACCTAGTATAGTAAAAATACATTTGATAGTTAATATTAGTAGAATATGAAGATATGTAGAGCAAGTAGAGAAACAGAGAAAGAAACAACTAGCTTCAGTTATAATTGAGAAAAAAAAAGAGTGAAAAGTGAAAAGGATCCCAAATAAGTAGTAAATACAAGAAAAAGACAAGTACTTGGTATGATAGAAGGAATTTATAACAGAATTAAATACTTGGAAAGAAAGGAAAAATCTAGAAAATACTAAAGAAGCAATTGAAGAATATAAGAAGAAATACTAACAAGACATAGAAGATATAAAACAACAAGAGAAAGAAGAAGAAATATTTAGAAAAAAAGAGCTGCTAGAATGATTTACAGCAAAGAAATTATTTAGATAGTTAAATAAACAGTATAATAAGGAATCTTGGAAAAGATTGGAAAGAAATTGAAGACAATGAAAAGAAGAATAAGCAAGAGGAAAAAGAACTTTAGAAATGATTTAGAAAGATGAAGAAAAAATTAAACAAAAAAGGTTAGAAATTAGAAAATAGATAGAGGAAAATAAAAGCAAAATGAACAATATAGTGGACCCTTACTATAAGCTGTAAATTCTCAGAACAAAGAACCTTAAAAAAGAAGTAGTGTTATAACTTGGCAAAATGGCTAAGTTATTATTTATATATTTTTTTCTTTTTTCTTTAAACTTACTATACAAGAAAGGAGTGCAGGAAAGTATTATAGTATTATATTATATAATGAGCATAGGAAAGTAGTATACAGACCATGTAGTAGTTGTATAAGTAGTATACAGAATCTGATAGAAACTTCATTGAGTTTTCTTTATTAACTTGAACTTAAAGTGTAATTAAGTTATCTTAGGCTAAGTTGCTATACCAGTGTGGTAAACAACTGAGTAAGCCTAAGTACAGAGCCAGTATTTATACTATAAAGAATATTTTATATTTGTTATAAAAGTTGGAGAAAGAAAAATAAAACAACATTACTGTTATGGAAAAGTACTCAAAGATATAGTTGCAATTTAAAAAAGAGTTTAAAGTTAAGTTAGACAGGATTATTACTATATTAACTAATATTGTTCTAGTATTACATAATATGAATGTTATTATTTAATATTTTGTCTAGCATCCTCTGACATCTTCCTCCTTTATCAATACTATGTTCTTATAGCTATTATTATTGTTTCAAAGAGATTTTTAGATCTATTGCTGTAGATTTTATCATGGCTAGATGCATTCAATGGAACTTGTTGATTGCTTCTTTTGCATGCCATAGATAGTGTGCCAATTTTTATATATTTTTGTCTTGTAGTAGACCTATCCAATATACTCTATACTAATAAGTTTCTTTATATTACCTGGCATTAATGATTGTATCTACTTTCTACTCTGGCTTACCATTGATGATATCTAGGTTGTAAGGACTTAGACTGAGATGTCTTAGAACTACTTCTAGTCTGAATTGACAAGGAGAACTCGATGGAGTTCCTGTTAAATTTCCTCTACTACTTATACAATTACTACATGGTCTGTACACTATCTTCCCATGGTTCCCATGTGACTTAGTCATGTGACGTCACCTGACTGTGACTCTGTGACATTTAGTTATGTAATACTTTCTTGCACTCCATTCTTGTATAGTAAGTCCAGAAAGGAAAAGTAAAGTAAAGTAAAGTAAATAATAACTTTAGCCATTTTTCCAAGTCATGACACCATCCCCCTCTTAAGTTTTCTCGTCCTGAGGATTTCCCTATAACTCATAGTATGGGTCAACCATATTGCCCATCTTCTCATCATTATCTTCTATCCACTTTCTTATCCCTGATTTGTTTTTTTCTTCCTTAATTGTCTCTATTGTTTTTCTTTTCTTAGGTCGTTCTCCTTTCTATCATCTCCAATTTCTTTCTAATCTTCCCCAGTATTCTTTGTCATATTTCTTATCTAACTATCCAAACAACTTTTTTGCTGTAAATTTTCCTGGCAATTCTTCCCTCTCAAATATTCCTTCTTCTCTTTCTTGCTGGTTTACTTTCTCTATATCCCATTGATACTCCCTTTCAAATTTCTCAATTGCTTTCTTTGTGTTTTCCAGATTTTCCCTTCCTTCCCAAGTGTCTGATTCCACTATGAATTCTTTCCATTGTACCAGGTATTTGTTCTTTCCTCTAATTCACCACTTATTCAAAATCTTCTCTACTTCCCATTCTTTCTCTCTATCAATTATTACTAGAGCTAGTTGCTCCTTTTTCTGCCCTTCTACTTGCCCTACATATCTACATATTCTACTAACATTGACTACCAGATGTATTTGAATTGTATCGGGTAGCTCTAATTCTACTGTGTTTGATGATACTATTTTCTTTACTTTGTAAGGCCCTACAAATCTTTCCATTAACTTTTCTGTCCTCCTCCCAACCATTTGGTACTTTAGATCTTTGGTGCTCAACATCACTAAGTCTCCTACTTTATAATCATTGACCTCTCTTCTCTTTCTGTCTACATACTTCTTTATTTTCTCTTGCACTTTCCCTAGCGCTGCTCTTGTTTCTTCTTGTATTTCTTTTATCTTCTTAATAAATTTCTTTGCTCTCTTGTATTTCCTCTTCTTTTTTCCTTTGAACTCCATCCTAGAATCTTGTCCATAATTTGCCTTAAAAGGTGTTGTTTAAGTACTTAAGTACACTTTATTGTTATATGCAAATTCTGCTGTTCCCAACTATTCAGGCCATTGTTCTTACCTATGATCAATAAACATTTTTGTTATCAATAGGCAGTGAATGCCCTTAGTGATCACCCTAGGTGGATGTTCAAGAAGAACTCGATAGAGTTCTTCATTGGATTGCAGCCCTACTTATACTACTACTACAGTGGCTATACCCTAAAGCCCCACAATCACATGCTCTTTCCAGAATGTTCTATGATCACCTGACCTTGTCATGTGATTTGACTTACTGTCTCCACCCTATTTATATCCTTACTCCATTGTATGCTTGTAGGGTTTTGGATTCAGTGTTCAAATGCATGGGAAACCTTTTCCTGTTTTGGGCTCTCATAACATGGCCCCCCCTTCAAGTTTCCTCGTCCTGAGGAATTTTTCCATCAATACCAATTTTCGTCCCATCTCTTTTCCCGTTCTCTTTCGTATCTTCTTCTCTCCCAACCATATAGTAGTTTTGCTGTGAATTCCCTAGGTAATTCCCGGCTGAACTCCTTTTCTTCTTCTTCTTGCTCCTGTCGTCTTAGTTCTTCAACCTCTTCCCTGTACTCCCTCTCAAACTCTTCTACTAGCTCCTTTGCATTTTCCAAGTTTTCCCTACTTTCCTAGGTATCTTCTTCCACCATGTAGCCTTTCTACCTTACCAGGAATTTCTCTTTCCCTCTAACCATCCTTTTGTTTAAGATTTTCTCCACCTCGAATTCCTCTTCTCCTTCAATGATGACTGGTTTTGGGGGTATCTTTTTCTGTCCCTTTATCTGTGATTTGTAGAGTCATACTCTACTTACGTTGACTACAGGATGTATTTTGATAGAATTAGGCAGCTCTAATTCTATTGCATTACTTGAGACGATTCCCTTCACTTTGTAGGGGCCCACAAAGCATTCGGTCAGCTTTTCTGACCTTCTTCCCTTCATCTGCCATTTTAGATCCTTCATACTTAGCAGCACTAAGTCCCCCACTTTGTACTCCTCTCTCTTTCCTCGTCTCCTGTCTCCAAGCCTTTTTATTTCCTCCTGTGCTTTTCCTAATGCTGCTTTGGCTTCTTCCTGGATTTTCTTCATTTTTTCTACGAATTTTCCTGCTGCTTTGTACTTCTCCGTTCTTCTTCCCTCAAATCCCATCCTTGGGTTTTGGCCATAGTTTTTGTAGATGCATGGATTTTGTTGTTATATGCAAACTCCACCGTCCCTAACCAATCGGACCACTGCTCTTGTCTATGATTGATGAAGACTCTTAGATATTGCTCCAACTCCTGGTTTATCCTCTCCATCTGCCCATCTGTTTGAGGGTGATAGGCTGTTGAGAGTTTTGTCTGGATTCCTAGCAAGTTATTCAGCTCCTTCATCATCCCCGCCGTAAATTGCACTCCCCTGTCTGATATAATGCTTTCTGGAAGTCCATGCAATTTCCATACATGGTCCCAAAACAGCTTTGCGAGTCCTTCTGCTGATGTCTTTTCCATTGTTGCTATAAAATGTGCCATTTTGCTAAAACGGTCGCATACTACTAGGATTGCATTGTATCCCTGGGCCAGTGGCAGTTTGGTGATAAAGTCTGCCGATATGTGGCTCCATGGCTTTTCTGGGATTGCATTGGGCATTAGTTTTCCTGCTGGCACTTCGCTTCGATTCTTGTATCTTTGACA
>Ga0153953_1000245_pt1 | contig 18122 bp, 8 predicted proteins | sample TSNJ037MetaG_FD_104718 | JGI IMG/M metagenome (GOLD analysis project Ga0153953, IMG submission 104718) | Attine ant fungus gardens microbial communities from New Jersey, USA - TSNJ037 MetaG | ecosystem: Host-associated > Fungi > Mycelium > Unclassified | place: USA: New Jersey, Wharton State...
CCAAGGGTACTGTTAGAAGCCTGAAAAAATCTCTGGTAAGGAGTTGATTCTGTGTCAGGTTTTATCCACATGGATAATGTAAATCCTTCACTCGTTACATCATTGAAAATTTCCGGAAGTTCCATATATCCGCCCTGGCCATTATTGCCGCCCGGCAGATTTAAAACTTTGCCGCGTTCAGAATCATCCACAACAGCTGCATTGGCTTTTAATAATGCACCATATCCTGCATTTGACCCGGTTACATTTTCAAAATCCCAGTAATACTCAGAAGATGAATTGAGCGTTAATCCCTCAACTGCTGTCTGCAGGTTATTTAAAGCGTCCAATATCTCCTGTGATGACGCATTATCATTCTCTAACACACTTTTTGCCTCTTCTAAGGCAGCTGCATATACAGTCCAGCTTTCTGATGTATATTCATTCTGGTCATTTGTTCTGTCTTTATTTTCATTGTATAGCACCTGCAGATTTGGTTTTCCGATCTGAAGACCTTGTGAAACTGCAAGCGCTTCCACCTCTTCTTTTGTCAATGCATTCTTATAAAAGGATACATTATCCAGTTCACCTTCAAAGTCTCCATCAGAACCGTAAAGACCTCGTCCCAGAGATACATACTCAAAAGTTTGAATAAAATTATCTTCAAACAAAGCAATCAGAGTACCGTCCAAGTCTGTTGTGTCCCAGCCAACAGGAGTATAATTCTTTTCCATTCCATTTATATAAACTTTATAGGAATCCGGTGTTACGCTGACCGTTAAATATTGCCATTCACCTCTCACCAGGGTTTCATTATACTTCAATCTGCTCCTGTTGGTCGCCTTCATTCCAGACTCTCCCACAAAAATAGACACATCATAGTCATTGCCACCAGGAGTAAGTCCAAATTCCGGCGATGCCCAGCTATGACCTCCATCCCCGGTAGCACCTAGCTCACTGTTGGCCGCCTCAAAAATTCTCTGAAAATTACTCGCAGACGTTGCCGCCTTTACCCACATAGACAAGGTAAATCCTTCGCTCGTAACATCACTGAAAATTTTCGGCAGTTCCAAATATCCGCCCAGACCATTGCCGCCTCCCGGCAGACTTAAAACATTGCCACGTTCGGAATCATCCACAATAGATGCACCCGCTTTCATTATTGCGCCGTATCCTGCATCTGTTCCTGTCACATTTTCAAAATCCCAGTAATATTGAGAAACGGAATTATAAGTTAATCCTGCAATCGCTGTCTGCAAGTTTTCTAAAGCTTCCAAAATCTCTTGATCCGTTGCCGTGCCAGCTTCTAACACAAGTCCGGCTTCATCCAGAGCCTCCGTAAATACAGACCAGCTCTCTGATGTATATTGATCCTGAGCATTGCTTTTATCTTTATTCTCATTGTACAAAGTAAGCAGATCCACTCTGCTGATTTCAATACCTTCCGCAACAGCCAGAGCCTCTACTTCATCCCTTGTCAGTGCCTTTTCATAAACGGAAATATTATCCAGCGCGCCTTCAAAGTCTCCATCAGAACTATAAAGACTTCTTCCAATAGAGGCATATTGGTAAGATTGAATCATATTATCTTCAAATAATGCAGACAAAGTCCCACTCAAATCTGTTTCATTCCAACTACCGTTAAGGCTGGAAGTCATTTCAATTCCATTTAAATAAGCTTTATAGGAATTCGGCGTTACACTGAGGGTTAAGTATCGCCATTCATCTTTCACCAGACTTTCCTCATGCCTTAATCTGCTTCTGTTGGTCGCTGTCGTTCCGGCTGCTCCAACGTAAATAGACACGTCATAATCACCAACACCGCCAGTTACAAGACCAAATTCCGGTAATTGCCACTCACAGTTTCCATTATAAGTCGCTCCAAGTTCACTGTTGGAAGCTTCAAAAAATCTCTGATAAGCACCCGCATTTGTTGCTGGTTTTACCCACATGGACAATGTAAATCCTTCACTTGTTACATCACTGAAAATTTCCGGTAATTCCATATATCCGCCCTGACCGTTATTACCGCCCGGCAGATTTAAGACATTGCCGCGTTCTGAATCATTCACAACTGATGCACCGACCTTCAAAGTTGCGCCACTCCCCGCATCTGTTCCTGTCACACTTTCAAAATCCCAGTAATATGCAGCCGTTGGAACGGATGTGTCAGCATGTACCGTATTGATACCTCCTGCTGCTCCTGAACTTGACAGCATCACTACTGACATGATTGACGATAGGACTCTCTTATACTTCCTGTTCATACTTGCTCCTCCTTAAATTTATCTGATATCCTAATTATAACAATAAGTCTTTGCCATAATTAGGACAAAACAGAAAAAGGAAGTTGTATTTTTTAGAAATATTCTTATTTTCTCTTTGCATAGAGAATCTATAGTGAACTACTCTCCAGGAGAAAAGCACGTGTGCCCTTCGGGTATTCCTGCACTTGGCTCATTGCCCGCGGAATAAAGATAGTTCTATTTTAATCGGTTTTTTTCCTGTGAGTTTAACGCTTCTTTCATCCGGCTGAGATGTACCAACATAGATTTCGTATTGAATGCCGTCTAATCTTCGGTGCCCTTCGTTATCATAAATTTTAAAAGAAGATTTTGGTATGCCCATCTCTACTTCCTTTTCTTCACCTGCAGCAAGATTAATCCTCTTAAATCCACATAGTGAGGTGTTGCGAACTGCAAATTCGGAGTCTTTATTCTTTAGATATAACTGAATTACATCATCGGTCGCAAACTGCCCCTGATTTTTCACCTTCACATGGATCGTAATTTTACCTTCCTCTGTCTCCCCGACAGCGGCTTCCATGCATTCAACCTCTCCATAGGTCAGCCCATAGCCAATCCTCTATATTGCGATAAAATGTTATCGGCAGTTTCCCGGAAGGAGAAGTATTTATTGATGAATAAGAACCAGGAAATAAGAAATCCCGAAAATAGTGGCAGTATAACCCACACGAGTTATACTGCCACTAACAGCCCTCTATATTTCGTCGCCTGCATCTAATAAAGCCAAAAATACAAGTGATACAGTACACTAGAGTATCGTTTTTTGATATTCGGAATACGATATGCCAATATATTTCTTGAAGCATTTTCCAAAATAATTAGGATCAGGTATTCCTACCAATTTAGCGGTAATGTACATCATCTTGTTTTCCGATGCATGCTTTTTAGCAATTTCCATTCGGTATGAATTCAAAAAATCAATTAAATTCTCACCGGTTTCCGCTTTGAACATACGGCTTAAATAACTGGTATTAAATCCAAAGTGCTGTGCAATGGAACTTAAATTTATGTCAGAACAATTATAGTGATCTCTGATATACTGTTTAAGATAAACTATATTCGTATTCTCTCTTATGATTGAATCCTCCTCTGGTATTTCGTCCTTTAACTGCTCCGCCACTTTTTTCAATGCCTCGTGGATATCCGCCCGCACGATCGGCTTTAATAAATATTGACTGATGCCTATACCGATACATTCTTTGGCATATTGAAAATCATCGTAAGCAGTAAGAACGATGATTTTCATCCGGGGATAGCGTTTGATCGCAAGTTTTGAGAACTCGATCCCATCCATAAAAGGCATGCGTATATCTACCATGACCAGATCCGGGCGAATATCATCAATGGTATTGATCGCTTCAATTCCACTGGCCGCCTCTCCAACAACTTTATAACCCAATTCTTCCCACTTTATATTTTTTTTCAATAGTTCGCGCAATGCCCGTTCATCATCTATTATCATAACTCTATACATATTTCTTCCTCCTGGCAGGCAGCTTCAGGATCACTTCACAGTACTCCCCCTCTTCACTGCGAATTTCATAAACATCTTTCCTGTCATAAAAATATTGTATCCGCTCAATTGTTCCCTTAAATCCAAAGCTTCTACTATTATTCTTCATTAACAGATTTTTCATCTGATCCTGACTCATTCCTATTCCGTTATCATAAACGTGAATAAACAGTATTTCTTCCTTTTCATAAGCGGAAATTTTGATGATACCGCATTCTCCTTTTAATCGTATGCCATGATAAATGCTGTTTTCGACTAATGGCTGTAAAATCAATTTGGGAATGCCGTATTCCATCAAAGCTTCGTCTATTTCATAGATATCTTTAATAATATTATCATACCGAAGCTTCTGCAATGTCAGATAATCTCTGATGATAGCCACTTCTTCCCGCAATTCAATTTCATTGCTTCCCTTACTTAAAAACTTACGATAAAAATTCCCCAGTGTCTCGATGGCATCATAGACTTCATCTCTTGGCTTTTCCAGGGCCAGATAACCGATGGTATCCAGTGTATTATATAAAAAGTGGGGTTTGATCTGCTCCTGTAAAATCTCCAATTCCGCTCTTTGTGCCTGGGTCTCCTTTTCTACCAGCTGTTCAATCAGTCTGTTGATCTCTACCAGCATATTATTGTAGCTGACCTTTAAGTGTCCGATTTCATCATTCGGCAGGTCAATGCTGACCCTGTGAAGCCATCCCGTTTTAACATTACTCATAGATTGAGAAAGCCTTTCTATAGGCGTTGTAATGGTTTTCGATACAAAAATACCGATTCCTGTCATCCCTGCTCCAAACACAAGTAAAACAGCAATAAAAATCAGGATAATATTCCAGGATACATATTTGAAAATAGAAGTCTTTTCAATCGAAACCAGAATCAAAGGAGTATCGGGTATCTGATAATAAGAAACGATTTCCTGCCTTCCATTTTTATTCATTTCATATTGCCCGATCTCTCCTGCACCAATATTTATATCAGGATACTTCTCTCCCAGGATATCATCACAGATGACTGTTCCGTCTGCCGTATAAAAGCTTAATAATTTATCTTCTCCTTCCACCCCTGAAAGAACGCTATAAAGCATATCATTAAAAAAATTAATTGCAAGATAACCAATTGGCTGTTGTGAATCTACATCATAAATCATTCGCAGCATAGAAATGAGAGGTTTATTGGATCTATGATGAAAGACACCATCACCATTGATACTAATCAGGCATCCTCCTGAGCGATCGGCAATTTTTGAAATCCACGCTTCTTCTTTTATATATTCCTGATTAAAATTAGTAATACTGTTAGATACATTAAAAAATTCTCCATCCAGACGTATTACATAAATAGAAGAAATATTGTTTATAGTTGAATTGAAATCATATAAAACACTCATCGCATCTCTTGCCAGCTGCAAATCACCCTGATCTGCTTTTAAATAATTTCTGACGAAGTTATTTTTTATAATTAAATGTGACAATGTACTTACCCTATCCAGTTCATGAATAAAACTGTTCGAGGTCGAAACGAGTGTATCTTTGTTACTTTTCTTCATATATTCTGTCATATTACCACGCAGATAAAATACATACAGCAGAATAAATAATACTAAATAAGAAAGGGTAATGAGGAGAAAGAAATAGCGCATTTTCTGCTTCAATTTCATACCGGATAACCAGCCGAATATACGGGTTTTTTCTTTCTTCATGATTCTCACCCCTTTTTCCTGATTTGTATTATTTCCAAACTTTATTCTCTATTATAACATCTGGTACATCATTGTACAAATGATAAGCAATCGTTTGATAAAAGTATATTACCTCCCAGTACTATACTCTTCTACTTTAATTATAACAAAATTTCTAATTCTGCCGGTCTTCGATTCAGGAGTATTGCACTTCTCTTATCAGGCTGAGAGCAGCCTGCGTAAAGGATGAATCTTTTTCCGCCTATAATGCGCTCACCCTGTTGGTTCACTGCTTTCAGACTGTCAAAGGAAACCGTAAACACAATCTTCTTTGTCTCTTTGCTTTTCACGAAAATTCTTCGAAATCCGCACAGGCTCCAGTTCGGCACTGCATATTCGGAGTCCGGATTTTTCACATACAATTGTACTACGTCATCCGTATGGCATTGTCCATCGTTTTTGACCGTCACCTCCAGCTTCAGGCCTTCTCGTTCATCCATACACTTAATTTCCATTCCATCGCAATAGACATCGCCATAAGTAAGCCCATATCCAAAGGGGTATAATGGCGTTCCATTATAATATCGATAAGTTCTGTTTTCCATCGAATAATCTGTAAATTCCGGTAATCCATCCAAAGTCTCATAAAATGTGACCGGCAGCTTTCCGGAAGGGGAACATTTGCCAAACATCAAATCCGCAATTGCCTTACCGCCTCTTGCACCCGGATACCATGCAAGCAGGACAGCATTACAGTGATCATGGGCAAATTTAAGATTAATTGCACTTCCTGCCATAAGGCAGACAATTATCGGTTTACCCACCTCTGTAACTCTTTCCAGGAGTTGTCTCTGCACGAAAGGAAGTTCCAGATCTGCCTTATCTCCGGAACCATAATGATTTCCTTCATCTTTTTCTTCACCTTCCAGGGTTTCATCCAAGCCCAGACACAGAATCACAACATCACTATGCTCTGCTACTGTCACCGCTTCCATCAATCTGTCATGTGCCATGGCCAGAGGCTCTGTTCTGTCGTTTTCCAATTCACAACCTTTCGCATACAATACCCGCACCTCATCATCACATTCATCCTGTATGCCTTCAAGTATGGTAATATGCCTGGAAGAAGTGCCATAATAATTTCCTTTCAAAGCAAGGCGGCTGTCCGCATTGGGACCAATGACACCCACCGTCTTCAGACCTTCTTTCTTTAACGGTAATATGCCGTCATTTTTTAACAGAACCGTACTGCGCCTGGCAGCTTCTACCGCCAGTTCCACATGTTCTTTACATTCTACTTTCTCATATGGTATTTGATCATACTCGGTGCTCTCAAAAAGGCCCAACTTGAATCTGGTGGTAAACAACCGGACCGCAGCCCTTGTAATATGCTCTTCCGAAACCAGCCCCTGCTGATATGCTTTTATCACATACAGATACATATTTCCACAGTTTAAATCACAGCCTGCATCCAGGGCCAGAGCTGCCGATTCTGTTGCGGTGTCAGTTACACCGTGGTGTACATGAAAGTCCTTGATTGCCCAGCAGTCCGATACAACATGACCCTGAAATCCCCATTTCTCCCGTAAAATATCCTGCAGCAGTGCATAGCTGCCGCAGCACGGCTCTCCATTGGTCCTGTTATATGCGCCCATGACACTTTCCACGCCGGCTTCTTTTACACAAACTTCAAATGCCGGCAGATACGTTTCCCATAAATCCTTATCATTTACGACCGCATCGAACTCATGACGCAGATCCTCCGGACCGCTGTGCACCGCAAAATGTTTGGCACATGCGGCAGCTTTCATTACTTCTCCGTCGCCCTGAAGACCTTTGATAAATGCGCTGCCGAGAACTCCTGACAGAAACGGATCTTCTCCATACGTTTCATGACCTCTGCCCCACCGTGGATCGCGAAAAATATTGACATTGGGAGACCAGAATGTAAGCCCTTTATAAATATCTCTGTCCCCGTGCCGGGAGCTCTCATTGTATTTCGCCCGGCCTTCCGTCGCCACTACATCTGCAATTTTCCTGAGCATCTCATCATCAAACATTGCTGCCAAAGCAATCGCCTGGGGGAATTCTGTGGAACATCCTGCCCTTGCTACTCCATGGAGTGCTTCATTCCACCAATTATATGCCGGAACTCCCAGCCTTTTAATAGCCGGAGCATTATATGTTAACTGACTTGCCCTTTCTTCTAATGTCATCTGCGCTACTAACGCTTCTGCGTATCGTCTGCATTCTTTTTCTCTGTACATCATTTTACTCCTATCCTTTAATTGCACCCGCAACCATACTTTCCTGAATCTTTCTGCTCATAAAGCAATACAGCACTATCGTTGGAAACGTTGCAATTACAAGCGCCGCACCGATGGGTCCCCATTTTGTAGTATAAGACCCTGTTAAAGTCTGGATACCGACCGATAATGTTCTGTATTTCGAATCGCTGATAAAAATAACAGCAAACATCAGCTCATTCCATGCCTGTAAAAATGTAAATATACTAATCGTAGAAAGTGCCGGTTTCATCAGCGGTAATATAATCTTAAAGAAAATGCCATAAATGCTTGATCCGTCTATACAGGCTGCTTCTTCCAGTTCTCTTGGGATATTCTCCATAAAACTTCCGCAGATCAGGATTGCCATGGCCAATGCAAAAGCTGTATACGGCAATATTAACGCCTGATAAGAATTGGTCATTTTCAGGTTCCGCAATATAACGAATACCGGAAGGATCGCTGCATGAATCGGAACCGTTAGACCCAGCATGAAAATAGAATTTGCCGTCCCACGCCCGCGCCATATCATCCTCTTCAATGCATAAGTTGCCATGATTGCTATGATTGCAGTTAGTAAAATGGTACCGCCTGTTACAATCACGCTGTTCATAAAATAAAGTCCCATATTTCCGACGGTTAATGCACTTTGATAATTTTCCCAAAGCCACTCTTTTGGCAGGCCAATTACATTCTCGCCAAAAATTTCAGCATTGCTCTTCAACGAAAAAGATAACATCCAATAGATTGGAAATATTTGAATCAAACCCCACAGTATCAACAGCCCCATAACAATTTTATTACCCGGTTTAAATTTTTTCATTACTCCACCTCCGTCTTGAATATCCTTCCAATCAACATGGAAAAGAAAAAGCACAGGAAAATAATACAGATTGCAATTGTACTTCCAAAGCCATATCTGTTACGTCCAAAGATCATAGAAACCATCAGCGTTGCCGGTACCTCACTTGCATGGGCCGGCCCTCCGTTTGTCAGCACATAAATTAGGTCAAATGCTTTCAGGGAACCGGTCACTGCAAAGATCGTACTGACTTTCAAAACCGGCTTCAGCATGGGAATGGTGACATATCTGGCAATCTGGAATTCTTTTGCCCCGTCAATTTTTGCCGCTTCCCTGAGTTCAGGGGAAATAGATTTGATTCCGGCATACATTAGCAGCATATGGTAACCTACATATTGCCACAGTATAGGTACAAATACGGCAAATAAGGCGGTTTTCTGATCTCCCAGCCAGGCCCTGGTCCAATCTTCCAGACCCACAGCGCGAAGAAAAACATTGATGAGCCCATATTCAGGATTATATATTTTCATCCACAACTGACCGATAACAACGGTAGCGATGATAACCGGAATAAAAAATACGGCAACAAATGCTTTCTCAAACTTCACTCCTTTTCCCAAAACAAGAGCCAGCAGCAGTGATATGGGAAGCTGGATGCATACGGATAATACAGCAAGCAATACTGCATTCCCAAGTGTTTTCGTAAATCCGGCCGATTTACTTGTAAATAACTCTATGTAATTTTGTAATCCAATAAATGTACCTTCTGTTACACCATCCCATTTTAGCAGGCTATAGTAACCGGACATCAGTATCGGTATTATGATAATTCCCGTAAACAGAACTACTGCCGGAATCAGAAAAACTGCGATGGCCATTTTATTTTTCATAACTTTTTCCATATAGCGTCTCCTTATCTCTTTCAAAATATCCCCGGCAGACACGAGACCTCGCCTTGACCGGGGATGTTAGAATTTTCATTTTCACTATTTTGACAGTTGTTCATCCATTGCCCGGGCAAATTCTTCCGGAGTCAGATTCCCTACGTATAACTCCTGCAGAAGGGCCAGATACTCACCTGCATCTTCCGCTTCCATTAAAGTATCAAACCATAAGGTAAAGGAAGTTGCATTATTGGCATTTTCCACCAGCTTTCTGGTCAGAGAGTTTACTTCACTGTCATCATAATCTACTTTGAAAGATGGAATGGCTGCACCGGACAAATAAGCATACTTCGAAATTCCTTTTGCCAGTTCAAATACGGCTTCACCTGCAATATCAGGGTACTGTGTCGATGCAGACGCTACTAATGTGTCGGAAGGCCCACCCGTAAAATCAGTAAGAGCTGCATTGGCGCTGTTCAGTACCGGTACCGGCATGTAGTCAAAATCTTCCGGGTTTTCGGGGTCAGTCTGCAGAGAACCCGCCATCCAGCTTCCGGTAGAGTACATGGCCACATTACCGCCGTAGAATTGCTGGGATGCTTCGTCATTAGACAGACCTGCCGCTCCATCAAGAAATGCTCCCATTTCTTCCAGGTCTTTTATAAATTGTGCAGATGCAACAAAATCCGGATCATTATAGCTTTGTCCCTGTTTTGTTACGGCTGCTGCCGTTTTTTCAGGTCCTGCTGATTTTACTGTCAATGCGTCGTGTAACTGTGCCAATACCCAGCTGTCCTTCACGCTGATGCCAAACGGGGTAATGCCTGCATCAATGAGTTTCCGACAGACTTCTTTCAACTCTTCTCCTGTTTTCGGTATTTCAAGCCCCTGCTCATCAAATATTTTTTTATTATAGAAGATTCCATTGATGGGACATGCGAGTCCGCAGCCATAGATGGTATCGTCATAGGTAATATTCGCCAGGGTAGCTCTCGAAACAAGGTCTTCATAATTTCCATAATAATCTTCCAGAGGAAGTATTTTGCCGGCATTTACAAAGGGCTGTGAGAATCCGCCACCCCAGGTAAAGAAAATATCCGGAAGTTCATTAGCAGCTATCGCTGATTTTATCTTTGTCTTATAAGACTCATTTTCAAACGTCTCATGTACAATTTTTACATTAGGATGCTCTGCTTCATAATCGGCAATCGCCTGTGCATAAGCCGAAGCAAACGCATCACTTTCCGTAGCTATGCTCCAAAGCGTCAAGGTGATCTGCTCTGTGTCACTGCCGGATTCTGCCTGAGTGACCTCCTCTTTGGCTGTATCAGCACTGCTTTCGGTCGTGGAGCCGGATCCGCCGCAGCCTGCCGTCAGTGACGCCACCATCGCCATACTTAATATCAGTGCAACTAATTTCTTTTTCATATACCTGTTTCCTCCTTATATTAACTAACTCTTAGCTACTGAACATATTATAATTTTAACAAGATTAATTTTGAACGCATTTATTTTACCCGAATAGGTAATATTTTTACTATTTACGAATTATATAATCATTATAGTAGAGTTTTACGCCCTTTGGCGCATACTGTCTGGCATTTTTTATACCTCTAAATGAAGTCTTTAAAAACACTAAAAGCATGGGAATCCCCATGCTTTTATCTGAAATTTAATTATTCATTTTTTACTTTTCTAACTGGATATTTATTTAAGGAAATCTTATTCCCAGTTCAATCTTATATAGTTATCTACAATATCCTCCATACATTTCCATTTATTCTCCATATCTTTCACAAGCGCCAATTGTACTCTGGTGCGATCCAAATTATGATTCTCCCGGTGTATTCTAAAATAAGTATCCCCCTGGAGATAATCCGTCAGAAAACGAATTCCGCATTCCAGTGTCATTAACTTTGCTCCCATCGGCATCATTCGAATTTCCATAGTTGTAAGGCTGCTTCCGCATTCCTCCATAAATCCTCTTACATAAAGTTCGAACAGCGGCAATGACATGCTGACTTTAGATAATTCAGTTTCATCCTCTGCCGCCATATTGGCTCCAAATCGGATGGCATCTCCGAAATCAAAAATGGAAAGACCGGGCATAACCGTATCCAGGTCGATGACACAGATTCCCTTTTCCGTGGTACAGTCAATCATAACGTTGTTTAATTTCGTATCATTGTGCGTCACTCTAAGAGGCAGAGCCCCGGAGTGCAGAAGTTCCATTGCAATTCCCAATTGTGATTCCCGATCCATAATAAACCTGATTTCATTTTCTACCGCTGCGGCACGCCCACAAATATCCTCTCTGATTGCTTTTTTCAATGTTTCCATGCGAAGAGGAGTATTATGAAAATCCGGAATTGTTTCATAGAGCTGGTCTCCCGGAAATCCGGAAAGCAGTTTCTGGAACCGGCCGAAAGCCTTTGCGCTCTCATAAAAATGATCCAGCTTTTCTATCTGGCTGAAGCAATCCGCATCTGTGATAAACAAATACGCTCTCCAATAGTTTCCCAGAACATCAATAAAATAATTATTACCTTCCTTATCCGGAATCAAATTCAGCGTTTCACGCTCCGGATCCCCATTGTTTTCCAAAATCCTTTCCCGTAAAAACTCTGTGACTCTGGTGATATTTTTCATCAATGTTTTTGGATTGCGAAAAATTTCATGATTGATTCTCTGCAAAATATAACTGTGCTCTTCTCCGTTATCTATCATATCTACACGAAAAGTATCATTAATATGACCATTTCCATACCGTTCACAACGGTGTAACGTTCCGGTAAACTGAAATGCTTTCAGTGCGTCAGTAATCCTGGCACATTGTGCCGTATCACTAAGAGTCTCCCATAGTTTTTCCGGATACTGCCCGGAAGCCTTCATTTCATGAATCGCTTTGACTACCGCTCCTTTATCTTCCTTATAGGTCACTCCATACCAGCGTTCAAAAGACGGAAGTACCGTAACTTCGGCTTTCTCCTCATGCAATAATTCATCCACTACAGAAGGAAGAAAAAATTCTCCTTTTAAAGGATTCGCAGGTAAACCCCGACTCAGAAATTTTTCAAATCTATCCTCTAATTCATTCAGTATACTTTCCGTAAATCCCCAGAAATTCATGGACACCGTTGTATCTGCCGAAAGTTCATTCCACGTCCGTCCGTCGTCTTCCGTAAATGCGGCCGCCTCCCCACGTTTTTCAATACGTGTCTTTTCCTGAATCTTCCGCAGTCTGTGGCTATCATCCAGAGTACAAATTCCTCTGGCAACATGTCCATACTCCGTAAGGGTTTGAGACAGCTGATATCCTGCCATAACATACTGATATTTTTCTCCATCCTTTTGATTGCTTAAAGCCTGAAAAATATCTTTAAATGCTTTCTTTCCATAATAATCATCTGCGTTGATAACGGCAAACGGTGAATTAATAACAGACTTTGCACAAAGAAGCGCATGCCCTGTACCCCATGGTTTGATTCGATCTTCCGGAATTATAAAATTCTCAGGTATATTGTCTATTTCCTGATACGCATAAGAAACCTCCATTTCATTGGCAATCCTGTCACCAATCAAATCTTTAAATTCTGTTTCAATGGATTTTTTGATAATAAATATCACATGTTCAAATCCTGCCTCTTTGGCATCATAAATCGAAAAATCAATAATCAAATTTCCGTAATCGTCTACAGGATCTATCTGTTTTAATCCTCCATAACGGCTTCCCATTCCTGCTGCTAAAATTACTAAAACCGGTTTCTTATCCATTTTGTCTGCTCCTTTTTTAATTACTTGTAATACCCCCCCACCACCTCTTTTTCAAGATGCAGTGGGGGGTATGATTATCTCCTGAACTTCACTGATATTATTTCAGAATAAGCGCCACGTACTTTCTTTTTACCCACTTTTTTATAAGCCCTTATCTTATAATAATACTTCTTACCCTTTACCAGATTCTTACCATCTATATAACTTGTCTTGCTTTTTGAAACTGTTTTAATTTGTATATATTTACCTTTCTTTTTCGTTGCGCGGTAAATTTCATATCCACTTAAATCTTTACTTTTTTTCCATTTCAAAGTTATCTTCCCTTTTGTAACATTTTTTGCAGAAGATAATTTTATTTGTTTTGGTACCGGTCTTCCAGATTTAATTTTGGAAAATTCACTATAAACCTTTTTGCCATTCACCGTTGCATAGGCACGTACTTTAAAATAGTAGGCGGTTCCCGTCTTCAGCTTTTCGATCTGGCAGGAAGTCGTACCGGTTTTCGTGATGGTCTTAATTATCTCATATCCGCTGTTCTTTTTCTTAGAACGATAAATTTCATAACCATCAACACCATTTACCTTACTCCAGCTAATCTTAAGCTTCTTATACCCTGCCGGAGATATTTTGGAGATCCTGGGAACTTTAAGTACCAGTATATCATCGTCTATTGGTTTCTCCTTCTCCAGTACCAGTTGGTTTCTGGCACTGTTCAACATTTGATAAGCCCGATCCAGCTCTTTCTGGCTTGTGTCGCTTTTTTTCAGGATTTTTTTCGCTGCTTTTAGAGCCTCCGTTAATACTTTCCAACTGTCTGATGTATAATCTCTTTCTGACAGGCTTTCCACTGCTTTTATCAGAACTGACAGCTTTGTAGTATTTACTCCATCTTTACCATTGACTGTTTTATTGCATGTTGGTCGTATTTCTGCTGCCGATGCAAAGGTATTGACCTCTCTCGCACTTTGACCTGTAGAAGATTTTACGTTCAGCCTTACATTAGTGACTCCATCTATTGCATTTTTAAATACTGCTTTCTGCCACGTACTTCCTGTGTCAAAGGTTCCTTCCAGAGCCTTCTGCCAGCTCGCGCCATTGTCCTTACTGACCTCAATGACATAATCTTTAATCTTTCCGTTTGCATTCGCAGCCCCTGGTCTCGCCAAATAGCGCAGACCATCTACTGTAACCGGCTCGCTATATGCAAATGCAAACCAGGCTTTACCCAATTCAACGGCATTTTCATTCCAGGCTGTGTGCCAATAAGTAGATATGTCTCCGTCCACAGCCAGTTCCGCTGGACCTTCTATATTACCATACAGTTTCTGAGCCGACCCTGCCGTCACTGTTGCTTTATCCAGTGTGATGTCATGAGTATCAAACTCCGCAGTATTGGTAATCGGCTGTCCCAATGCAGCTTTTGCAGCATACAGTTCCATATAAGCGTTCTTCAGCTCTTGCTGTGATGCATGTTTCCAATCTGCCATAACCTGTGCTCTGGCCAGCACTATTTCGAATTCTTTCCATGACTCCGGTTTGTATTGTGACTTATCAAGCTTCTCACACTCTTCCAGTAATTCCTTTAATACCGTTCTGTAATCATCTACCTGTCTTTTTTCAATTACCAGATTATCCAGTACAATATCCTTCAAGCCACTGAAATTTGCCTGCGAATTATTATAATTTGATGTATCCGGCATAATACCGGTGGAATAAATACCGATCCAGGTCTGACCGGATGCTTCACCAAGCACATCAAATTCTATATGTCTGGTCTTTCCCCATGCTGCCTGCAAAGGGTATTTCACTATGGACTTCTGAGAGAATTCTCCATTACCGGTTACAAATGCATAAGTTCCATCCCAACCGGACTGATAATCGAAACTTACCTTGTATCTCTCACCCGGTTCAAACCTGAAGTTTTGCGGAACCGTTTGATATGCCAGATTGTTTCTTCCCGTCAGACCATTGGTCTTTAATGACCAGGTGCCTGCCAATACATCGTCCATTCCTTTAATATCCCAACCGGCCTGCGTAAATGGTGCATGCTTTTCAGATAAATGAGTTCTGTTATCCTCCACTCCTTCTATGGGACCAATGACAAATGGATAAATTCCCTGTACCGAGTTCTCAAAATCCTGTTCAAATTTGATTATTTCTCCATTTTTATCTCTGGTAATATTCTTAGAATTGTCTCTGATTATACGGATATCATCAAAATAAGTATCTCCTTCTCCTGCTTCTCTTGATAATTTCAGCGTAACCTTACCACTCTTCGGTGCTGTAAAATATAGATACATGAATTGGAAATAGCTGCTTCCATCCACCGTTGCGCTTTTATTACTATGAGTATAAGCCTGGACATAATTCTTTGCGATGGACCTGGTTGTAAAGTTGGATCCAATCACCCTGCCTTCGGTCGAGGCCGTTACCCAGGCCATGGCGTCACTGCGGTTATCTACGCCTGTCAACACAACATATTTCTCACCCGGGACCAGACCCGTCAATGGCTGTGACAAAGTGATATCGCCGCTTAATTTCAGCATTGGATTGCTGTACTGGCTCTTTGCTATGACCGCAGTACCTTTTCCCGTGCCACTTTCCTTTTCCCAAACCTGATTCAATACATCCATCCCACCATTAAAACCTGCATCTATGATCTGCATTCCTGTACTCCACTTGATGTCTAAATTGTCCTTTTCTCCTGCGTAAATTACATACGGAGTCTTTGCTTCCGCTGTAAGCGTTATCTTCCCGTTTGCAACCGGAATGGTTTGTTTTTCTGTTTTTCCAAGGTCTGTCAGCCGATAAGCCACCACTGCTTTTAAATTTGCCCATTCTGCCGGAAGTTCCCAGGTTGTCACGCCTCCTGCCAGATTCCAGTGATACAGCTTCTGATCAGTAAATGCTAAATCACTGCCATCTTTGGCATCCCATAACCAGGGAAGCAGATAACTTTCCGTATCTTTACTTTGACTGACTCCGCTATATTCACCATTTCCCCTTATAGCTCCGTCCAGAACCACTTTACCATTAAGCGTAATAGTCCTCTTACGGAAATCCGGTGAATTGACATCATTACTGCCTCTGGTTACCGTTACTTCATTTCCTGTCTTATCCCTTAACGTAATTTGCATGTCTGGTATCCATTTATGTTCCGTTACTCTACCACTGGCGGGGTAAGATATTTCCTTTCCATTCACCCATTTTACTATCTTATAATGCTGCAGGAATTTAGTTGACAGGTCATACTTATATAGATTTTCTATATATGCATCATAATCATTCCTTCCCTGCCATCCTTCAAAATCCTTCATATTATATCCCCCCAGCAAGGGTGCATTTGCAACTCCGCCATATGTCTGATAATCTGCCGGCCAGGAATCTTTTTGATGATTACGCAGGAAACGAATCACTTCACTGTTGATACCCTTTAACGTATAACCTCCATAAGTCAAGTCCGTTGCCCAGTGCTGGAACGTGGAATCATACTCCATTGCGGAACCCCATTCTGTTGCCACGCGCCATCCGTTTCCGATAATCGTTTTTGTAAACTTTCGGGTTTCCCATGAGTCTTCCAAACCACTTGTGCGATTTCCCCAGACATCTATATAGACGAAGTCCATATTGTCCCCGACCTTCTCTTTCAAAGCATCGAAACGGCTCTGGCGCAGCCCCATGGCAAGATCTGCCAGTGCGTCTATTCCGATAGCCTGATCCAGCCAGTTCCATCCATATCTTAAACTTCCATTTTCTTGTCTTCTTACAAGATCTTCGCCAAAAGCCTTCGCTTCCGGATACATTTCACTGGCATTTATATGGATACCGAACCTGGCTCCATATTCTCTGCCGGCTTCCATCATGATATTCATATCATCGGCGCCGCCAATTCTGGTTCCAATATCTGCATAGTCAGGATGACCCGAATCATGCCCTTCGTTTCCATATCCTTTTAACAAAACGGATTGTCCTAATCCATCCGTATGCTGCGCCACCCGTTTTACATTATCCAGTGTCGTAAGGAATGGATTTTGTGCCTGTCCTCCAAAGTTCATGGCAATGCGCCATGCTATCAATTCCGGTACTTCTTCACACTTGTACGGATTGTTCATAATATCTCTAAAAGCAATGGCTCCGTCCTGCCAGTCAATCTTTTTGTCATTGTTTTGGTCACCGGATATAATTATTTTTGCCATAGGCATTTCTGTTTCCGGAATTACATATTCCTTACCCTTGGCTGTGATCTTACGCTGATAATACCAGGGTGTACTTGCCAGACCTACGGTCTTAATCCCCCCCGGTATACCGGATATGGATGCTTCAACCCTTGTATTCCTGCTTCCGCCATACACTCTGGCATAGGCAGCCGTACCTTCATGTTCCGCATTGCTCCAAAGACCGGCGCTTAATTCATTGTTAGAGACAAATGCATACATGAAATCGGCACTATTCTCGACCGTTTCGCTGCTCAGTTCCATGTAAGTGTCACCACTGATCGTCGTATTTGTGGACATTCTGGCACCCTTCAGATTTGAACCTGTCTGGGCTGTATTTACCGAAACCAGACTATGGTTTGGTATCTCTATGGTCTGTATCGGATATTTCTCATTATCCAGACGATTCTTTACATTGGTGATGTGAAAGGTTAAGGTATTGTCTTTCACCTCTAATAATGCCGTAATTTCCGCATCTATACCTTCCGCCGTATTTTTTGCATTCAGAATATAAGTTGCTCTTGCAGCATCAAAGGTACTGCTTACATCTTTTTCTGCTATCTGAATGGGCGTATTATTGATGGTAACAGTATTGATCTTAAGCGGCTGACCTTCGAAGGTCTTATTCCCCTCTTTCTTCATAACATACTGTACAGCACTTGGAAACTTTTCTGCCACTATCAC
>Ga0153953_1000256_pt1 | contig 18010 bp, 18 predicted proteins | sample TSNJ037MetaG_FD_104718 | JGI IMG/M metagenome (GOLD analysis project Ga0153953, IMG submission 104718) | Attine ant fungus gardens microbial communities from New Jersey, USA - TSNJ037 MetaG | ecosystem: Host-associated > Fungi > Mycelium > Unclassified | place: USA: New Jersey, Wharton State...
AGTATATGTATACCCTACGCACACTCGTATTGGTGCGATGTAGTGGAATAAGTAGTAGGCTTTCGAACGATGATTGTTAGTTTTGTTGCATGCGATTGTGGCGGTGAGTAGAGTATTTGCTGGGATGATTTGGACAGAGATGTTCTCGTCGATTATTGGTCTATGATGGATTGTACTGCAAAGCTATTTGTCGTCTGTAACGATACAACTTCGTTGCTATAAACATATACAATGGAGCAATCGTGAGAGACAGAGATATAGTTGATACTTATGTATTCAAGAACCAGCGGTGAGTTATTTGACCATGGACAAGAGAACTCTTGATAAAAATCAATCCTTGGCATTATCTTTCGTCCCCCTAAAATATTCATCGCCCCCTCAATTTGTTTAGTATCTCGGATCCAGTGCTTCTCAGGTGTATTCAGCAGCATGCGTTGGCCCTTCCAAGTCTGGAATCCTTGGAATGTAACATCCGGAAGTCTTCAAAATGCTCCGAATTTTCTTGGTGATCTCACAATGAATACTTATAGGATTGCATTTGAAGCTATAAGGGCGTGTGATATGTATTCGACCAATCAGATTAAAGATAGACGCCCGGAACAAAGATCGATCGAAGCATCAAATGCATGTATAAATTTCCTTTTTTTTACTTGACTCCTTCACTTTGATTACCCCTTCCTATCAGCTGAAAAAAATGTCTGAGCACCGTGGGCGTGTCCTCTTAGCTTACTCTGGAGGTCTTGGTTAGTAACGTGCTTTTCTCTCCACTGATAGTACACTCATTTGGCTCGGTTTTAGATACGTCATGTATACTGGCCTGGCTTATAGAGCAAGGTTATGAGGTCTATGCCTTCATGGCTGATGTTGGTCAGGAAGAGGATTTCAAGGCCGCTGAAGTCAAAGCCTTGAGGGTCGGAGCCAAGAAGTTCTTCCTAGCTGTGAGTCGTTCCGTACTTACCTGTAGATATAAATGCCATACTCCGCGGCAGGACCTTAAGCGTGAATTTGTGACTGAGCTCATTTATCCTGCCGTACAGACCAACTGTATCTATGAGGTGCGATCATATCTCTCGGTCGTTGTCGTGACTGAGATCTGTTTCGGCGATTTTAGAATGTTTATCTTCTTGGAACATCACTCGCGCGCCCCGTGATTGCGCGTGGAATGATTGAGGTTGCTAGCAAGGAAGGTTGCGAGTGAGTAATGTTTGGAGATTCTCTTGTATTTTTGACATCATCCCGTTTTCATGGAAAGATTATTGACATTCTATTATTAGTTTTGTTTCTCATGGCTGCACTGGCAAAGGCAATGACCAAGTGCGATTTGAACTGGCTTTCTATGGACTCAAGCCTGATATCAAAGTTATCGCACCTTGGCGAATTCCTGGTATTTTGAACCCTCGTCAGAAGTTGAGCTTACTTGACGAAATCTTTAGAGTTCTATAACCGTTTCGCTGGTCGTCAGGCCCTGCTTCAATTTGCAGCTGAGAAGAACATTCCTGTCCAGCAAACAGCTGCAAAGCCCTGGTCAACGGATGAGAATCTGTTTCACATCTCCTATGAAGCTGGTATCCTTGAAGATCCTAATGTCACCCCTCCGGATGATATGTGGAAGTTGACTACCTCTCCTGAGAATGCACCATCGGAGCCTGAGCGAATTTCCATTGAATTTAAATGCGGTTTACCGGTCAAGGTTCTGGTTTCTCAGTCCGGAAAAAAACATACCGACGCTGTTGATATCTTCAACGCATTAAACGCTCTCGCTAGGAAACACGGTATTGGACGTATTGATATCGTAGAAAACAGATTCATCGGTGTGAAATCCCGTGGATGCTATGAGTCTCCTGCAGCAACTATATTACGTGTTTCTCATATGGATCTCGAGGGTCTTACCCTTGACCGCAATGTTCGCGCGCTTCGTGATCAATTCACCACTATTGCCTTCAGCCGAATTCTCTACAACGGACATTTCTTCTCACCCGAACGTGAATTTATCACTAGCTCCATCCCCTCAAGCCAACGAACTGTGAACGGTATCGTCAGACTGAAGCTCTACAAGGGTAACGTCGTCGTTGAAGGTCGTGAGAGTGATGAGGTCTGCATTCTCGGGACTATGATGTTAATTGGTTATGCTTAACTCTGACTGGTCATAGGGTCTTTACGATGCAGCCCAATCTTCTATGGATGAATTGGGTGGGTTCGAACCTACTGATACTACCGGGTTCATCGCTATTGAGTCCATTAGGATTAAGAAGTATGCTTTCAACTCCTCCAGGTTTTCGTTTCTGATATTTTCTGTATAGGTGGGCTCAGTCAAAGATCACGAAAGGACGGGGTGGAGTCACTGTAAATGACGTCTATGGTGCTCAATAAATGGATTTGATATGATGGAAAGGTGATTTGTGATCATGTATGTAGTTAAGTTTGTCTCAGCTGTATATATCCGAGAATTGATGAGTGAGGCGGCCACTTTGTTGATATAATCACATTACTTCGCCCACACCCCTCCTCCTCTGGCTTTACGCCTTCTGTAGATACGCCCCGAATGCCGGGCCCTGATTAGGGCCTCCGCATCTTAGCACTAGCTTGCTTGTTGCGGAATAGAAATCCTGAATCCCAAAAAGGTAGAATCACATGACCTTAAAGCTTATTGTTCCATCCTCGTGAAACGGAACGATAAAATATCATTCTTGTTTTCCTTCTTACTGACATTATGACTACTCAGCAACATATCAATCTTCGCCCTTCTCTAAGGAAACCTAATCGAGTCGATAAATCTGTTGGGCCGGGGCCGACAACATCAAGTGCTGTATCACCCTCGGATACCTCCTTGGCGATATCTGTGAGAAACAGTGTTCAAGTCTTTGGAGTGACACACTGACTCGATGTAAACAATAGAAATCTGATGCAGAAACAGATTCCTCCGAGGCTAAACAACCCATATACTCTTCCACGGAAAGGCGATCAGTGCGTACCTATAGTTTCCGGTCGATATCAAGTGTCCGAGAAGGCCTAGTTTGTAGTAGATTTCTTTTCGGTATTCTCGGAACTTCAAGACTTGATGAAGAATGCTGAAAATGATTGTGAAGAATGGTAGGTCAACTGAACTCAAAACATGGAGTTGAGCTCAGAATTTGACATAGGCTCCAGACATCAGATGGTTCTAAAGCGTTGAGAGAACTTGGACTTGACTACGCGAGACTCGCTCAAGAACACTTGTCTCGTGCCTGTGTATGCCGTATTCATTCATCTCTACTGTGACGCAATTCCTAATGTGTCTTATGTAGTCATGTATCAACCGTTCAAAACCTCAAATGGAACACTTTCGAATGCTCTCCTCGGCCATTTCGCTGTTCGTCATGCTTTACATGCCCGAGGAAGGATATGAGAATGTGCCAATTGCCGAGGAACTAGTTGATTGGATGAATATGCATTTTGTCGAGCCACCGACAGAGCAAGGGAATATGTTGAATCAACTCGAGAAGCCCTGGGAGAATGAGGTATTTTGGTCGTATTTGACAAAGTGGGTATCACCATTCACTGTGTTCGTCGCTGCTCATGGAGTCGGGTATTCAATTCGCAGATGTATTCTCCGCGGTCTTACAGGGTCATCATCCTGTTTCTTGCAAGTTCTTGAGCGTCATCCATCTCTTGGACTCCGAGACATGGTCAAACTCTTGCAACCACTTGTGATGAATCAGCCTCATCTCCGGAACTTTACCTCTGAGAGAAAGTTTGTATTTGCTGCCCACCAGTGGCGGGATGAAGTCAAAGCCCTTCGTGTAGAGATGGATAAAATACCTGAAAGGGAAAGAACTGTTCATCTCGGCTCAAAAGGGGGAGAAGATTGGTGGGAGAAATTGAGTGATATTGTCAGCTTGCTGGAGGGTGAATCTCAAGTGCTCAAGCGAATCATCAAAACGGAGCTTAAAGGCGATTGGAAGGAAGGTGTTTCCGCATGGGGGATGTTCGTAGACCGGAGGACGAGGAGACAAAGCTTACCGTGAGCTTCGAGACCTTGGGAATAGAGTGCGTACTGCTGACCATCGTTTCGACAGTGGCGTTGTAGCACAGATTCTACGTGTTATGCCTTCTAACTCAAACAACGTTGAAGAGTCCTTGTACATCGCGCTGATTTCTGGAGACTTGAAGAAAGCACTGCAATGTGCACATACACTTGATCCTTGGTTATCCGCCCATCTGATCGATCTCATGGTTCCGCTGCAGTTGATCGGAAATGGAGTCATCCCCAAGTGAGCCTCTTTCTCTTCCTCTTATTGCTAATTTCTCATTAAATCTACCTTACAAAGTTCCGGCCTTTCTCTGAGAGATCATTATGTACTTTCTTATGCTAGATCCCTACGTTCAGACTCAAGTCTATGGCGGATCGTGGCAGGATACATGTACTCATGTGACGAAATTGGAAAACGTGAAGCTGATGAGATGCTTGTCCTTATCCCTGCAGGGTTCAGATCAGATACGGCGAAAAATGATGATGAAGCTGCGTCAACTACCGGTCCTGCAGAAGTTGCTGTTCTAGAAGAATTAGACAGGATTTGTAAGGAACACGAGCGAGAGTATCTGCGGAAAACGATCTGTCGTGCACGTAGGAACCGTTTTCCAGCCTTGTACCTTACTGATTCCTTGATATAGATTGCTGCGAAGACATTTCTTTTGAGGAACGATTTCAGTATGGCGATTGTCTACTTGCTTTCAGGGCAAGACTTAGAAGGACTGGATCGTGTTGTCGACTATATTCTCGAGGACTATATCACTTCAGGTATGATCATCCGCACCATGTTCTTCCGTAAACTTCTATTCCAACACTAAATAGGACCTGTAAACTTCATTCGCCATGAATCAGAGATATCAGACATGCTGGATGGACTAGACTTGGAGGCACCTCTTTGTAATTTCAAGCATCGTCTCATGTTTGTCACTCAGTATGCTGAACTGCATCGACATCTCGCGCGTATGGATTATGCAGCAGCTGCGAAATCTATTGTATCTATCTTAAGCGAAGGACTGGCTCCGCGTTCATGGTATGCTATCATTTTGACGGATTCAATACCTTTGATTAGATCCGGTGCGTCTTTTGGCATACCGGACTATATCTCGTAAGACCATTGACCATGTCTGCTCTATCATATGCAGGAAGACAACACCTTCTTGATAAATCTGATGCTGTTCTTCTACTCAAGAGGTTGAACGAGATCACGACAGCAGTGAATCAAGGAGGGGGGGACGAGTATCTTGGTCACTACAAGCGGCTGCTAACTAATCGACAGCAACGTGCAGTGAAAAACAGTGTGGATGAGGACGTTTTCAACCAGCTCGGAATCGTGAGGATATCCCTGGCACTTTTTTTTACAAATTGTAATGTCTCGTGCAGGTCAGAAATTACTGCGACACGATGACCGTTGATAAATGGGTATAAATATCCCCAATCATCAAGCAAACTGTGAATACACATATAAACAATCAAATACCTTCTCAATCTGACTTATCCAGACTGGACGGTGCAAGAAAATTGAATGAGATTCCTTGATCTATCAGCACAAATTCCTACATCTGCACGGTAAGATTGAGAACCAGTTCTGAAACTTGATGGTGCCAGCGTGTCTGAAGCGTCGACATGTAGTTTCTGGACGAGGTCACAGATGCGCCACACAGCCCTCTCAATACCCCCCTCTCAAAACCCCCCTCGAGTTATCTCAACTTTTGCTTTTTGACTTCTCGGAGGGCGGGGCCATGTAAATTATTGAAAATCATCTCTTTCAGGCTGTTGTTGGTATTTTCGGTGAGAGCGAATCGCTGGGCTTGTTCATCTCGAAGTTTCTCCAGCCATGGCCCACCTTCTGCACCACGGAATAACCAAACGTGACTGGCAATAGAGATAAGCCTCAATGGGATAGCATAGAAGTAGAACATCGGTCGTCTCACCTGCTTCCCACTCGAACCGGTTGAGTTGGATCGAGAATAAGGGTGGATGTGTATGTACGCTTCTTCACACTGACAGATGGAGCTGGTTCAGAATCCAGAGCAGTAAGGTCCCAACCTAATTCTTTTGAGAGATGCAGAACTATGTCATCGGCATTTCCCAAAAGTATTATCTACACAAGGTCGGTCAGATATACCAAGTCACGACATTTCCCCCAAACGTACGTCGGGGTTGATGTGTCGAATAGGCGTTTTATTTATGAGTATCTGTGCCACCAGGCATGAGCACGCCTATGCCAAAGTGCTGGATGCCCACCTGTGGTATCGAATGAGGAAGGTGATCTGAGATGGTGAGTTAAGAACAAGTTACTTGACATTTACTGCACTTACTCAAGATCTCGGCAACAGGCGACACCTCAAGCGACGTCCCAATGATTATGAGGAGATCAACTATATCTCGATCCTTTGCAAGCGCGCGATCAAATTGATCGTCAAGTTTTTCGCCGAAAAAAGTGATGTCGGGCTGATGAATGATCAGGAGCTAAATGGCGATTGCGATGAAAGGAAAACCTTCATAATTCCAGCAGGGTAGTCAGGTGCATCGCTTTCATCTTCGGCGTCACTGTCCCATTGACCTTTGGCTTGTTTCCGAGTTTGCTTGCGCTTCTTAGGCCTAGCTCCAGGATTGCACACATGACATATGGGTACTTTGCATGCCATGATTTCTAATTCTATCTCACTACCATGTACCTTTCTGCCACATTGAATACATGTGGCGCTTGCAAAAGATCCGTGGCACTGTAAGACACGTTGAACTCCTGCACGAGTCTCAAGGGTGTCTATATTCTGGGTGTAATTCTAAGGCATCAAGTTAGCAGCCGGCGAGATTTCGATCACACGGTACCTTACGCGGAGAAGCTGGAAACGAGATTAGTGGCCTTTCGTCTCAAAGATCAACCCGATTACCTTTCCTCTCATCTCCATACATCTGATGAATCGGTGACAGATAGAAGGTGTAAAGTTGGAGGGGTATATTTGACTTTTGAGAGGATCGGGATGCCATACAAAGATGGTGGATGAAAGCTTACCGAGCAAAAGAGCTAGGAAAAAAAACTAATCAGATATAGGAGAAGAAAATTTTATATCACATACTAAAATACTGAAAATGAAAGTCAGGTCAGATCTTTTGGTGCAGTAAGCGAGCCTTACCAGAGGGGTTTTCTCGGAAAAACTGGATGTCAAACCTATTTGGATAAACAGTATGAGATTTCAACGACAACATGAGTAGGACTCGCACATTTGCTGAGGATCATCGAGATCAAAGTCACCGCACGCTTTGATTGAGGCATATAAGCCTTCTCGAGAGCGGAAATCCGGAATTCCACAGGAAACACCTAAAATGATAGTCAGACAGTGGCAATGGGAGAGCAACGATGTCAACTGACTAATACCTGCACCAGTAAGAATCATGACGCGTTTAGATTTCTGTATTAATTTCAAGGCATCTGTGATTGTATTGTATTGTTGGAGTTTGTCACGCATCCGAAGCCTCGCCAGAACGTAAATTTTGAGAATTTGCGCGATCAGCAATCTGCATACTGGTGTAACATAGCCACTTTCAAGAAATAAAGGAGGGTCTGCGGCCGTAAATTTCGCAGCTCAGGACACTATCACACTCTTGTTCAAAAGAAGTACAGAAGATTAGGTATGGGAACCTACTAGATCAACACCTAGTGCTTCCAGAAGGCGAGGGATAGCGATGTCTTTTTCTTGGACATACTCCTTGATGAAGGAAGACGAGCCTACCATAACTTAAATAATTAGAATAAATGCCACCTCCAAACGAGCACTGACCACGTTCTTTCAGATGACGGAGCATCGCCTTCACCTCTTGCATTGTCCATGCTGGCCCAGTGCGCGCGTAAGTGAATATACAAATATGGAGGTTCGGATTTTTACCCTGTGAACTAAGTTCAGGGCCATTTTGTTGGTCACTTGACGCTCCATTCGCAGTACCTTCTGATACCTGCGCCTGTGAAAGGGCTTGCATCAAATCGTCTACAGTTTCTATGTCCATTTCGACCTCATCTGAGGCCTCAAGAAATATTTGAATTTGAGAAACTAGACTTCTTTCCTCCTCAATTGACTCCAAGGATAGGTCGCGAGGCTCCGACATTATTATATTGGTTTTGAGGGAGTGGAGCGTTGGTTGATTAATAAAAGATGCTATAGAACTGCAGAACGGATAGCCGACAAGAGAAAGGAAAAGGCTACACAAATAAGGTATCAAGCAGTCAAGATGAAACTCCCATGAGCAGATCTGCGACTCACCCAGGATTGAAGCCAAAATGAGAACGGCGGATTAAGATTTGTGAGGATTACATACAAACACACATAAGAACAAATAAAGCATGTGAAGTCTATCCACACACAGAAGTTCTCTGCTGGCACCTATTTGATCATGGGCCATGAGAGCCAGTATTCCATAATAATCCTTGCTGTGCTATAAACCATCCAGACAGCAACCTATTAGATTAAGCACTTATAAAGGAATATTGTGACTGCTGCAGTGACAGTGGCTGAGCAACTTGCTACACACTCACAGAGGAGGCAGGGCAATAAAGATAGTGCATGGTTGAAGCTCAACAATCAACAGGCAAGTGCCTGAAGTCCAAATGAAATGAGTCAAACTTCAGCAGAATGGTGAGTACAGTTATATATGACTATGAAAAATTGTTGTGATGACTAATAGGAAAATTTTTGTGATGAAATGAAGACAGAATCAAACTAACTATGGTCCTGGCTATTGAAGAAATACCAAAACTGGTCTCGAGTTGCACCCTTCAATACTCCCACTCAATGAGAGACCTTAACAACTCCAAGAGCTTCATGAAATTTTTTGAATGCCTTGCAAGGTAGAGCTTTGGTGAGGATGTTGGCAACCATTTGATGGGTAGGGATACAGTGTAATTTTATTTCATTCTTGTTGATGTGTTCTCAAATAAAATAGAAGCAAATATTGATGTGCTTTGCTCTAGAGTAAGAAATAGGATTTCAGGCAAGGGCCATTGTACCCTGGTTATCAGCATGCACTATGGTAGCTTGAGCTTGAGGGTAACTGACTTCTTTAAGAAGTGTTTGAAGCCATACTGCCTCCTTTGTTGTATTTGCTAATGCTACATATTCAGCTTCAACTAAGGAGGTAGCAACAGATACCTGTTTTTTCAAAGACCAAGAGACACATCCTCCAGCTACATCAAAAACAAAACCTTCTACTAATTGCCTTGTATCAACATCACCAGCCCAATCTGAGTTAGTCCAACCAACAACATTAATAGCTTCTCTTCCATGATATCCTAAAACCAGAGAAAAATTCTGAGTACTCTTTAGATAGCAAAGAATACATTTTGCAGCTTCAAGATGAGGAATACCAGGATTTCCACTGAACTGAGTGATGGGGTTGGCAGAGAATTGGATATCTGGGTAAGTTTGAGTGGCATATAATAATAAGCTAACCAATGATAGATAGTGAATGCCTCTGGAGAAACTTGAGTACTTATTTAGTTCAGCTTCAGAAGATGGAAACTAGGATATAGATAAACTATGTTTGATGGCCAAGGGGGTGGAGACAGACTTTGTATCAAGTATTCCAAACCTTATAAGAACTTGTATAATATAAGTAGACTGATTAAGAAAGATAAGATGATTAGAGTGATCTTGAATGACCAAGATACCAAGTATAAACTTCAATTCACCTAGATCTGTTATTTCAAAATCCTTTGACAAATTCCACTTGAATAAAGCAATCCCAGATATTTCTTTTCCAGTAATAGCCATATTGTCAATATAGATCAAGACCATCAGAATAATTTTACCATGCTCCTAGAGGACATAAAGGCAGTCATTGGCCATTGTATGAGTGAAGCCAAGCTTAGTCATCACCTGATATAAGCATTTCTTCTACTGTCAACCTGTTTGTTTTAACCTATATAGTGCTTTCTTAAGCCTCCAAAATTTTTGATTATTCCCATATTTCTTAGCAAGTTCATCAGGTACCTTTATATAGATTTCTTTATCTAAATTCCCTTAAAGATATGCTCCAGCAATGTCAACTTGATAAAGTTTAAGGCCCAAAAATGTAGTAAGTGCTAGAAAAATTCATAACATTGTCATGCTGGGCAGTTTTTTTAAACAAAATACATGACATTTGTCAATGAAATTATACTATAACTCAGCTCGAGCAGTGAAAGTGACTCTTTGATTATAACTACTAAACCCCCAGCCTTAGACTTGTATACACCACTCGAGTAGCAGAATAGTGGCTATGACCACTACTATACCAACCTCATAGAGCCTGTCCAGCCATTCTGTATTAGACATAATCCAGAAATCCCCTCTAGAAGTGCTCTCAAAAACAACCCAAATCTTGGGGAAGCTAGTTTCCTCTAGCAGAATGATATCATAGCTTGGTAGCCATTTCACTTGATGGATTAGGCTTTAGAGTTACTGTTAGCATAAAGTTATAAGGACTTAGAGCTCAACTGAGGTAGTTGTTCAGGAAGAACTCAATAGAGTTCCTTGTTAGATTCCTCTAGATACTTATACAAATATTAGGTAGTCTATGCATCTATCTCCTACAATTATATGACCCTTACTAAGAATTATCTATATCTTAAATAATCCTTCCCACACTATTTATATCTTTCCTGCATTATATTCCTGGATGTTTTCTATCAAGTTGATGAATGTGCAAGAAATATTTTCCTTTCTGGGAGTTATCTCATAACAGTTACTATCAGACCTTGGTAATTATTTTTAATAGCCATTATAATTAGAAATACCAAAACAGTTCTCTCAAAGATAATACCATTAGGGTATCTGGGAAGAAGAGGACATCTGGGACTAAGAAGGAAGATCAGGAGTATTGGAAAACAGGATAGAGAGGTCAAGGAAGTTAGAACTGAGAAGATCAATAAAGATACCAACCTCAAGAGCAGGCCACTTATACTAGCTTCAAGGCTTCTTGAGCTATACTCAAAGATTGGATTCAATAGATAGATATAAGAGATGACTGGGTAGAAGAGTTAGAAAGGATAGGAAATACTAGCTATATGATCAAAAGAGGACCCTGTTTCATTATTTCACTCTCTGCCATAATGGGTTGTTGGAATATTTCTTTTGTTTTCTTAATTGTTGATTCTATGATTTGTAATCCTAATATATACTTTAGGGGCACAAAGGGGAAAAACAAAAAGTTACCCCCATCATCTCCTTGTAAGAGTAACTGGAGCAGAGTAACTCCAGGAGAAATCTCAGTATATAAATAGACACCAGAATATATGTCACAAACTTCATTTAGACCATAACTTTGTAAATACTTAACTAATTTCAACAATCTAAATGACTACTGAAAGCCCTTAAGAAGACCTTTCAAACAGTACCAAAAACATCTCAAGGCAATCAGTATTCACCAAGTTATCAGCAGATCAGTCAGTGATCACCAAGTCACCAGACACTAAATCACTGATATCTTGAAAACCACTTAACATAATTGTTTTCTTTAATAACTATCATAAAGCTCTCTTCAATGCGCTTCTTTCAGCTATAAATAGAACCAGAGGCAATAAGATCTAATAGAGATACAAGATCCTTAATATTTGTACATAATATTAATCTTTATCTATAGATTATCACCTATTCTTAAATAGAACAAAGAACTGCTCTAAGATGGTTAGGTTATCTCTATTTCAAGAACAATAGCACTCCTATATGTAGAACAATAGGTAATGATTATATAGTAGTCTGTTCTGGTACACAGACCACCATAATTATGTATTTAAGGACTGTATATCTGAGAATAAACCTCAGACTTAATAATATCTTTTGCTACTGTCTAAACTTTGCTTTTTTGAGCCTTTTGATTCTTAAATCATCAACTCACAAATCAGTAAGTGGCCATTTGTGATAGTAGAGGAGTTAGTGAGTCTGAAGTACATAACTGTGGGCTCATATGCTCCTATATATATTGTAAAGGCTGCTTTCCATTCATCTCCTTCCTTGATTCTGATATTGTTATATCCTCACCTCAAATCCAACTTCATGAATACTTTTTTGCTTTTCATTTCATCTAGGATATTGATGATTAGTGGTAACAGATAGCTATTTTTTATTGTCTACTGGTTTACGTGCCTATAGTTCTGCACTATTTGCTGCTTTCTATCCTTTTTGGCCACAAAATGGACTAGAGATATCTGTGGTGACTTTGATAGTTGGATGTACCCTTTATATAGCTAATCTTTTACAAATACCTATACTTTCTTCTACTCTTTTCTTGATAGTACATATACTTTTCTCTTCCTTGGCACAAATCCCTTCTTTAACTTAATTGGATGGTCCCAGGCCTTTGACACTGGTACTTGCTCTGACTCTGTTTTTCTGAATACTTTCTTTTACTTCCAAAATCTTTTTGGCACTAATTCTCTCATAACTTCCTTGTTTAGCTTTTCTTTTCTTCTCACTTGCTTCTTTCCTTTACTTTTCCCTATTTCCCAGTTTCTTCTTTACAGAGGTGAGCATCTCATCATTTTTACCTCTCCCTTTTCCCAGTTGATTTTGGGGTTATGTACTGCTAGCCATGGCATCCCTAAGATTACCTCTATTCTTTCCAGATCATATACATCTATCTTTACTTGTTCCACATACCCCTTGTAATACAAGTTGCATTCTATCTTATGCATTACCATTCCTCTACTATTATCTGTTCCATCTACATTTCTGATCTAGATTGGTCTTATCAATTTCTCCTTCTTAAATCTCTACTTCTCTACAAACTTTTTATCTGCAAATAACTCCATTGCTCTGCTATCCAACAATGCTTTAACAAATACCCCTTTGTGAGTATCTATTTTTTCTACCCCTACTTGCATCTATACTTCTCTTAGTGGTTTTATTGTTCTTCTTACATCTCTTACTCCCTCAATATTTTGGGTACTTAATCTATTGTTCAATTTTACACATTTCAAAACATTGTACTTATTATAGGAGAGTAGCTAGGGGCTTACTGACCTCCATTCTCTTTTGATGACTTACCTCCCTGATCAATTCTCTTTTTTTCTCTGACTCCCTGTCTTCTACTCCTATAATCCTAGGCTATATGTCCAAATTCTCCACAATTGGAACAGATTTGATATCTCTTCCTCTTTTCTTCTCTATCTACTGCTATTGGTTCTAGTCCAGTTTTAGTTCCCCTATACTGATTTCTTCTGTTCTAATATTCTTCTCTTTGATTTTGATCTCCTGTTCTCTATATAATCTGTCCCTTTCTTTCTTTATATGATCCTCCACCAAATCCTTCTCTTTGCTGTATATTTCCCTGTAGACATGCTACATTCCTCCCCAATATTCTTTTTTTCACTCTATTCTATCTCTAATTCTTGTCTAATCTCACTGACCTTTCTTGCCACTTCTCTATTGTACTAGAGGGAATTTCTGCTTCTGTTAGCCTTCTTTTGATTGCTCTGTTCAACCCTCTTTTAAACTCCTCTATGAGAGGCCATCCTTTATAGCTATTTCCTTGTGCTATCTTCTTAAACTCCTGAACATACTCATTACAGATCCTCTCTTGTATTATGAGTTGGCTCTAAAGAAGAAAAACATCTCCTATGCATTTATCAACTTAATAGAAAACCTCCAGAAATATAATGCAAGAAAGATATAAATGGCATAGGACAGTCTTATATAAGAACTATATAGTTATTAGTAATAGTCTTGTGACCATAGGAAGTAGGTACATAGACTATGGGATATTTGTATAAGTAGTAGAAGAAATCCAATGGAAAATTCTATTGAGTTCTTCTCTTTCAATTGTTACTAGTTGGGGTCAGAGCTTCAGTCCTAAGTCTATACACTTTGCTCAACTGTTCTCAGCTACTCTATCTTTTGTTCCTCTACTGTTTCTCCAAATTCATTCCTCGTTTTCATAAATAACTTCTCTACTGTCTCTACCCCTAACTCTCCCTTTGATAGTTCATCCAACAAGTTGTCCTTCTATGCTTCTGCTATTCCCTCCTGCACATAAGATAGCACCCAGATCATCTTTGTTGTTTCTGGTTCTTCTGTTATCTTTATACTTAAATATAATTGAGCTGTATTGATGAATGTGCTCACTTCCTCTATCTTTCCTTAAAATAGAAAAGGCTTTTCTATTTCCACTCTACTTTCTCCTTGCTGATGTAGACTGGTAATGAGAATGAGCAGTTGCTCTTCTTAGGATAGGATAGGAGCATGTAGCTTTTCAGGTTACTGTTACTAAGACATAGATGGTAATAACAATAGCAATGGTAATGCTTTTTCTTTCTCTGAGGATGTATAGATCTCTTGGTTGAATAGGGTAGCTATGGTGTCTACTTTGAGCTACCAAGTATAGTAACTTAGTCTGAAATGACTTAATTACACTCCAAGTCTGAGTTGACAAGAAGAACTCAATAGAGTTCCCATTTGATTTTGTATACTACTTATACAACTACTACATGGTCTGTGCACTACTTTCCCACACTTATCATGTAATATTATTTTTTAATGTAATATAACCTTGTAACATTCTAAACATATAACTGTAACATGCAATATTGTCATATAACACTTTCCCACACTCCTTCCTTGTATAGTAAGTCCAAATAAGAAAAGAAAAGAAAAGAAAGTAAAATAAAATAATGACTGAGCTGTTTTTGCCAAGTCATGATACTAAGGATAAAACAACTATTGTCTCTAAGAAGAGAACCTCTACTCTAGATGGGACTTTAAGAGCTTTACCATTGTTCCCCTGTGTAAACAGATAATAATGTACCTATAGTATGGAGCAAATAGCAAAAAGGGAGTATATAACAATACCAGGAAGCAAGGTCAGGTCTTGAAGTAAAGATACTAGTATTGTCCAAGTTCTCTACCTACAGTTTCTAACTGACTGCAAAGTTCCCTTTATGCCTGGGATCCAGCTTCCAAAAAGCTTGTGAATGCTGTGCTTACTAGCGAGAACAATAATGAAAGTAAGTGTTAGCAAGGCTTTGAGATAAGGGGTTGTCTAGGGTTATCGAGTTCTAATGTTAAGGGTACAGACTTAGAACTAAAGCTCTGACCCCAACCAGTGACAATTGAAAGAAAAGAACTCAATAGAGTCCTTTGTTAGATTTCTACTAGTACTTATACAGATATTCCATAGTTTGTGTACCTACTTTCTATAGTCACAAGACTATAACTAATAACTATATAGTTTTTATATAATATTGTCCCACACTATTTATATCTTTCTTGCATTATATTTCTGGAGATTTCCATGTCATAATATAGCCAAATAGCTAAGTCATTAATTATATTTCTTTTCTTTTTCTTTTTATTTAATTAGGAAATCAATGGACATACAAGAGAGAATAACTCAAAAGAGATGTGCAGAACTTTATAAATAGAAGTAAATACAGAATGTGTATAAGTAGTGTATAGCAATCAAATGGGAATTCTATTAAGTTCTCTTTGTTAACTTGGACTAGAAGTAGTTCTAAGACACTACAGTTTAAGTTCTTATATTCTATCAAGTTGATGAATGCACAGTATCACAAATGGTCACTTACTGATTTGTGATTTGATGATTCAATAATCAAAAGGCTCAAAAAAGCAAAGTTTAGACAGTAGTAAAAGATATTGTTAAGTCTGAGGTTTATCCTTAGACATACAGTTCTTAAATACATGATTGTGGTGGTCTGTGTACCAGAACAGACTACTACATGATCATTATCTATTGTTCTACATATAGGAGTGCTATTGTTCTTGAAATAGAAATAACCTAACCATCTTAGGGCAGTTTTTTGTTCTATTTAAGAACAAATGATAATCTATGGGTAAAGATCAGTATCATGTACAAATATTGAGGATCTTGTATCTCCATTAGATCTTATTGTCTCTGGTTCTATTTATAGCTGAAAGAAGTGCATTGAAGAGAGCTTTATAATAGTCATTGAAGCAAACAATTATATTAAGCAGTTTCTGAGATATCAGTGATTTAGTGTCTGGTGACTTAGTGATTGCTGACTGATCTGCTGATAACTTGGTGAATACTGATTGTCTTGAGATGTTTTTGGTACTGTTTGAAAGGTCTTCTTAAGGGCTTTCAGTAGTCATTTAGATTGTTGAAATTAGTCAAGTATTTCTAGAGTTATGGTCCAAATAAAGTTTGTGATATACAGGAAATATTTTTCTTCTTTGGAGCCAACTCATAATATCAGGAGACAAAAAAGAAAAGAGGGAATATCTAGAAGAGGAGAATTGCCAAGGAGATTTACAGCAAGAAAGTTATATGGATAGACAGATAAGAGATATATATCATGACTTGGCAAAATAGCTAAGTTATTATCTACTTTACTTTACTTTACTTTTATTTTATTTTCTTATTTGGACTTACTACATAAGAAAGAAGTGTGGAAAAGTGTCATATAACAAATATCACATATCACAGTCATATGTCAGGATGTCACAGTGTTACATAACATGATAGAGTTATATGATGACTGTAGGAGAGTAGTACACAGACTATGTAGTAGTTGTATAAGTAGTATACATGTTATGAGAGCCCCAAACAGGAAAAGGTTTCCTACGCATTTAAACACTTAATCCAAAACCTCAAAGCATACAATGGAGTAAGGATATAAATAGAGTGGAGACTCAGTAAGTCAAATCACGTGACAAGGTCAGGTGATCATAGAACATTCTGGAAAGAACATGTGACTGCGGGACTCTAGGGTACAGCCACTGTAGTAGTAGTATAAGTAGAGCTGCAATCCAATGAAGAACTCTATCGAGTTCTTGAACATCCACCTAGGGTGATTACTAAGGACATTCACTGTCCATTGATAACAGTACAGAATCCAATGGGAACTTTATCAAGTTCTCCTTGTCAACTCAGACTTGAAGTGTGATTAAGTCATTTTAGGCTAAGTTGCTATAGGGTTAGCTCAATCCAACAGTTGCACTATACCTTGCCTCTCTGTCTACATGCTGTTCTGATTATTTTATTCATCCTAATTAGAAAGTGCTATTATTGGACTGTAATTCACATGACTGTGCACAGACTGTCTCTTATAGTATATATAGGAGCCTGTATTGGTAGATTTACCCTTACTCAAATATCACTCTAGCTTCTAGGACTCTTATTTAGCTTTCCAGTGTGACCTCCAGCCTTTTGTCTGATGTTGCCCTTACAGTACTTCTCCTTAACATAGTTTATGTGAGGGTAACTGGAGTGGAGCTTCCAGGAGAATCCTCAGAATATAGGATAAGGCTCCTAGAGGGGTAATCTACACTATATATACAAGTTCCCCTAGCTATGGAATGTTCCAATGGTCAGGGTCAGGAATGCAGGGAGTGAGGCAGCTGAATAAATGTTAGGTAATTGCTATTCAATTAGTGCAGGGTTGCTCTGGTGGGCTACCACTAGTGTGTCAGGAGTGTGACTTAGTGTAGCCCTCTTACAGTTTATCCAGAGTCATATTATTAGTACCCCTCTACTCTGCTCTATGTTCCTGACACAAAGACAATAATAGTCTTCATCACTCTCTACCCTTTTCCAAAGGTTGGTTGTATAAAGACTTTAGGTCATAACAACATGAACAGAACAAATAGCTTAGAGAAACATGGGTACCTGCTCAATAACATAGGTTATTAGTTTGTATGGTCATCTATTAGGCATGAACTATAGATTGGGTATCAAAACTCTGATTTTTGACAAAAAGTGTGGATACAAGCCATTTTCAGTTGAATCAACTACAGTACCAGATTACTAATAACTTGTTTAGGGCTTCGACCAAGGCATGCATTGCATAAACATAACCCTTGATTGTTACACATTATAATACAATGATAGGTAAAGTAGAGTAACAAGGAAACAATTAATCAGAATAAGGGCTTATGATCGCTCTCCACGGAGCCTACGAGCAAGAGCAAGATCCTTAGGTTGGATAGTCACCCGCTTGGCATGAATAGCAGCCAAGTTAGTATCTTCAAACAAAGACACAAGGTAAGCCTCGGC
>Ga0153953_1000261_pt1 | contig 17934 bp, 9 predicted proteins | sample TSNJ037MetaG_FD_104718 | JGI IMG/M metagenome (GOLD analysis project Ga0153953, IMG submission 104718) | Attine ant fungus gardens microbial communities from New Jersey, USA - TSNJ037 MetaG | ecosystem: Host-associated > Fungi > Mycelium > Unclassified | place: USA: New Jersey, Wharton State...
CTGGTATGGGCTCCGTGGAATTCCCGAGCCTGACTGAGCTGTAAAACATATGTGTGCGCCCACTTCCTGTTCTGTATACCTTCTGCACCATCCCTTAAAATACCTGCCTGTTGTCTCGTCCGGATTTTTCAATCCCCCCACCAATACACTAAACAGCAGTATACCTTTTCTTATCATAAAGTATTTCCCGAAAGCACTCTGTACTCTCAAATGGTCCCGGTAACGGACTTAAACCTCTGTGCCCGCCAAAATAATCCTGGTCAAAAATAATAGCTGTCCCATCCGGATTCTCAAATTTTTCTTCCGGTTCGAACGCCTCGCCCAGTACCTCAGTGGAAACACTAATAGTATTCAGCCTGGGCAGAAATACTTGAATATTTGTATCGATACTATAGGCACCATCATTTTCTACAACTTTCACATATACCTTATTTTCAGTATCTTCTGCATAATTCAGCTCCTTGTCGCAGGGCTTTGCACCATTGAAAAAGACATTACCGTTTGTATATACAGGCAGGGGTTCATAGTACTTGTCACTGGAGAACATCCCAAACTGCTCAGGCTGTGAAAACTTCTCAATAAACTGTTCTTCGGTAGGATATCCATCATAAGGTTTTGTACCGCAAATCATATTTGGTGCTGCACCAAATCCGGTAGCTCCACTGTCAATCGCCTTCTGCACAAAGGCTGCAAGCTCATCATGCATCTGCTGCTGAACGAAAATATTATTGTAGAAACGCGCATCTCCATGGAGAAATGTCATGAATCCGGCGACCTCTGTACGATGAGATACATGGTATGGTGTATATCTGTGTGAAGGCAGTGATTTTGCACCATTATCTGTTCCGCTTCCCACAGAAGTGAAGGATCCTGCAATCAGGTTATGCACAAATGCAAGGCCCTGTGTAGCCAGTCTGCAGGAGCAGATGGATAACAGCAGGTTATTGTCAATCAGTGTCGGTCCATGAGATACCTCTACGAATATATCCTCGCCAAGGCTCAGTGGACTGTTAATTTTCGTACCTGTCGGCGTCATATTGTCATGGAGCAGGTTCTGCGTCACACGTGTACCCTGTGCCTGCCAGTCAAGCCATATACCTCTGGTACAGTGATGGATATGGTTTCTGCGGAAGATCACATCAATTGCTGCATGCATCTTGATACCGCCGATTTCAGCTCCGGCAAGATCCTGTTTATTGTTAATATGATGGATATGATTGTCCTCAATAATAGAGAACACGCATCCCAGATGACCTACTATACCGGTCTGTCCGCAGTCATGAATCTCGCAGCGTCTTACAATGTGGGATCCAATTCTCTCTTTTGTCCATCCTTCATACTGTGCCATACAGATAATATCACGCTCATTCTGCGTACCATCCTTGAACCTCTTTGTAGTCCACTTGTTTTCATTATAAGGCTGAAGATATTTTCCGAGGGAAATACCAGAACATCTGGAATCACTAATCTTACAGTCTTCAATGATCCATCCCCTGGACCAATGAGGTCCAATCATGCCGTCCTGATAAGCTGTAGGCGGTGCCCATGTTGTAGCTGCCTGTTTCACAGTAAAACCGGAAAGTGTGATGTTGTCCACTCCTGTTTTACCTGGCATGAAGCAATTGCGCCGTACATTGATTTCTACGTTTTCCACATTAGGATCTGCTCCCTGGAAGTTCGCATAAATAACAGTCTCGTTACCATCCTGCTCCGTATACCATTTCATCATGGTTCCTTCAGGATCCCAGGACAGATCATTACGGACAGGATTTAATACGCCTTCCAGATTTGATACCTCATACATAGCCTTACCATTCAGATATACTTCACCTGTATGTACGGGCTCTTTGGCAAAATACCAGTCACCCCGGACGATGGTGGTATAGGGGTTATAGGAACCAAAGACACCGTTGGAGATCCTTGCTGCCCATGTGCTATTGTCATGCTTTATCCAATTCCTCACTGTCTCAGCACCGGATATAACGGCAGCATGTTTTACTTCTGATACATATTTGACTCCCGAACTAACAGGATCAACATATTCACGGTATAAACCGGGGGCAACAAGAACCTCATCGCCGCACACGGCAGTCCTGGCGGCTTCTGAAATTGTTCTGTAAGGAGCTTCCTTCGTACCCCATCCATTCATCGGCGCATCAGCTGATACATAAATTTGCATGGTTTTTCCTCCTATTACGCTGTTATTTTGATTTTAGATATAAATCGTTACATTCCTGTCTGAAAGCTTTATTAGCTTTGATCTTTTCGAATATTCCTGCATTTGCTGAGATAATCATCAACACTAACAGGATACCGCCCTGAACAATATCACGCACGGTAGAGGACATACCCAGTGCTACGAATCCGTTGGACAGCATCTTCATTGTAAATACGCCAAATACAACTGCAAAAGACATATCGCAGAACTGAGCTATGAACATTGCTATGAACATTCCCATAAAACCATCAAACATAATGGACATGGAGCCCAGGCTTGAGACATTTCGAATCTCACCATTAGAACTTGCATACAGTACAGCACCAATGCCAAGGAAAGCTGCACCCAGCACATAGGAAAGAAATTTTATTTTATCACTGTCAAGACCAACACTGTTTGCTATTGCCTGGTTATTGCCGATGGCACGAAGGTTGTGTCCAAAAGCTGTCTTATTATAAATCACATAGAAAGCAATAAGACATACGGCCAATACAAAAAAGCAATATGGGCTCCTGGTCAGATAAGTATAGTCTGCCGTCAAGTTCAGCCCTTCTGTATAGAATACCTTTGGAAGCGCCTCCCATAAGAGCATCATCCCAATTGTCAAAACGATACTCGGTACATGCATTACACGATATAATGCACCTACAATAACACCCTCAATCAGGCAGATCAGAACACAGAAGAATACCAGTCCCGGAATACCCATTCCTGCAGCTTTTGCCAGATTTCCTCCAACGATACAAGCGCAGAGCATCATACCGCCTGCAGCAAAGTTCATCATGCCGACACTCATGTTAAGCATCAGACCATAGCAAATGATAGACGGCATTACGCACTGGCGAAGTGTTGTAATCAGCATGATTGCGGATGCTGTTCGTCCGCCGCTTGCAATCGCAAACACTGCCCACATACCCACAGGAATGATGAGTGCATAAATCAGATTCTTAAGAAGCCTCAAAGCCCCGGATTGTTTTTTCAATAAAATCACCTCTTTTAATATATATGACCAATCATTATACTTCACTGACGGCGGGAAGATAAGGAATCAAGAGAATAGTTAACTGCTTCTGCCTCATAATCAGCGATTGTAACACCATTTGTAAAATACGGGATATATGCGGCTATCTCATCTGCTGTATATGCGGGTATATCTGACTCAACATATTTACAGTATGTCATATAATCATCATAATTTGCAATCTCAAGGTACTGGCGGGTAACAGGTTTCGTAACATCATCAATCAGTCTTGTACCGTCTGCCAGATAGCTGTATAGAACTGCAAAACCCATCTCGGCCGTACCATACTGACCGCCGCAGGTCCATACCTGTGTGCCGTCTTGTAAATATGTGCCTGTCTGACTGGAAATATCAACTGCCGCAATTTTAACATCACCGCCTGTGATGCCTTCTGTCTCCATTGTCAGATAAATTGCATCAGAACCTGCTGTAAAAAAAATACCATCTATAATTCCTGCGAAGGAAGCTGCAAACGTTGAGATATCATTTGCTGTTTCCATCATCGTATAGGACTCTGTAAGAGAGTTCATATCATCATGAGATGCTATATAATCACGATAAGCCTTTGCACGGTCATCATGACTTTTTACCAGACCCTGTGTCGCACCGGAGAGACATGTATTTCTGCTTCCAGCATCATACAAAGCCTGCATAGCCTGATTACCAGCCCATACATCATCATCCACAACAGCACCAAGGAAACAATCATAACCAGGTAATGACTGAATCTCTTCTTCAAGAGAAGGGAAACCGCACACTGCCACATACGGAACATTGTACTTCTGGGCAACCGCAACTACGGAAGGGGTGGCACCCACGAAGATCAGACCATCAACATCACCTGCCGCAAGAACTGCTTCTGTATTTGTAACCTGATCATCTGTGGTAGAACCAAATTCATAGAAAACTGCCTCACAGTTATATGCATCGCATAGATATTGAATTGCTGCCTTGAATTGAAGACCCAGCTTATCCGTAAATGCATAATAGGAAAATGCAATTTTATACCGCGGAAGCTCGCTGGCATCTGCTATTGTCAGTTCACCGGGAGCAAAGTAAATCTCTGAGGTTCCAACCGTTTCTCCGCTGTTATCAGGGGAAGCTTTATCAGAAACTGCCTCTTCTGCTGTCTGGCTGTCACTTGAGGGAGAACTGTCAGTGCCTCCGCAGCCAGCCAGTGTAAATGTCATAACGCCTGCTAATACAAATGCTAATAACTTTTTCATAATAATCATCCTTTCTTTCATATAAAATATATTCGGATATACCGAATGAGCACCAGTTAATTTACAAGCTTACCTGCACTACGGTCATAGGATAATGCAACGATGATAACGAATAAAGCACCCTTTACACCGGAAATCAATGTGGCATCCAAACCCCAGAGTCCTAAGCCATTCGTCAGGCAGGTAACCGTCAGGGCACCAATGATAGCAGATGAAATCTTACTCTTTTCACCGCCTGCCATTGGGAAGCCGCCAAGTGCAATTGCCATCATAATATTGAACTCATATCCATTTCCGGAATAGGAAGTCACTTTACCAGTTCTGAAGAAAGCAAAGATGGACGCAATTCCTACACAGATACCCATCAGTATATAAGCTACAAATATCCATTTTTTCCTGTTAACACCGGCCTGTTCTGCTGTTCTCATGTTGCCCCCCAAGGCCTTATTGTACTTACCCGTCACGGTATAGTTGAACAGATAGTATCCAATCAGGATGGAAACTATCAGAATAACTGCCTTAATGGCTACGTTGTTCATAAAGTTGTAGCTCTCATAATTGATTGCTATGTCACTTTTTTGACAGAAGGTCTTTAAGATTCCCTGGAAAGAAGTACGTACGCACATGGAACCAATAAAAATCGGCACACCCAGTTGTAAGGTAATTCCTGACGTACAGCAGGCACCCGCAACACATACAGCTATCGTCATTACAAAGCAAAGCCATAGTGGTGCGCCTTTTAAGATCATAGATCCACACACAAGCTGTGCAACACCCGATACAGCGCCAATGGAGAAATCCATACCGCCGTGTGCATAAACAAAAGATGAGCCAATCGCAATCATACAAAGTACAAATCCCTGATTAATCAGGTTACCCAGGTTATCTAATCCGGCAAATGTTCCACCGGTTACAAATGTAAAAAATAAAATGATAAAAATCAGTCCAAAATAAGGAACAATAATACTTAATGTTTCTTTACGGGCACTTTTCCTTTCCAGCTCTGCCTGAATGACCTCATTGATATCACCATGTCTTACAAGAGAATTATCTGTCATTTGATATCACCTCCTTTCAAATAATGTAATCAATAACAACTTTTTCATCCAAATCCGGACTGCGCTGAAGTTCTCCGGTGAATCGGCCATCCTTAAATAACATGATTCTGTCACTCATTCCAATCAGCTCCAACAATTCCTCTGATATCATGATAATTGCTTTTCCCTGACGTTTCAGTTCCATCATCAGCTTGTACATATCAGCCTTGACACCTACATCAATACCACGTGTAGGGCAGTCCAGAATCAGTACATCCGAATCCGTCCCCAGCCATTTGGAAAACACCACCTTCTGTTTGTTACCGCCGGAAAGCTCTTTTACAAGCTGTTTTCCATTACGGCATTTGATTGACATTGCCGCAATCTGTTTATCCGCCAGCATCTTTTCTTTTTTCTTAGAGATATATCCTGTTCCTTTATGCTTCATATTACGGATTGCAGGCAGAACAATATTGCTCTCAATTGAGGAACTCAAAATCACAGACTCTTTGTCACGATCCTTGGAAACATAAGCTATGGCGTTTTCAACAGCCATAACAGATCCTGTTACTTTCCTGCCGCTCTGTGCCAGTCTCACCTCTCCTGTTAATGGTTTTTCAATCCCAAAGAGAACCTTTCCAATCTCATGCATGCCGCAATCAGATAATCCTCCCAGTCCAAGAATTTCTCCTTTATGTACCTTAATATTAATATTTTTAAAATAAGGTCTGAGTGAAATATGTGAAGCTTCTAACACCACCTCATCACTGACGGATCCATCAAAGTCATCTCTGTAGTAGCTTCCTATCAGCTCTCGTCCCACCATCAGATTTCGCATCAGTTCAACAGACATGCTCTCACGGTCCAGTGTATCAATGATAACGCCATCCCGAAGTACGGTGATAGTATTACAAATCTCCATCAATTCATCCAGATCATGACTGATAAAGAGAACTGCCTTGTCTTTCTCGTGCATTATCTCAATCAACTTATAGATCAAGGTACGCCCTTTTGTAGCCAGCGCTGTTGTGGTCTCGTCAATAATCAGCAAATCCGGATCTGTGGACATTGCTCTTGCAATTTCTACAATTTTACGATCCTCAAAATTTAGCTGGTCAATCATCATGGTTCCCTTGATTTCAGGAGCACCGATGTCAACCAGGATCATATCTGCTGATGCATTGATGCGTTTCCAGTCAAGCAATCCAAACCTTCTGAACTGTTCCAACCGTCCTGCAAAAATATTGGATGCGACTGTAATACCGCCAATGGTACCCATCTCCTGAATGATCATGCTGACACCATGTGCCTGTGCATCCACCATGCTTTGTGGGTGATACGCAGCTCCTTTCAGCACAAAAGTCCCACTGTCTTCTTTCAGTGCACCGGCAACGATAGATGAGAATGTGGATTTCCCTGATCCATTCTCACCGATTAATCCACGAATCTCTCCCCTGTTTATTTCAACATCAACATCAATCAGGGCACGGGTTGCTCCAAATGATTTGTTTACACCCTTTGCAGACAGCAAAAGTTCTTTTCCCATAAATCACATACCACTCCATTTCCACTGGAAATCCAGCATTATTTCTGATGATTTTACTGCACATTCCATCTACAGCATAACACTCCCCCGAACTAAATCTTTACCGGCACTGCTGGTTCCGATGTACATTTCATATTCCATGTGATCCAGCTCCATCCGGCCGGTTTCCTCATTAAACCAGCATAACTCCTCTGTCGGACAGGAAATATCAACCTTTTGGGTCTCATCTTTTTCCAAAGAGATGCGTTTAAAGCCTCTTAACAGCTTCACTGGTCTGTCTACTTTCGAATTCTGAAAGCCCACGTACAGTTGGATTACCTCATCACCGCTTCTTTCCCCAGTGTTAGTCACTTCACAAGAAGCAATTACAGCAGCGTCCGCTTTTGTGAACTGCGCATTTTTTATTTCAAAGGAGGTATAGGACAAGCCAAATCCGTAAGGAACACTTGGCGCAATTCCCGCCTTTTCCAGCCTGGCATAACCATGGTAATACTCATACCACTGATTTTCGCTGTCCCAGTTTACCTGCGGCAAATCGGATTCCTTCATTGGAACCACATAGGGAAGTTTACCGCTGGGATTTACATCTCCATAAATGATTTCAGCGATTGCAGTTCCACCCTCCATACCGGCATAGTAAGCCATGATAATCGCATTAACACTGTCTTTCCATTCCTCCATCATAATCATGTTGCCGCCAACCATAACAGCCACGGAATTCTTATTCACAGGACCGACAGTCTGGATTAATTCGATTTCATCCTGGTGTAAGCCAAGGCTGTACTGACGATCGCCGCCAACACTTCCTGTATAGGAATTATCCGGTTCAACCGCAACATATTCCCCTTCATCGTCATGATCGCAGCCAACTACAAAGACAACCGCATCTGCGCTTTGCGCCAGCTCCTTTGCATGGTCAAGGTCTTCTCCGTTATAGTAAACCACTTCACTCTTCGGGGATACATTTGCCAAACCTTTGATCGGTACGATAACATAAGAGGAACGTACCTGGCTGGAGCCATGATCACCAATCACCTCATTCCTTCCCTGTTTACCAAGAACGACAATCCTTCTAACGGCTGCTTTATCAAGCGGCAGCAGACCATCATTTTTTATTAAGGTAATTCCCTTTCTGGCTGCCTCCAATGCAAGGTTAATGTGCTCCCTGCATCCCAGCAGACTCTCGTCATAATCCCTGTCACAGGCTTCATCAAAAGCAATCAGGGTACGGATGATACGCAGTGCCGCATCATCTATTTTACTTTCATCCACCAGACCGTCCTTCACTGCCTTTACCAGTTTCTCACCGAAGAACTCGGTACAGCACATCTCCATATTCTGTCCGCCGTTGGCAGCCTCTGCCGTATCCCTTATGCCCCAGCCAAAGTCACTCATGATAAAGCCATCAAAGTCCCATTCCTCTTTTAGAACCCGATTCAATAGATACTCATGATGACCGCAGTGAATCCCTTTATAAAGGTTATAGGAGCTCATGACACAGGCGGCTCCCTGATCAATACATTTTTTAAAGTGAGGTAAAAAGACCTCCCGCTCCGTTCTCTTATCACAATCCACACTAACCTTAAATCTGGAAATTTCCATTTGATTAAATGCATAGTGTTTCACACAGGCGATCACATTCTCCTTCTGTACACCCCTTGTAAGAGCTGCTCCCATCTCTCCCAGGTGAAAAGATTCTTCCCCGTAGGTTTCCTGGCTCCTGCCCCAACCGGGATTATAGGGAAGATTGATACAGACTCCCGCAAATAAATTTCCTTTAAAAGCTCTGACTTCCTTACCAATGGCACGTCCGATTCGTTCTTCCAGATCAATATCGAAAGTAGCGCCGCGCAGCATGGAAACCGGAAAACAGGTTGCTTTTCCATTCCCGCAAACCACACCTCTCGGTCCGTCGCAGAACAGCATTGGCGGTACATTGTGTTGTTTTATACCGCCGGCACTATAGGGGATATAGTTATAATGCTTGTTGTCAGGATCATCCCTCATATCCTCCAACATACTTTCCAAACTGATATTTCCGCTCATCAGTGAAACCTTTTCTTCCAAGGTCAGTGAATTTACAATCTGTAAGGCTTTTTCTGTATAAGACAATCTTTTTTGTTTTGTGCACTTCATTTTTTAACATCTCCTTTGTACAATATTCTCCAGTAATACCCGGCCCTCTGTCTGATTAAAATCAAGGTATCCTTTTATTTCCCTGCTATCCTTCAGTACAATACCATGCTTGCGATATTCATTAGGTGTTATGCTTAATACCTTTCTGAACGTTCTATAAAATGTTTTCTCAGAATGAAAGCCGCATTCATCCACAATACAATTGATCGGTTTATCCGTATACTTTAACAAATACTTCGCCTTATCCAGTTTTCGTGAAAGAACCAGCTCTTTTGCCGAAAAACCAATATTTATCTTCAGCAAACGATAAACCGACTTCTCGCTCATGCCAACTTTTTTATAAAGGTCTCCCAATACGTTTTCATCCTGATAATGAATCTGTATATAATCAATGATATTCATCAATATCTCCATATTCTCATTCTCCGCGGTTTCTGAACCCCGCTGATAAATATCATAGGAAGTGTATTGATACAAATCTGCAATGAAGAGATACAGCATTCCTTTTATACGATAAGCCGTATTTTCATTTCGTTCTATTGCATTCAGACCTATTTGTGCAGCCATTTTTATAAAATGCCTGAATTCTTTCTTCGGCTTCAGCGTTTCTGATTTGCTGTTTAGATAAAAGTGGTATATCTGGCTTGCATCCCTGAAGTCATTGAATAAGTTCTGACTGATCTGAATAAACAGACAGATATTTTCTTCCTCTTCCGTTCGGTATATTTCATGAATCGCTTGTGTATTCACTAAAAAGATATCTCCGACTCCCAGGACAACCGGCTTTTGATCAGCATTTACTAACACACTCCCTTTTAATACTAATATTAATTCATACTCATAATGCCAATGAAAACTGGAATGATCTATTGATGCCAGAAATACTTTTGCAGGATATACGACACGATCCTCTATTGCTTCAAACAGGTATGATTCTGTTTTCACCCACTACCTCCCATACAATCTGCTTTGCTTTGGCATATGATATAAATACTTGCTTAATCATATTACAATAATTTTAACAGTTTCTGTTCCCAAAAAAGACTTTCTGTATGACATTATTGGACATTTTTTCTTTTTTTCTGACATTACTATTGTCTATTTGCACAATTCCTGTCATACTCTCACTTAAGCTTATCATAGTATAATCATTATGGCACAAAAATAAGGACAAGAGAGAAGGAAGCCTGGAGAGGGTTTGATCAGATAGATCAGGTGCTCTTGAGGCTTCCTTTATTTCCATAAATACTTTCTTGCTCTCACTCAAATACTTCTTTCACGGCATCAAGATACCCATAACCATATAGATCATCGGGTTCCAAATAACTGGATTCCGTCCATTCATTCCAACTATTGATTGTAATAAGGGGCGGCTGATATAGATGGGCATCCACATATTTTTTTGCATGTTCCAACATCTGTTTCACATTTTCAGGGGTATTATTCTTTATAATTCCTGGACGCAACTCCTTAAACCGGGGATTATTGTCCCAGCCAATAGAAACATGCGGAAAATATGGAATATCATAGGTTTTTTCAATCCGTTCCCATTCCTTTAACACATCAGGCATGATCTCATTGTAATCCCTATCAATATCTGTAAAGTGAACAAATTGATAATGGGATATACTATCAAACCCTAAAAAATTAACTATCTCTTCCGTTGTTGCAGTGATCCCTGTATCTACTCCGCTGAGATTATAATTTCTTTCTCCCCACATAGTTAATTGAAGATGAACCCCCGGCAATTCTGCCTTAGATACCTGGTTTCTGAACCAGGTAAATGCATCCTTTACTGCCTCAGCACCGTTCAATCCTATAATCAGATTTTGTAAATCATAAATCATGAACACAGACTTACCGTCTATTGTATAATAATTCGGATGCTTAAAATATTTCTCTATTATTCTGTTTGCAATAATTTCAAATTGTTTGCGATCCACGGCACCATTCCAAATAATATCGTCAGGTAAATGTGAATTGCGAATGTCCCAGACATTATTAGCATTATGGTTTGCCCACATTAAATAAAATTTTACCCTATCATTATTTTTTGCTTTTATATAACCATCATTTAGGCAATTTTCCAGAAAGGGCCGGCTGTCATACCAATACCAATCATAAATAAATACATTGACCCCATGATCCGCCGCCGCATTTATTTCCATTTCCATTACATATGGATCCGCTTCATTTACATAACCCCAGAGGGGTTTACGGGGCCAGTTATGCTCTGGGAATTTCTTAACGGAATTCATAACTGATTGCCATTCGCCAATTCCGTTCTGCCAAAATATCCTCGTACGTGGCTCATCTCCTGTATATGCTGGCCAAACATATGCCGCCACATCATATTTCCTTTTCATTGATATAGAATACCTCCTCCTGCTCTTTTCTTTTATATTATCATATCCATGAGTTGCATCACATCCTATGATGCTTAGATATGGTCATATAAAATTAACTTTCTTGATATCTATGGTTCCTGAGCATCTGCTCTTGGCTGCAGATCATTTACATGAGTCATCATTAATTTTACCGGGCCAATCAGACCGGTGGGTTCTATTGCACTAATTGTTGAAAAATAGTCACGGCACTGGTTTGCAAGGGTATTCGTTACTTCAATCACAATAGTATTCCTGCCCTTCTCCAATAAATGTGATATATCATATTGATAGGGCGGACATATCTTTACTCCGGCATTTTGTCCATTAATCCATACCTCAGCAATTTCATAGACTTCACCCAGTTCAAGTATTATGTCATGATTGTCTTTCCATTCAAATTCAGCCTCATATCTTACAGTTCCGCTGAAATTCGGCAGTCTGCCATAAATATTCAAATTTTCAAGCTTATCCATAACACAGTATTCAGTAAACTGGGGATAATCTTCTGCTCTTGATATGCTGACCTTCCACTTAACCTGCATTGTTATCGAACTCCTTCCCTGCATTATCCGACTTTCTGAAATATCCTTAAACTCAGTGATTCCTAATATTATAATTACCGATTCATAAGGCATAAGTTTCAGGTTTATTACAGGACATCCTCTTTTTACTTCATACTGAATATTCATCAGGTAATGTTCCATTGCATTGTAGCATATAGGGATACCTGATTTATTAAATTGTATGGTTGTATTAATTTCATTACATGGATGTTCATTAAAAAACATATAATAATCATATACATCCTTGGTATAGTGATAGTACCTCAACCAAGGTTCTGTTGTTCCAGTTCTTATATCCTGAATATCCATCTCTCTTATTGCTCCCACTAATCTGCCAAGCTCTATACTGCTGCAATTTTCATTTATCCACTTTATGACATCTGTGCAGCATGTCACATCACAGGCACATTCTGGTACATTGTCTATAAACAGAACCTCTAAACCTTTCATTGCCGCTTCTTTAATCCACTCCAGCAATTTATATGGTAAAGCCTTGCTGGACGTAATGATTAGGCATCGGAAGGTTTCATCATTGATTTTCAGGCAGCCCTCACCTATTTCGCCATATTCGTACAGAATTTCAGCCCACACTATATCAAAATCCATCTGCGCCTGTGTCAACATACGCGCCGGCTCATCCAATGTCATGCATGGGGAATACCATTCGGCTTCCGCATGATAGAGCAGACCAATGGATGCCTTGTGTACCCCTCCCGATAATAGATTGGAAACATGATTCGTATATTTCATTAGTATAGGAAAATATCTATATTGTGGATTGTGCCCATTTGCATATATATGAGGCGGGCAATCATCATCAGGAAAATCTTTTGGCGAAAAAGCATGTGGAACAAAGTAATTAACACCTCTGACCAACATGAAATCGGTTAACCATTTCATAAGCTTCAAACCTTCATTCCAGCCATATGCACCAAAAATTTCACATATTGTCCGTCCCTTCATTGATGGTTTTAAATGCCCTAATGAACTGCCAAGTTTTGCAAGCACATAGTGATAAAAGGTTCCGTTTCTCTTGTATGAAAAATGAGAGGAAGAATAATTATTATAGTCATGTCCGGGCATGACCTGTTTCAGAACAACATCAATTCCTGACATATCCTGCCCCCCAAGTGCACGGAAAAAGTGACCTGCTCCATAACCAAGCGCACTATGTGCTCCTTCATCTTCAATAACGTGGCCAATATACTCCACCTTGTGCTCACGGCACCAATTTCCTAAAACATACACAAAGCTTTCTGTGTAAAGCTTACTAACCACATCCATATATGTATAACGCGCAAAATTAGCATTATGACCGCCTTCCTGCCATAAATAGGGCAGTAAAGCCTTGAAATCGGTCCCCGCAGCTCCTGAAAGGATATCAAGCAAATCATCCCGCCAAGGTAAAGGCATTTTTTCCCGCCCCAATACCGCATTATAGCTTGCAGTATTTCCAAAACGAGGTTCATCAGAAAAGAATCCGGCAAATGTATTGCCAAATTCATCTGAATAATGTCTGTAATGAGGTTCATAAACCGCTTCAATCAATACCTGTGCCCCCTCAGGCATGATTGGGTTTAAATAGTCTTTTGTCTCCTCTTCGCCTGCATTGCGCGTTTTTATAATAAAAAATATCCTCCAGATTCCTTCCGGGATATCCCAATATAATGTATTTTCCTTCATATTTGCAGTAATGACTTCTGTCCTGCTCTTATCTGACAATGATACTGCAACAACAGCAATCAACGTTTCATCCTTATCAATTATGTGATCTGTATAAAATGATGCCCCTTTCATTGGTCCCACCGTATCCAGATGCCTCTCATCCATATACCACTTCAAATACGCAGGGTACTTTTCCTTAACCAACCCATTTGCATAACCTGTCGGGAATCGGCAATCATCCAATATCCACACCTTCATATTTCTCTTTTTAGCTTCATCCATTAAAATATCCAGATCATGCCACCACTTCGTTCCCACAAAATCAGGATGCGGCCTCGCTTCCACACAAAATGCTCCTATTCCGCAATTATTTATGCAGGCCACTTCTTCTCTCATAACTTCTTCACTTTCACCGTGAAGCCATAAAAACGGCAGGATATGATTGTCTATTGTTTTATTCAGTTCATTCATGATGCCCATTTTTTTACCTCTGCAATTTATTAATATTGGAGCACTAATTACTTAGTGCTCCAAACCCCAGAATCAGAATATTAAGATTTAAGTTTATTCTTTCTCTTCCTTTCGTCTTTTACGGATACTAATCCCTGAATAAAGTAACACCAATGCAACTACCGCAATTGCAATCCACCAATTTGCACTCATGCTGTTATTAGCTGTCATTGCTGCCGCTGCTACCACTGTAGAATCATTTACTACAATTTCCATCTCTTCTGCACTGGATGTCTTATCCTTTCGGAATTCTGGAATAAATAGGCTGTTGTCATATGTCGCGGGACTCTTCTTTATTTCAATTGCAGCTGGTGTTAGTGTCATCATGGTGTTTTCAGTGATATTGGAGCCGCTGTTGTTGTCATTATCACTGTTTTCAGGAAGATTATCCGCATTATCTTTAGCCTCCACTTCATCAGCAATAACAAAGATACTAAAGCTGGTAGTAATTACTAACACATAACCGTCTCCTCTCTCCAATATTGGTAACCACTCTTGCGTACCATCATCCTTGATATGAATAACAACCGTACACTTACTGTTTTCTACCGGAATCTTAAGTATAACAGGTGCTATCAACTCCACTTTACCACCATCTTCATCATAAAGTTTGAAATCAAATGCTGTTACGCCTTCCAGCTTCTTACCTGATTTTGGCTGTACAATAGGTATGCTTGTTTTAGTAACGATAAAAATTCCATCTTTATTCGTCTTAGCCGTTATACTTATTATTGCATTTCTTATTTCAAATTTATTTTTATAGTTATTGCTAATATCAGAGTCAAAATTCTTATTAAGTTTTGTTCCTGTAAACTCCTGTATTTTCTGATCTATGTTGTTAAGTATATTCAGAATAACTCCTAAAGTATTTGATGAAATCATTTTATCAATATCCAACAAATCTGCCGCTTTAATAAGTGCAATGGCTTCGCTTATCGCATTATTAATTTCTTCCCTGGTTGATGTTTTATTTAATTGCATTATTTTTTCCAATGCCTTTTCAACAATATCCTTCAATTCAGCCGGTATACCAGGTTCTTCTGGTACCTTTGGCTCTTCGGGTTCTGTTGGATCCTCAGGGTCAACATCTCCGCCACTGACATCTCCACCACTAACAGTAGGATCCTCAGGTTCGGTCGGGTCCGTTGGTTCGATTGGTTCTTTTTCTTGAATTTTATCAAATTCCAGAATTTTATGTAATAATACAGCCGCCTCTGCTCTTGTAAATGTACCAAGAGGATTTATCTCATTGCCATCATCCCCGATCAATTCTGCTTTTACCAGTAATGCTGCATATGGTCTTGCATAACTTAAAATACTGTCACGATCGGTATATTTCGCCAGAATCTCTTCCGTGGCAATCGCAGCTATTTCCTCTTCTTCAACAAGCATACTTAACATCTTTCCCGCAAATACCATGACATCTTGTCTTGTTATTTTTGTATCTGGGTCAAACTCATTGCCTGCCATTTCCGGTGTTAAGCCTAATGCTTTTGCTATGGCGATCTCGTCGCTGTAAAATGCAGAATCGTCAATATCGCTGAAATTACCATCACCTTCCGTATAAAGTCCTAAAGCTCTAATCAGGTAAGCTAAGAATTCAGCCCTGGTAATTTCTTTTATTGGTTCAAACTCTGTACCGCCAATATTTTCAAACACATTTCTGATTGCGAGTGCGTTTATAGAGTTCACTGCCCATGGCACGCCATCCGTATCTGTATACTTGACCCTGTATTTAATAAGAACGTCGCGGATAACATCCAGCCTGACGGGACGCCCTGAATCCCTTAACTCAAATAACGTCGGATTAATCCATCCACCCTCATCATACTCATTCCATGCATAAAGAATTACAGAATTAAACACCGTGTTTTTCTTATTTGCCTCATTCCATTCCAGTGCCTGTTCCAAGCTCTTTGCAATTTCATCATTCGATGGCTGCTCCACCCATTGGTCCTTAAAGCCTTCCGCTCCAGCCAGTTCCCATGAAACAGGATTGTCATATCTGGGACGTTTATCCCAGCCCATACTCACAATAGGAACAACCTGTGCACCGTTTTGACCATATCTTTTTTGGCGCTCATATAATTTCAACTGACCATCAATAATGTTCTCATACGGAACACCGTTTGTTCCGCTATAGGTATATGCGCTAAGCGCATCGCCCTTTGCTTTAATAAGGTCATCCGCACCTAAGCTGGCGCCCATAGCTATAAAATATGGCTGCTGCTTTATCTTTCCTTCTTCCCATGCGTTGTTAAACTGATCTGCTGTTTCTATCTGAACACCTGGGAATAAATAAATTACCGGCCGCCCGTCAGATGTCGTCAAGTATGTTTCGGTATTAATTTCAGCTATCACGCCATCCAAAACATCGTTATCCCTAAACGGTCCCCCAAAAATATAGCACCACTTCATTCCGTTACGGTACATACTGTCAAGATACATCTGCCTCGGTTCTGCCATGGCGCCGGAGTAATAGCAGAAAGCCCAGTAATCAATGCCAGCCGCCATGGCGTATCTGATTTCTCTGTCGATAATTTCTTGTTTTGCACCATCTGCCTTGATTGTTCCATCATCCAGTATGGATGCAAACCAGGGAAGCCTAAAGTGATATTTTTCGGGTGTCAAAGACCTTTCAACCTGCTGTCCTACAAACAGACCTTCCTTATCGGCAGGGGCAGTATTCCCCGTATCTCTATCACCAACCCAAGCGTCCCACCTGATAGCACCGACCAGTGTCTTCTCATTCCTAAGGCTCATGTCAGGCATGGGCAGCTCAGGATCACTTTGGTCCTCCGGGACGCCTATACTGAAGTCATCAAGGTATAGATCCGGCTTAATACCACTTACGCTGCTTTGAACATATAGCTTTACCGCCTCTAATTCACCATCCCAGGAGACAATCTTCTTTTCCGATATCTTAGTAAACTCACCCGGATTCACGCTCGTTGCCGCTGTCGAAACCCATTGTCTATTGCCATTTACAGTAAGCTCCAATACCACCATCAGAGTATCTGTGCGCTCAGTTGTCTTTGCCGAAACTGATAAAATATATTTGCCATTACCGTTGGCTTTGAAAATATCTGTTACATCAAGCGTCGGTGATGCCCAATTGGCAATTCGATTTGTAACCAGACAAGCTTTGCTTCCACTGTTGACAGTATCTGCCGTAATATCAATACCAACTGGTAATCCTCCATTATCCTCGGCATCTTCGTCACCAGGACGGGGATACCAGGATCCAATACCATCCTCAAATCCGCCGTTTTTAAGTAATTCTTCATATATTTCCGATTCATGTGACTCTTCCGATTCTGTTTTCGTATGAAAAGACCATTCCTTGATACCATAAATACGTTTACCGTTTTCATCAAGAGCATTGTTATTGACACTTATAGTATAATCTGTATTGTATTTTAAGGAATTCATGGGCTTAACTGTCAGCACTTTACCGTCAGCACTTAGCAAATATACCGAATCAACGGAAATTGTGCTTCCACTTGAGTATTCCGGCGGTTTTGAGCCATTGAATCCGATGCGCAGAGCCATATAGTCCGAAATAGAGAGCCATATATGTAAAAAGTCGAATCCGCTATAGAGAGCCACCAAAGTAAGTATTACA
>Ga0153953_1000263_pt1 | contig 17885 bp, 19 predicted proteins | sample TSNJ037MetaG_FD_104718 | JGI IMG/M metagenome (GOLD analysis project Ga0153953, IMG submission 104718) | Attine ant fungus gardens microbial communities from New Jersey, USA - TSNJ037 MetaG | ecosystem: Host-associated > Fungi > Mycelium > Unclassified | place: USA: New Jersey, Wharton State...
GCAAAAACGTTGTTGTCCTTGGACTCGTAGTGCCATCCACCTTGCCTGTTTGTCGCATACATCAACCGTGCATTTGTGTTCTTGTAGGGAATAGCTAGACACCAGTGAAATATATCATCGCTGCCGCGCACATACAGTGCAATATAGATGCTGTTGATGGTAAATGCCTTTGTCGCCATTGTGTTAAGGAACTTTTAGCGGATCGACAGTGTGGCGACAGTAAGAAGTTGGAGAAAAGTAGGAAAGCACAGTACAAGACTATATAAATGACAAAGGTATCGTAACGCCACACATACAGGTTATGGAGTGACAGCAGCTTTGGGAGCTCATAGTTCATCTCCTCATGTTGTCATTTCACACGTGTAGTACACTCCCAGATTTTCTAGGCAATGAGCATCATGTGAATACACGTGTCGTGCTACATTCGTAATGTTCAGATTGGGTATGTAAGTTGTGTATGATTTTTTGTTGACTGGAGTTAAATAGTTTGATTGATCGGATAATTGATTCATCCAGTCTGAGAAATTTTGAGCCGAGATGCCATCGATGATCTCATGACCTGAGAAAAATGCTACGAGACCATCTTCCTATTATCCCCAATGGGTTTAAGGGCCCCCAAGCCATTCTTTTTAGTCACAAGAAGTCAGCAGGATGCTCAAGTATTCTATTTAGAGAACTGCAGATAGATTAGCATGGAACTATTGGTGACAATAATATTTGACAGTGGAGAAATCAGAAAGAAATCACCAGCAGAAACCGTTAGATTAGAATTTGACTACTCAGAAAGGTTTGAGTATCTCGTCTCGTCGTTCTTACAGTGGCTTTCCGCATCTAGTCATAGTGGCTTGCGACTTGTCTTGAATTGCACACATTTAGACCTGGGTGTCGCCTCGACGTGCTGATTGGAATGAACAGAATTCTGAACGACTTGGGCGACAAGATGTGACAGTAGTCAGATTACTGTCAGACTCAGTTAGTATATTGTCTTGAAATTTCACCAGTGATAAAATGTTAAGCTAAAAAAAGGTATCAGGACACATGGACATGTACAACATGTCTTACATAGAGGTACCACCGAGGGTGATATCTTCAAAAGAATGGCTAAAACAACTCGTTCTCCTTTTTTAGATCAAAGCTACATACCCACTGTGCCGGCTCATCAATAGCACCTAATGATCTTCGAATCTTGATATCTGTGGAAAATCAATTTCAGAGCAATGTATTAGGAAACAATATTGGCCAAATAAATATCCAAAAAAAATTGACCAAATAAATGTCAAGCATATAGTCTGAGATTGCAGGATGTCGATGAAGGGCGTCCCAAAAACATAGTTGGTGGCCACATACTCGATTCCATTGACACGGTGAGTTTTGTGCAAAGATTAAATTATTAACAAATATCGAGCAACAAGTCATACATCACAATGACTAGTAACTGAAACAGACTGACAGTATTCCATAGCTCGCTTTCAAGAGTTAGTTCGTCCTCATAATGTAGAAAGACGCGCTTGAAAATCTCCACTCACGGTTCATATTTCAACCGTTTGTGGATGGCTGCTGTAAACTCCCAATACTCAGGCATCCAAGCTGCAGAGTCCCAATCAATCAGTCCTACGGGCCTTTGATTATCGTCGACAAGAATATTCTGTGGGCCGAGATCACAGTGACTGAAACAGAGACGATATTTCTTGGCCCGTGTCCGTATAGCGAGGGATTGCATGGCTGCATCAGAAGTGGAAGGGAGGGTGCAGAAAAATTGTGCATGGAAAGCGTCCATGGAATCGAATGGGTCTATATAATCAAAGGGGTCGACCCTTGCACAGCGAAAAGGAGTACCCATGAAACCGCTGACTCTACCGTCAGGGGGCGGGGGCAGTGCTCTGAACTGTGCGAGCTAGCTACGAAGTGTTTCACCGAAGACGAAAACTTGCTCGTCTGACATTGAATGAAGAATAACCCCGTCCATTGAAAAGGACCGACCAGGGACTGTCGTCATCAAGAAAAAAACTCCACCACTATCCTTGCAAACGTCCAGCACGGTTGGTGTGGGAATTGTCGTGTTGAGGGAGACATATTGTGTGGCGAATGGTTCTACGGCGGGGACGTGGGGACCGTATTTAGCATAGAGGTCGAAAGGTAAGCGAAATGCACGAAAAGAACTCGTCTCGTTGCTCATTCGCAGGAAGATGTGATAAATAGCCATCCGCAGTCGCATAGGTACCCATAACCACACCTTCCACAGGAGGCTCGTCAAAGTGACTTGTCGGCTTGAATATGGTTGGTCATACATTTACTAGGCAGAAGAAAGCATGACAGACCTCTTGTACACGAACTTGCCGATATCAACGTCTGGCATGGAACTGAATGGAATGTTTCCCAGTTTCCTTGTTTACCTGTTCACCTATATATGGATCAGAACAATAGTCTACATAAATAGTGGGTAACTTCCCGGTGACTTGGTGACTTCCCGTAAGCAGATTTGATCTGTGCCGAGCGTGAATTTCATTTCAGGATATCCTAGACTTTCTTAGTGTTATGATCTCGGAAACATTTTTCCTATGTCAGGGTGCTATACCATATATAGATATTTTCTCCATGACAGATCACGATCATGTATCATATACAAAGTGAGACTTCGAATAAAAACTGATCTCGGCTTGTTGAACATTAATAATGATTTTATCCTACTATAGCCTTCCTCCTTCTATTTTCCTGATCGTTTGCATACTTAGTCAAGCAGCAACACAATGTTTCTTCGAGTTCATCTTTTGTCTCTAGTTCAAGCTCTATGTAGTAAATTTGATCTTTTTATAAAATAACCTCCCAGTGAGCACAAATTTAGGTTATTGTTGTTCGCATCGCGTGCAATGCGACAGTGTGACAAAAAATTAGTTACAGGAATTAAATTCATCCCAGACTCAGAATTTGATACGTGCACTACATCCTCAGAGCTCCTACGGGATGTTTCATATATGCACTACTATTCTCAGGCAGACATGCATACTAACCATTTTGGTCACTTTCATACTCCTGACGCCGGAGCCGTGCCTGCCCGATGAGATGCTCAGGAATTCAGAAACAGGTCTCGACCTCGGTGCGTCGCTTCGACGTGTGAACATTGATTCCAATCAGTCTTACTACCAAACTGATAAGCATGGAATGTCCTTAAACTTCGCGAAGATTCGATCAAAAATTTCTCATGAAAATTTGGAAGTCTAAAAAGTTCTGGATATGTGTAGCATGTATGAAATTCGTTGGAATCTAGATCTATCTTTCACATCAGAGTATCTGAGACACAGGTTTGATCCGCGGTGTTCACAATTATTGCTCAACTCATGAGCAATATTCCTGTGCAATTTCCTGTGCGGGAGCAGAAGGAGGACAGTTTTAATTGTTGTGTCTGGGTCAGGGAAGCATTGCTCTCGAAGATCACGGACTGATGGAGATATTAACAAATTGGAAGAAGAATTCATCCGTCTGGGAGAAGAGTATGATGGTAGTATTGTCGTGGGAGGGCCTTATAGAGTATACTGTTTGAAGTACTACAACAACGCTCTGCGATACTAATGGCTAGCTTCAGCTGCCTTTGTGTCTCAAGTAGACAGGAAAAGTACGAGGATACATCATTGATAAGGGCATCGCACCGTAGCACATGTGGGGCATGAGGTGGCGTCAAGTGGTGTCAAGTCCGTCATGAGAATCAAGGTTAATTTCCAAGACTGGAATTTCGTATGTGCAATACATTCCTAGAATTTAGGCCTCCAATAAGATTTCAGGCTGAAAATTTTTGCACGACATTCGCATAATTCATACAGGTATCCATTTACCTGTCAAGTACCTGCTATATTGTTTTATCTTCATCCCCCAGATACTCTTTGTCGTTTGGCATTACTATATCTAGTTGGTTCTACATGACGTATCCTACGTGATCGTCGCACGTCTGTTCCCTATGTAGAATATACTTTGTCGTTGAACCCCATTCTGTTGACTCCACCCATCCTGTTGACTCCACCCATTTGTTCACACGTTGAGATGACACGCCGGGCCGATATGTGTACAGTCTGTCAAAGTACACACTACAGGCATTAGGTACAGGAAGCCATAGAAGGACTCTGGAGTGTTTGTTAGTCAACAGGTAAAGAAGGCGACTGGTCATCATTCTATAATAATGTATGGCCAACCATATTTGACGAGCCCCCTGTGAAAGGTCTGGATATGGGTACCTATGCGGCTCCGGATTGTACATCTACCTTGAGTACTTTTCAAGTCCATCGCTTACCTTTCGGTCCCTATTGTGACGAAGTCACTGTTTCAGAAGCACTCGCCGCACACTATGTCTCCCTTGGCACGACAATTTAGCCACCCTTGAAAACCAGCGATCAACGCTTATTCTACGGGGCACCAAAGATATCAATAGAGTCGATTCTGGTTTTGTCTTGATTACTTTCAATGAGAATTTACATATGCCTGATGAAGTAGGGATTGATTCTGAAGGGGGGGACTCACGTGGATATTGTTGACAATTTGGAACCTGACAAAACAATGTATTATTTTTCTGGCCTTCTACTACTTGTTCCTTACAAGGATTTTACTTTCAAATATAGACAGGCATGCATCGAATAAATACTATCCCCAACGGTCGTTTGTGATTGCATTCATCTTTGATTTAATCTGAGTGAAGCTTATCAGCTCGGTTTGGCAGTTAGAATTAACGAGTCACTGTTCACACACCCAGGCGACGCGCCGGGTTTTTGCTGGCCTTGAGGAAGATTACAGGCTCTGGGCCATAACCATCATGTAAAGGAAGACAGAAGGACTCCAGAATGTTAGATTGCCAATACTTGGGTGTGTTACGGTTTCCTGACCGTGTTTCTATAAGAGAAGTCCTGAAGAGAGAAGTCCTGAACAATGTTTCCTACTTGGTACGTGTGCATGACTGCCCTAATCATTTGAGGACTGTGGAGTGGCCAAAAACAATAGTATGCAGGTCTACCTGAGAAGTATGATAAATTTCAGTCTAGATAGAACGGGTTCTCAAATCTACATCAGTGTGCTGCAACGTGACACACTGTCATTTATGTCTATTTTTCTGGCGCATATAAGTAAATAAGGCATTGCATTCAGCTCATGCAAGACGTCGATATCGGCGTTTGTGTAGAAGAGGTCCGTCATGCTTCGTTCTGTCTGATAAATGTATGACCAATCATATTCAAGGTGACGACTCACTTTGATGAGCTTCCTGTGGAAGGCGTGGCTATGGTACCTCCTCAGATACGAATGAGTATAGCCATATAAAGAATCTGCAAAACGGCCTCGAAAAATAAGAACGTGATTCTTCGTCTTCGTTGAGCAGGATTGACTGTCACTGTCGTTGTAGGATTAGGGTTCGTAGAGATAGATATTGAGGGATCTGGGAGAACGACGGAGCGTAGAGATCGGAGCTGAGGAGATACACAGATCAGCGGGGGTGAGAAATGACCAAATAAAAATTAACGTACGAGGAAAAAAGCATTTGCAAGGAATGAATATATGAAAACTAACATCCACATTGGACGTGACTTCAAGAAACCCGAAATGATGGTGAAGATGACACTAATAACGAATCATGACAATGAGTCCAAAAATACCAGAGAAAAACACACCCAATAAATTTGTAACCTCCATATGCGAACAGGTCGACGACCTGACCGGACCCGTGGATATTAAGAAAGTAACAACCGAGTTTGACAAAAACAAAGTCCAGAACAAGGACAGCAATTGCGCGGGAGGCGGACTCGCCGAGGATCTGGTGATGGGTGAATAGGCTTACTACATTGATTTAGACTGGACGCACCTTGGGGTTGAAGTTCTTTTCCAGACCTTTGTGAATGGCAGTGAGAAGGATGTAAGTGACGATGGCCATGACTGTCAAGGGATGAGAGAGAGATGATGATGAAGGGAAGGGAAAGTAGCAGACCTGGAATATATAAGTCTGGACTGTTGATGTCGTCCCTGGGAGGTTGCCATTCGCTCTGACCATTGTCTGTGCGTCTGATTCTGCGGACCCAAGGTTTGTGCGTCCAAGGGAACAGGATGAGCTTGAGTTTGAGGATGACGTAGGAGTTGGACACGTTGAAATGGTGCTTGAGGTTTGTCGAAGGAAAGAGAGTGGCAAACTGCAAAGACACAAAAAGAAGTTTAGAAAGACAGGGAAAAAGAGACACAGAGGCTTACATTTCGTTGCATGTATTCCTGGCCTGCTGCAACGGCGCTGTGGCCGAGTCGCATGCCCAGCTGTGCGGTGGTGGCATCGATTTCCCAGGCAGGGAGATTTGTTGTTGTTGAGTGGAAAGGAGGGGTGTAGGGTGGTAGATTAGGAGGAGCAGGAGAGGAGGAGAAGCGCTGGTAGCCGTGAGGAGAGGCGGGTGGTTCTGGGATATAGGAAGGATGTTTTGGAACTGGATGGCGGAGAAGGGGAGAGGACATGGAAGTTGGAATTGGGGTTGTATAATCGAAGTTGTATTTCGATTAAAATTGTATTGAAGTTGTATTGAAGTTGTGTGATTAAAGTAGAATTGGTGCTGAACAAGCACGCGCCAACAATGAATCTTTCTCAGCTCCTCTCCTTTGGCAGGCCCGTCACACCAGACTCAGTCCTCGCCTCAGTCTCATATACTCTCACAGAACTGCCCCGTCGACTCGCCTCCCGTATCCGCAGCCTCGAAGCCCTTCCCTTCATCGTTGGCACAAATCCCTATATCTCAAAATCTCTCAATGCCTACAGGGACAGCCTCACCTGCCTCGCAACCCATCCACCAGTCACCAGTCTCTCTCAAAACACCCACTTTGTCGAAACCCTATCATCCCTCGTCCATAAGCACTCAAATGATATTCCAACGATGGCCAAAGGGTACGCGCCTCCATAGCCGCCATCTCTTCCCACACACTCAGGTCGTTGCAGGTTCCAGGAATGCTCCCGCTACATGTCTCCTCCCCAAATCACGTCCTTCCTCGACGCTGCGATTCGCAGTCGCATATCCATTCGGCTGATTGCTGAGCATCACATTACGCTCTCAACTGCTTTGTCAGAAGCTCTAGATCTCAACCGCTATGTCGGGATCGTCGATCCACATTGTTCTCCCCATCACATGATCAAGATGTGTGCTTCTTTTGTCTCTCAGTTATGTGACGCCACCCTAGGCGTCAGTCCTCAGGTAGTATGCGACGGAGATGTCAATGCTACCTTCCCGTGCGTCCTATATCTCCCTCTCCACCTCTCATCTTTTTTATCTCTCTAGTTATGTAACAGTTCATCTTGAATACATCCTCACTGAACTTCTTAAAAACGCCTTCCGTGCTACAGTCGAGCACCATCACACAATTCACGGTAGTAATACCACAAAGCAGCTCCCACCCGTCAACATCACTCTATCCCCTCCAGTATCCCTGTCTCCTACTAATGAGCACTGCTTCTGTATCAGAATTCGTGACCAAGGAGGCGGAGTATCACCCGCCAACAGGGCTCGCATATTTTCTTATGCTTTCACAACAGCTGGTCGCGGTGCTGAGACTGATGATCAACCAGGGCCCTATGCTGCACAATACATCGGCGGAATCGCTGCCATTGGCGATACAGGTAATGCAGATGCTGGTCTATTTACCGAAATCTCTGGCAAGGGCCTCCAAACTGGGCTTGGAACAATTGCAGGATTAGGATACGGTCTTCCAATGAGTAGATTATATGCCAAGTAAGTCTCACACCCTGCCAGCTTGATTGTAGGTAATCCCGCTAGATACTTTGGGGGTTCTCTCGAGCTATTTCCCCTTCATGGCTGGGGTAGTGACGTCGTCTTGAAGCTACGCTGCTTAGATGAGGCCGGGGACTCTGCCATTTAACTCTCTCAGATTGACACCCATAAACTAGTTGTTATCCATGGTCAAGTATGCGATGCTTGTTGGTAAATTAACAAAGGCAAAGGGATGAAATACAGCAGAAATGGAAAAGCAGTGCGAAAACAGTTCAGAATGCGAAACATCTATTTTGTGCTTCCCTGGCTTCAAATTGAGAAAAAGGGTTAGCGCAAGTATGTAATCGCGTACTCACAACATATCCACTCAATGTTCTACTCGAATGGTATGAAGATGATATGCTCGGGTTCTGCGCGGTTCTGTATGACCGCGAAGTAGATCCTAAAGTCGAAGCATGACTGGTACTAGGTGTACTGGGTACACCGTTTGTCACAATTCGACTTGCCCGTGCCGTCAATGGCGTAGGCGCACTAATGAGAGACTTCTTCGGCGTCTCCATTACTTGCTTAGTTCTACTACCACTCAAGCCGGATGATGAGGGGGCTGTTCGAGTGCTTGTTGTCGCATTCGCGTACCTACGTCTTCCCGCCAATATGAAAGGATGTCGCATGGCCGTCTGTGGTTTCATCCGTCGCTCTGGATCCCAAACGAGACATTTGGCAATGAAGTCAACAAACTCCTCGTCATTGCATCTGAGAGCCTGTGCAAGGGTCCTTGATCCAGGTCTACGTCTCCGACCCTTTGAGTTTGTGACAGGCCTTGGCATACCACTCGTATCTATTAAGAGTCATTGTAAGCCATTCCAAAAAATGCTATATCTAAAAGCTCAAGGCAAGGCATACCGAAAAAAAGCTTCTTCCGAGAACTACGGCTGATGAATTCCTTATCTGGTATGCCAAGAACTTCCATAATGCAAGACAATTGCTCTTGCTCATTTTCACCGGGAAATATCGGATAACCAGTGTACAGTTCAGCCAAGATACACCCCAAGCTCCACATATCAATGGCCATATGATAATTCATTCCAAGGATGACTTCAGGCGAACGATAGAATCGACTCTGTATATAGGTGTAGACTTTATGATAAATCCCCCCTCAGCAAGTCAAATTCAATGCTGGAAAGACTCGGTACTCACTTTTTTCATGCTCAAAGCAACTGCTACCAAAATCGATGACCTTGATGGCACTTTTCATCGGGTGTTTGAGAAGGACATTCTAGAAAAATCCGGCCGTGTTAATGTAAAAGCCAATCGAGAGCTCAGAACACCTACCTCTGGTTTCAAATCACAGTGGACAATTCGGTGATGACGCATGAGAACGAGAGACATAAGCATTTGAGTGGTGAACCTCCTGATGAGAGAAGTGGTAAATCCGACGAATCCGTTTGCTTTAATAAGCTCGTATAGGTTAATGTTCATCAGCTCCATAGCAATGCAAAGATGGTTTCGAAAGTAAAAATGATCATTCATTTTGACGACATGATGTTTCTCGTCAGCATCCTACAGACTTGAATGAGTACATTTAAATTAGAGCAACAACGAAACGACGCACCCATTTACGCAAGTTGGCCAAAATTTTGATCTCAACCAGCGCTTGGTGATGAAAACGTTTTTTGTTCCGAATAATTTTGATTGCCACAGACTCGCCCGTACAGTGGTCTCGACACTGAAGAACCTGGCCAAAAGATCCTTTACCAAGGGTATCGATCACCTCGTATCTGTACGCTAGGTGGTCGTGATTTACAGGAAGGTAATCACCCCGTTCATCGTCGTAGCCGTGGTTATTCGTGGAGTGATCCAATGTTGCCATCTTCTTTTTGCTCTTGCCACCAATGAAATATACTGAAGTATATTCCTGAATCTCCTTTCTCTCGTATTCCGAAAGGTACTGGGTTTGATTCGACCTCAGGATAGCTAAGGCAAGGACATGATCATGTGTAGGACAGATGCAAAAGGCACAACTTACTGTCAGGAGATACAGGAGAAGTAGGAGCGATGGGTTCCGGGAACTTGAGCATCTCGTCCAACTCTTCTTGGGTAGCACCCGCAGCTAATCTCTTGGCTTGTTGTCGCTTGATATAATTCCGCATCTCCTCATCCCCTAGCATCTCTTCTTCATCTACAGTGCTTGGAACAGGTGAAGGTGTAGACAACGACTGTCGACTTGACGAAGGTGACGATCTTGAGGGATTGGGAGCCTGAGAAATGGACGAATTTGAAGACCGCAAACTGGGTTTGGGCCCCAGTAATTTCAAGCCCTTGGACGGTGATAAGGCAGAGAATCGGTGAGAGCTCGATGATGCCTCAGCATTGCTTGCCGGGGTAGAAAATGAGGCAACCGATCCAGTAGACGGTTTACGGATACCGATGAAAGACATAGAATCTCGATTTGACTTACGGGGTAGGATACTTCCACTGCCTGTATTGCCTGTGCTCCCAATTGGTTGTCGAGGAAGCCGAGAAGTCGATGTTGATGGTGAGCAACGCAAAGACTGATGCAGGATTGACTTTGGTGTCGTACTATCATCATCAATGACTCCAAACTCAGATATTGGTAAACCAGAAGGAGAATGATTAGCAGATGTCGAGGCCAGCCCACTGCCTCGGCAAGACGCCAACGTAGAAACAGAATTTTTGAGGAGAGGTGATTGTCTAGCAGAAGCTGAACTAGAAATACGGGGTATCTTGGTCGGTGTCTCCTTGAGAAAACCGGAGACAGTGTTGAGCGAAGAGCTAGAAAGCTCCCGGCTTTCCTTGGTAAAATGAGTACTGACTGAAGGAGAACCTGCGATCGTCGGAAGTTGGGTACGACTACGAAGTGATGCATCGGATATCTTCTGCATAGAACTTGCGGTGTGAGCAGTAACCCGAGAAGATATTAAAGGGGCACGCGAGGCGGCAGGGGTGACCGACGTTGCACTCGAAGTCGAGGATTTGAGTTTTGCAACTCGTTGAGCAGTCGCTGGTTCCAAAGCCGACATTTGGATAGGCGGCATGGCCACAGGGGACTTAGGTTTCCTGGGATCAGTTGATGACAACGTCTGAAAAAAAGTAAGAAATCGAGTGTCAGCCACCCGATAATCCGAGAAAACTTACCTTGCCACGCTTCCGAATCATTAACGATATGCGACTCTCACTTCTCTCCTCCTTCTTCTTCTCCTTCTCAGCTTTGGCTTTGGCTTTCTCGGCTTCTCTTTCTGTCTTGGCATTCTCTTTAGTACTGTCTTTAGCATCTGAATGCAGGCTACGACGAGATGAGGACTTGAGTAAAGAAGGAAGCCCAAGACTGAGGACAGAAGATTTCTTCGAGGTAGAAGTAGGTACTGAAGTAGACAAGGCGACAAAGTCGCGCGGAGGGGAAGCACTATTCTTCAATTGCGGGGTCGCTAGATGACTGGGTGGAGAAGCAGATGACGGAAGAACAGGAGGGACTTGCATAGATTGAGAAGAGGAACGTCTAAAGAAGGGTATGGAAGAAGGCGTGAGACGCTTGGATTGAGTCCGACGAATGGAGGCTGAAGGACTTAGGGGATCAATGGGAGGCGCAGGCAATATCGACGTATTGTGATTGATACTTGCACTTGAACCGGTTCCAGGGCGGCTGGCACCGCGGTCAGGTATCTTTGTACTATTAGCAGTAGCCACAGCACCGGGTACTTGGCCAGCTCCAATAGATGACAATGATGCCAGCGATCCTGCCGAAGTCATGGCATCGGGCTGCTTAGGGGACCACAATGATTTCAAGGAGCCCTTGTCTTTTGAAGTTGACTTCCTAAGCTGCTGACCGAAGCTAACAGCACGAGGACTCAGAGGGAAACTTGGCTTGGAACCCGATGAAGGAGAACTTGAAAGACGTAAGTTGAGAGCATTCGAGAAACTCCACTTTTTCGAAGGTGTCTTGGGAACAACGGGGACTGGATCAATACTGGCATAGCTAGACGTAAATTGATTCCCCTGGCGCAGTGGTGATTGGTGGTGGTGGACAGAAACCTCTAATGATCCAAATTGTTCCAGGTTGTCATCATGACTGGGGCGCTTGGCCTGTTCCTCTCCACCCGAGAAGGAAGGAAAGGAGAGGCTTGATGACGTGGGCGGTGGTGAACGATATGATGAGAGATCCTTGGGTAGTGGCGGAACAGGAGGAACAATCGCGCTGTCAGATGCATCAGCAATGGCGGCAATTGAAGACACTCGATCCTTCAATAAATTTGCTTCACTAGGCGAAATATCACTGCCAGCACTGTTCCTCGGTTTTCCAGCGGAATGACGGCCTGGAGTACTAGACATTGAAGTAAGGCTAGTGCCAGTTGACTCTCGAGAGCTGGTGGTAGGCGTATTGGTGTGTGTGGAAGAAGCGGAACCACGTTTGGGAGTAAAGCTCATTCGTGCACTGACTTTCTTAGGTGTCTTCTCCTGTGGGAGCAAATTCTGGACTTGAATATTGGTATGTCCTTCAAAATTTGTGTCAACCTCAGCAAAACCAGAAACTGAATGATGCCTGATTAGCAACTCTTTGCCTTCCTTCTCGCTGCCCGTGCCTGCACCGCTTCCCCTCTTATGAGACTTGGCGTGTTCAGCTCCAATACCTTCCCATTGGTTGTTGTTCTTGGCTGGAGTGACCGACCGACTCGAGCCAGAGGCACGACCAAAACTCCCGACACTAGCACGGGCCCGGGCAGTTTTCCCAGTAAGGCCATCCAATTTATTGAGTGCCTCCAAAGCTGCTTCGTCATCGAGGGCGGACCAACCTTCCTGCGTACCACGAAGCAAAGAGTGGGCCACGTTCGGAGAGGTGACCTGCGACAAGCCCTCTTTGTGGCCAGAAGGAGGGGTGTGAGGCCTGAGATTGACAGATTGCTTGAGGAGGTGCTGAATGGAGGACGAAGCAGGGGAGGGAGGGAGATGGGAGAAGTCCGCGGCCTGAACTCGACGAGCGTCGATGAGAGGTGAAGTCACGGTACTTGTTGAAAGTTGCCTCGAATGGTGTTCCGGCGTTTTAGACACCAGTCTGGAGTTACCGCTTATTGAGAGACGCAGACTCTCGCGACGACGATCCTTGGTTTTCCCATCCTTGGGAGACAAAGATGACGAAGCATTAATATTGATGCTACGGTGCCTTCTTGCGGATGAGATCTTGTCTTCCTTGGTCTTGTCGGTTATGACCGGGATAATTTCAGCGCGCTGAGAAACAAGCAAACTGTGATTTTCCACCTCGAACTCTTCTGAAGTCCGCTTTTTTGCTCGGCGAGCGGGAGCGGAGGAGCTTGAAGGTGACGACGGAAGGGGAACTCTTGGGATATCGTCTTCGATGACACGTGTGAAAAGAGAGGATCGATGGAATTTGCCGGACCTGGCAGACTCTGGCGCACCGGAGTTGTTGAGGGTGCGAGGGTAGAGGATCTCCTCGCCCCCACTCTCTTCGGCGATTGAGGGACGACTCCGGAGGACCTTCAAGGGAGGAGGTTGGAGAGGAGCCTTTGAGGAATGGATGAGCGAAGATTAATGCAGTTAACGGGGAACATACCTCCTCTTTATCCGAAATTTCTCCATCAACGGCTTCTATTGTCCAGGGACTGTCGGGCTCATCGTCATGGGCATTGTCTGGGAGGTCTGGAAGAAGACTTTCGACAGCGATGTCAAAATGGGACTGTAGGTCGCTTTCATCTGTGTCGCTGGTGCGCTCATTCCTCGTCCAACGGGGCGTGGCTAGTTCACCGACACCAACGAGGCCCCGGCGATCTATATTTGCGGGGTTCCTGGCGGGAGTGATGGGCTCATTAATTAAAGGCTGATCGGGAGTGGTTGCGGACTGTGAAAAGGGGGAGAGAATTGGGACAGGGGAGTCAGTAGGAGACTGGAGACCAAAATAATAGGGATCGAGAGAAGAGGACGCGGAGGCAGAACGCGAGACTGGGAGGAGCTGGTCGGACTGTGGGACAGTCTCTTCGGCAGCCGGGGCACCAGAGCAGACCTGAATGGGATTCAAAGACGTGTCAGCAGCCCGTACAGCCTATGCAGACAGAAAAGAGAAAACCTGAGCACTGTCCGGTAGGGGAGACGAAGGATGCGCCTGCTCGAGGACAACGGGGTCGACAGCGACGGCAATGGGGCTGAGTCGTGGGCCTTGACCTGGCACAGACATGGACTTGTGTCCAGGGCCAGGGAAGAAAAAAAAAAGGAATAGAAGAAAGGGTGAGAGAAGACAAGACAGGACAGTCTGGCGTCGACCTCATGTTAGTGTTGTGGTGTGTTTGCGCGTACGACTGAATAGAATAAAACATAAATATCATACCTCATCCTCAAGGCCAGGGTTCCTTCTGTCCTCCATGTCTGTCCCTGTGCCAGACCCAGCTCTTTCCTATCCCATGCCCCAATACATGTACACTTTCTCTCCACAATCTCCAACTCTTCCTGTCAGGCCAAAGCGCCGTCAGGTCAAGAATGCCTGCACAAACTGCCAAAAGGCCTGTAAAAAGTGCGACGACGCCCGTCCATGCCTGCGTTGTGTCAAGTACGGTATCAGCGAAGAATGCGTCGATTCGCAGCGCAAGCAGCGGAAAAAGGGGATCAAGCGAGGTCCCTACAAGAAGCGCGATGGAAGAGGTGCTTCCTTGCCTCTTTATTTCATTTTCTACTCATACTTCCAAAGGTCGCACAGGTCGTACTCTCGACCCTCCTGGCCAGCAGCATGTCAACCCGGCCGCACTGACTGCTGCACACCATTCATTTGTACCCCCAGACTGCTATGGCCAGTATACCCACTATACCCCAAAATCCGATGATACTCCCACATACCCGTATCCGTGCTATTTCACACAGATGCCTCATCACGATATCACCCCTATGGGCCAAGGAGACCAGGCTGCCGATTATCATTCTCAATCGATCTGTTACTACCCCGTCTTTCCTTTTCCAGTTCAGCCCAGTTATCCTACTCTCAACTTTTCATCACCGTATGTCATCCCTGAACCGATCTACCGTCCCCTTTAATCGCTACTTTGACAGTTCTTCGACAAGGTAAAGGAAACATGAGCTGCCCTCCCGTCCACAGTTCTTGATGTATCTTCGGGGGACTCAATGGCGGCCTCTTGTGCTGTACATATTCGCGCCTGTCTCGCTCTCGCATTATGCAAACAATCTTCGTCTGTTTCATGTTATAACAAAGCCGGTTTATGTGTCTACTCTTTGCATCTGCCCTAGCTCAACCGCAACTAGTCCCATTATTGGGTGCGAGATGACTGCCTTTCTGCATAAGTTGCACAATTACAAGCGTAAGCCATTGTCGCACAGTTCCCAGGATAGGCGTTTCGGTTGGACGTCATCAATCACTGCACAGATGACAGCTGCATCATGTTTACGTTCTGGAAATGATTATTGTCTCATCAATAGCGAGTACACGTTGGTCTCCTCAGTCGGCAAATCTCTGTTCAAGATGGCCTCCTGATCTAACTATCGAGCACTTCCAGATTCTGTCACTGTCATAGAAGCCAGTACTTCGTAACACCTTCGATCATTCAAAGTTTCTGATGCACGCGCTGCCTTAAAACTCCTTTTTGACACCGATCCTCTTGCTTTATCCGCAATCCAGGACCCACCGAGTACCGAGGCAAACACGAGGATGATGTACGTCTGTCTCCCGGTTTAGTCACGAAGATCACTATACAAAGTCACTATCATTCATACATCTACCTGACATGGCACTAATCCTACAAGAACATCAGAAATAATCATGGATGATGTTTTGTGACTACAGGTAACTGTTCTCGTGTCTAGGGAAGCGAACATGTGGCAAAACTGGCTGGGCTGACTTGACACCTACAAGAATCAACTTATTTGCTTCTGGGTTTTGCTTGGTGTAGTTGAAAATCCTAAATTAGCTGATTCATCCTCCCGAGTTTACTTCAACACGCTCCTGTTCTCTAGCCAGGGTAAAACCTAGTCAAGTTTAAAAGGTTAAGCCGGTTCACTCTAATAAACCCTATATTTCCTCGAATTGGCTACAAATAGAGCACATGTCCATTTCTGAGTTTTCAACTACGTCAGAATTTGAAGTACCGGTAGAGCATCAGACAAGATTGGATATTATCATGTTGGAACCAGTGATATTGATGTTGCACCTACACGGTTGCCAGAAGAGACTACAATGTCGAGAGTCTTTTCCTACCAGTGCCACTATACATCCGACTAGTAACTAAACTTATTCAGGTTGACAATCTCCCTGCCTCGGACGTAAACAGTAGGAAGGAGATAACTCCCCATACGATCTATCTGCTGCATCTTGAAGTGTCGCTGATCTATCAATTTAACTGACAGCATTCAGCGAAGCAGGATATGACATCTCCCCAAAATTCTTTTTGGAGCCGTCCTTCGAACCTTGCTAAAAATGATCTACTGAATCTCATTATAATATCTTCTTCGGAAATTAAAGGATGGCTCCGCTTCATGTCATACGGACTAGCAAGTATTCTGTAATTTTCAGCTTGGACTTGCTATTTCAGGATGCACCCACTGCTTTACGTCCTCTAGAGTACATGATCAAGTTGTCGTTACTATTTCAACCACCTGAGTTCCGCTCAATGTCTTCCGAAAAAGGAAAACACTCTTTTCTCAGCCCGCGCAACAATTAGGTTCAGGGCTTGAGCCTCTATTCCCTCCAGATCCTGGGACTCAGTATTCACTGGCGAAATGTTCTGATCTACCAGGTAGTGCACAGTGTGTATTGGCTCACTTTGTTGCTTAATAGAATAAACAGTTAAATGTAGTGATCAGAAGATCTCTTTTTTTGCATCTACAATCTGTTACACAGTGCTCGATCGCAGTCCGCGGCGTGTGATAAATTGTTGATTTTTTTTAAAAGACCGCGGTCCCTGGTAGGTACATAGTACACTACTTGAATATCAGAAAGAGAAAAGAAAAAAGAAAAGGGAGAGATGGTTACACCACCTGCTTGGGGAAGCAGAAAGAAGTAGGATTGTTTTGGAGGAATTCAACTATGCTGTCTAGTCGGAATGCTTCATGTGCCAGAAGATCTCTTGACCGGCAAATTTAGTTACTGCCAGTGAGGGACTGACCCACGCAATAGCATTGATCCCTGATGCCCCTATTAACGACATCACGTGCTCTCCATTTCTCCATGTCCGCTCAACCCAGAAGAAGTAGCACAAGAAGACAGGTTCTCCCAGGTTCACATGAGACTGATCATTCAAATGGCGGTGATATGGAAATAGAAGCCCAGCAATCGTTTAACATAGAGGAAAAGGAGCGAGAAATTTGGGACGAAGTCCGAGACGAGCATTATGATAGTGTGTCATTCTAGTCATCACCTAGTGGCTTTCTTTTGCTGACTTTGTCTAGTTATTGAACAACTTCCGCTGACTATTCACAGACTATTCACCCTCATCCGTCAACTAGACTGTCAAGCCCGCGGTACATTTAACCGCTTCTGTCTTAGAGAGCTGAACAAACAGGGCCTGCATGTTGTCCCAGATTATACCGACAGTCTACTTCCAAAAATCCACCAATATATCCAGCTACGTCAAGAAACCAACCAGAATGAGGCCAAACCTGTCCAGTCCATGGAGGTTGACCAGAACTCCTCACCACTCATAGGTTCTCCTGATGGTTAGTCAGTATGCGCTGAACGTTCTCATCATCGTTCATAAGAAGTAGGATATACTCTAATGATGAAATCCACCCCGCATGCATCTAATTTCTCTGATCCAGCTCAAGCTACAGCTGAGCCAACCCGACCCTCAACACGCGAAATGTTATCTCACATCGGGTGCGAGACCGACGAATATTTGCGCACTTCTCGGGAAAAAGTCAATATCGCGCAGACAGCACATGACCTGGTGTGTGGGATGGTTTTTTGTGTACCGTATAGGTCTCATCCTCTGTAGATTGATCGTCAGATACGTTTGCTGGATCAGTCCATCAAAGAGCAAGAAGCATCTTTGGGCCCAGAACCGAATGCCCCCGTTATGCTCAGTATGTCTGATCTAACCGTTCCAAAGTGGAGTCGCCCGACACGCGTCAGCATGAGTCCAATGCCAGATGAGGAGGGACAACCACATACACCACATACACCACATACACCAC
>Ga0153953_1000265_pt1 | contig 17873 bp, 19 predicted proteins | sample TSNJ037MetaG_FD_104718 | JGI IMG/M metagenome (GOLD analysis project Ga0153953, IMG submission 104718) | Attine ant fungus gardens microbial communities from New Jersey, USA - TSNJ037 MetaG | ecosystem: Host-associated > Fungi > Mycelium > Unclassified | place: USA: New Jersey, Wharton State...
CAATATTTATCTACAAAATCTCATATATATCTTAAGACTACTTAAGAAAGATAAGAATTATAATAAGATTTCAACGGAACAAAGCAAAGTTGAAAAAGCATATATGAAATTAAAGCTATCAAAAAAGCAAAGAAATATGGTAGATAAACTGTTATCCGCAACGGAAAGGACGTCCATGGACGCATTACGTGAATTATACATTATATCTTCGGAGCTTAAACAGACCGAAGATGCTTTGAAAGAATCCGATAGGCAATTATTTGATTACATGAAATATAACTTTTCAGAAAAAGAAAAAATGGTTTTCTATGATACAATAAATTCTATTATGAGAATCAGGGAAGAATACTTTTTTAAGACGGGATTCAAAACAGCAGTTAAATTGTTGTCTGACTGTTTCTAATCAAGAAGCTCCATAAGGTGAAAAATTTCCGCACTATAAAATGTCTACTCTGGTGGGATTTTTAGTGCGGAAATTTTTACCTTTCGGGAGATGTACTCTATGATGAATTTTTTTAGATGTGGAATACTCTGTAAGTATGATAATTTATAGCAACCGCCCTCTGATTTTATCGGGTTGTCTTATCCCTGTTCTTTGGGATATCTTTGCCTTGCTGTTCTCTTTCTTTGCTGCTCCGATTATACTCTTCCAATACCTGCCTCGTCAGCCGCTCATACATATTTTTATTATGTGGGTATACTAAAGATTTCCATTGCTCTCTCCCGCCTTCGTCAGTGGTCCGGTACTGGGGCATTGATACAAACAGTCCATTTTCCCCATCCATGACCTTTATGTTCCGGATCACAAGCCCTTCTACCGTAACAGTGGCAAGTCCACGCAGATTATCCTCTCGTCCATTTAATACCGTTACCCTGACGTTGACATCGTTTCCTGATTCAAGCCGGTCAAAGGCAGCTGACCGGTATTTCTCAGCAATCTCTTCAAGCAATACGTTTCGCTCTTCCTCCGTGCTTAAATATACAATATCTTTCCATACTTCTTTCCCATCTTCTTTTGTTTTATATCTTGGCATGGAAATAAAAGGTCCCTTTTCTCCTTTCATGAGACGGATCCCCTTAATCGTAATGCAATTGTTATAATTAACGTCACATTGCGCCATGACGGATGTACCGTTCGTTTCTCCTGACTGGATCGCCTGCTGTTCTTCTTTCGTAAGCCTAAAATTTTTCACTTCAATTGTAGTACTCATGGTTCTCTCCTTCCTTATCTGGTTTTTTGGGGGTTCTTTACTTGATAAACCGGTTTTTTATCTCTTACTATGCTGCCCTCCATGACATTCTTAATCGCAGCTGCAATGATCTCCGGTGTCTTTTCATAAGTAATGCAGTTGGATTTCCAGGTGCCTTTTGTATGGTTAATCCCATTCAATATTTTAATGCCCATCCCAGGCGGTTGCCATTCCGATAAATTTTTAGTAAAATCATCCATCAAAAAGTCCGTCCCTGTAATCCCGTTTGGTATCACATCTCTTTTAGGGGTTCCGCATGGCGGGAAGATCCGTTTTGTTTCCGGAATTTCAGGCAGATGCTTTTCCAGCCATTGGTTCTTTTCGGAAACCGCATATCTGCTGTCGGATAAAACGGAAGATAATATGTATACATCGACATCCGGATTGCTTCTTATAAATTCTTTTACCCCTTGCACCACATTCATTATGGGCTTCAGGTCATAAAAATACCCCGGCTGGTATATAGTTTCAAGTCTGTCAACCGGGGTGAATACTGCCAGGGTTCCATCCATATCTATGAATAATCGTTTCTTCTCCTCAAGAGGTTCTCTGCTTTTTACTGCTCCGTCTTCCAAGTAAAATTCCAGGCTCTCTCCTTTTTTATCTTTCACGATTATGCTGTCCTGCATTATTTGGGTATAATGAATTTCATTCATCACAAAATTTTCTTTGATATGTTCATAAATCTTTTTTTGGCTATCTGTCATTATTTCTTTCATTCCTTCCTATTTTGTTTTATCAGTACAGCTGCTTTCCTTAATTCAACCATCTGTTCCTCAGTAAATTCAGGTCGGATAATGTTTTTTATGGTTTCTTCATCAATCCCTTCCTGTAGTCCTTCCATCAGATTTTTCTTTTGGACAGGTGTTAAAAGATCGTTAGCAAGCAGATCCATTACGGACAGTTCCATCCAATTCCCTATTTCCGGAATATCCGAAGGAATTTCCTCCACAGTACTTTCCATTGCATTAATCTTTTCCTGCACCTCATCAGTTTTCATGAGGGCCTGGATATCTTCTATATCCATATCCTGGTCAACGGATTCAAAATCAAATTTAAGGAATTCTTCCAGGTCTAAAGAGTAAATTTTAATGTTTTCTCCCCTCTTTTGGGCTTTGTGGTAATAGTCAAGGCTGTTTCCCTCTATGAACTCTATGCTGGACATGTCATCTTCTTCTGCGAATGGTTCATAAGAATATTTTCCATGTTTCTTTGCTTCATTGTATATTTTTTTATCCCATAAAGCCCATTTATTGTCATGGATCGGATCCTGTCCCCTTACAAAGCATATGCATTTATGGTTATCCAGTTTTCTTAGCTCTGCCTCTGTCATTAATTCCCTTCCCAATACATCCTTGTTTTCACTGCTTGAGCCATTCCTGCCTCTTGTCTCCCCGGAACTCTTTTTATCAATGGTCCACTTGCCCAGCATCTCTGAAACATATTTAAACGTTGACTGTTCATTACCTCCCAAAAATAGGAAAGTATCCGTATTCCCGACAAGGCCTTCCCACCTTCCTTCTTTAAACAGGGCTTTTATCTGGGCTAATGATTGCAGTACGATCGTACAGTAGATCCCACGGCTTCTGCAGGTAGCCATGATCTTGTCAAAAGAAGCAGGCATCTTTATGTTGCAGAATTCATCGAACCAGAAGCCTACATCAATTGGCAATTTCCCGCCATAATAGCGAGCTTGTAAATAGAGTTCCTGGAAGAGCTGCGTATACAGCATACCCGGGAGGAAATTGAAGGTGTCATCATCGTCTGAAATGACAATAAATAAAGCCGTCTGTGTTTTCCCATCCCCATTCTTCCCAATTCCCAGCTCTGCAATATCAATATCGTTCCCATCCAGTATTTTTAAGAGATCCGGATCGTCAAACGGGTCGAACCTTGAATTTGCTGAAATGATGATAGACCGGATCGTATCTGCTGCCCCACGTACGCAACGGTTATATCTTATGACTGCCGGGTGCTTTTCCCCCAATGCGTGGGAGGACGCCAGTCTGTTCATCCGCAAGTCCAGCGGGCTTTCCTCTCCCTCGTCTGACACTACAGCCTCATCCATAAGTTTTAGCACGGTGCGGAACGTTCTCTTTAATACGATTTCCTCACCATTTTTATCGCTCTCTATCCTGGGGCATTCCATCCATACATATGTAAAAATCGCCTGCAGATAAAGTTTCTCGGCTTGTTTCGATAGGTAAGCCTTTGATATAATCTCCGGCTTTTCCCCCGACTAGCACCGGACATGCGATTTTCACCGCATCCGGCGCCCCATCGATTGTTTTTAGTTTCTTGGCATAAGGCATCACCTCCTTTTTTGAAAGTGACCCTTTTGGTCTTATTCGAATCCTTATGTTGGACTGAATAATGTCTGCCTTTCACAACCGACTAGAGACTATTCCTACTTCTTCCATTACAGAAGCTATCAACAGTTCGGTCTCAACCTTTCAGCACCGATTCATCTGCTTATTGTTCTTCGTCAGATTATCCCAATAAGGGACTCGATACCTTTCCTTGTTCCGATAGTCCTATCTGTACATATATACCCTTAGGTTTCTGCTATAGTCCTGTCAGCTTGGATATGCCTGGAACATATCATGGTCGTTCGTAGGGAAAATTTCTACTAAACCACACTGACTGCGCCTTAACGCACCCATACATTTCTACATGGTTTTTTTTAGGACCGTACATTCACAGATTCGTCAGTTCGCCTGCCAGGGCAAACATACTAACCATAGGTGTTTTATAGAGCCTCGGCTTATAGATAACACACCCCACCTCTGGGGCACTTTCGTGAGACATTTGATAGTCTCTTACGGTTACTCTCAGCCTTTGTCACGGAGCTTCAGACCCCGACCTTTACAATCGACGCATGTCCGTCAAGGCTAGGCGTTTCAGGGCGTTACTCCCTCATTCCACCTATCAAACTGTCAGTTCATAGACTGATTTATAAACTTAAATCGCGCCTATGCGCAGGCTTTTTACTGCCTGCGAACAAGTCGCACTCTCCCAAAACGGGTCCGCTGAACTCACTACATCTGCCGGTGTTGTATTTGATATGATATTTGTTATCAATTTTGACACGTCCGATGGCTTACGGATAAATAAGAAGGGGTTATATCCCGTGGATTTTTGCATTTCGCAAAGGTTTAAACACTTTACCTGTATTCCTTTCGCCAACAGGATATTGCCGAAATCTTCAATCAGTCCGCCTTTGGGGTCTGTATAAACATTGCTGCCATGGAACTGCAATAGGTTAGGGGCTATGGCATATGCTGTTTTTCCTGCGCCGGAACCGCCGACAATGGTCATGTTATTATTTATCCCTGTCTTATGGGAATCATAGCTGATCCTTGCCTTATCTGTAAGGATGCGGTTATTGTCCGGGCTATCCTTATCTTCAAACTGCCGGTTAAACTTTTTGATATTTTTCCACCTTGCAGTACCATACTCCTGGCCGGGCATATAGTTTCCCTGTCTTGTTAGATGATTTAAAAAAGCAATCATCCAGATAATGATTGCAGCAAGAAGGCATTTTGGGGTCATGGCGTTCCAATAATTTTTTATTGGATTCCTGAAAACATGTTCCAAACTGCCTGATATTGTCTCCAGGGTAGGCTCGCCTTCTATAAAAATTCCACTGACCAGGTATCCAACATACAGGGCGATTATCCCCAGGAAGATCCAGAATCCATATTGCGGCTTTCTTATTTGGTTCATGTTATCTGCCTCCTTTCTTTAGACCTCCTGGAACAGGTGCCAATTTGGGTGCGGACGATGAAACAGCATTATTCAATGGCCTGCTCGGTGTGGTCTGTGTTTTTGTTTTTGAAAGCGTATTTTCACGAATTGGTTTGATCTTCCGATTGACCGGATCATAATGCCTTTTATATATTTCTGTACCCGTTAATTTATCTATCTTTTTCCCGTCTCTGTCAAAAACCAGATAGGATTTTTCATTTTCAAGTATGGAAGCAAGTGTCTTTCCATCATCAATTTCATAAGATACTTGTTTTGGCAGCATGATGAACATGTCTTTTTGATATGGTATCCTTGTCATGTAATGGCTTTCGGTTTCACTAACAATCAATCGTTTTGTAATTGTAATTTCCTGCCCGCCTCTTTGTGACAGCAGATCCTTGTAATTTGCGTCCTTTCGCAAATCCTTTATTTCCTTAATGCTCTGCTCCGGATCCACTACATTTTTTTTTACTGCTTCCTCCGCTTTTGCATTTTTTACTGCATCTTTGACAAACGTGTCCCATCCCTCTTCAGTCGCATTATTTGCATAATCCTCAAAATTGATCGTTTCTGCCGTCTTACCATTCGGAAATTTATAATCTTTAAGAAAGCTCTGCAATTTCTCCGCATCCAATGGGTTGTATGCGATCTCAATGAAGCCGTCGCCCACATTCAGGTCTGGCATCTCTGCAAATGGTATTTTCAGTGTTTTGAGGTCATCAAAGAAGTTTTGAATATCGCCCAAATTACCGTTTCCTACACCCCTTTCTAAAGGAATCTTAAAGATACGGTAATTTCCTCCTGTCAGCTTTTCCATCGCCCGGATATCCATAGAGCTATGCGTCCCTTTGCTTGCATAATGCAGCCCCATCTTTGCCTGCATTAATTTTACACTGCTCCAGTCTTTTACCTTCTTGCCTGCCTTAAAGATCCCTTGTGCAAATCCAATTCCACCTTTTAGCATCATCCCAAAAGTTTTCCCTGAAAACTCAAGGACCGTGATAGCATCCTGTATTTCTGAACTTCCATATCCACTCCCTTCCATGTTATCTACCACCTTTCTTAACCGTATTTCTTCCTTCATTCTGCGGTTCGCTTATAGATTTCTGTTTTTCTGGTTTCCCCAAACCCCTGAGGGATTGCCCGTCTTCTGGTTTCTCATCTCTGCCTGAATCTCCTGGCTGTACTTCCCTTGTTCCATCACCTACTTCCCCTCCTATCTGCATTTGTTCTTTAAAAGGCTTTACAAAATAATCTATTTCATCTAAGTCTGTTAAATAGGTCTCTTTGGCAATATCCTCCACGGATAACTTTGCAATATCTTCTGTTGTCATTCCTTTATCTACCCATTTTCCGATTGCGTGAATGATATCAGGGTGCGTATCTTTATCAATACATTCAAGTACCGTTCTTTCATCATGCGTTGCTTTCAAAATCATATCCAAATTATTTAATTGGTCAGAATTAGCTGGTGATGCTTTTTCTATCCCCAAAGACATCATTCTCTCAGTAACAGCATCTTTGATAGCATCAAAATATTCAGTCGAAGTATGGTAATAATCATTCAAACCATCGTTGTATTGTAAATGTTTCATGTCAACCAGTTCACCATATCCAGATTCCCCCTTTATGGCACGATTCTCATAAATAGAGACTGCTTTTTCTAAATTTTCTTTTGAATATTCACTCAAAGTAGAATCACCTAATGTTTGCGGTAGTTCTGGGAATTTAGCAATATTAACTGTATTTGCAGCTAATACATATGAATAACGAACATCTTCTTTTAGCTCATTATTTCCAAATCGGATAGAAAGATATTGCGTACGTATCACATCATCTATTTTATTATCATCACGCATTATATAATTGGAATTCCACTTTGTGTTTTCAATGGTTCCCAAAAAATATTTGTTATCTCTTTCTTTCCAAATAACTTTATCGCCTTTTTTGAAATTCCCTTTATACATCTCATCTCCGGTAGAGTCTGGGGTTTCCCTTTCCTCATGGCCATATTTTTCATGTTCAAAGTCATTTATGGTGATATTCCCACTCCTGACATTCAATTCATGCTTTAATTCCCGATAGGAAAAATGGCTTACAAGATAATCTTGTACCCTTTCCTCATTTCTTTCTAATGATTTAGTCTGCTGTTCTCTACCCATTTCAAGAGTGATTTTTTCAGGGGATATTATTTTATGATAAGAATTTTCCTTTTTATCGGATAAATCGTTCTGATAATTTCTAAGTTCATTCTCCAGCCCATTCTCCCTGATGAATTTTCTTAATGTGTCATTTTCCTTACACAGCTCATTGAAAAGCGTGTTCAACTTTTCTGTCATGCCCACGAATGAATCATGATTTTGGGGACTGCTTATTTCAAAGCCGGTATCATTTAATTTCTCCATAATTCTCCTTTCCACTTTTTATCTGGTTTTATTGGATTTTTTGATTTTCCTATTTTTCTCTGCCACCATGAGAGATTCAAAATTCAAATCATGGTAATTCGTATGGAATGTATGATTCGGGTTCTGCATCAATCCCTTTTCCCTGAAACTAAAATACTTGCTGTTATCACCGCCCACGATAACATGATCCAGCAGGGGAATTAGCATTAATCCGCAAAGGTTGTTCATCCTGTCCGTCAATATCACATCTTCTTTCGAAGGCTGTAAGGAACCGGAAGGATGGCAATGCACAAGAATCATATTGGTGGCATTTGATAAAATGCTTGCTTTAAACAGTTCCCTTGGATGCCCCAGTGCATAGTTTAATGCTCCTACGCTTGCAAAATTACAGTTGATCGGCGTGCCATCAGTCTTTAAATTTATGACGCATACCACCTCCCTGTCCATATCACAAAGCTGCTTTCCTATCACGTCTACCGCATCCTGCGGAGTTACAATTCGATGCTCCGAAAATATCGGGACGTCTTTTACCAATCTTACGGAAACCACATCAAGTTTAAATTCATTCTTCCCCGGCATCCGGCTCAGCCTCCTCTCCAAGCTCGACATGAATTATGAAGTCATCTACTCTTTCCTTTACATATCGGATAATCTCTTTCATTGTTACTTCTCTCCCCATAAAATCACCCATGCTTCCTTTCCACAAAATCATCCTGTCTGTTGTTGCTGTTTTTCATCATTGCCATGAAGCTGCGGAGTTCTCTCATTTTTTCCGAATCATATTCCGGTCTTGCATACCGCTCTATCTCCGGTAAAGAAAGTCCCTCTTTCTGCCCCGCAGTAATTTCTTTCATTTGTGAAGCGCTAAAGGCAGGATTGCAAAGCAAATCCATAATTGTCTTTACCTGCTTTTCCTCTGAATTTCTCTTTCTATAAAATAACTTTAAGAGTCTCTTATAAACAGTAGTCTTCTCCGTCTGTTCGGGAAGCTGAGTTGATTCCTCTCTCTCCATTTTTTTTGTTTCTTCTGCTTTTTTGCTGCTTTCTTCCTTTTGTGCTTCGACCACACTAATATTTTCCTCATAAGCTGCTTCAGGCACGTTTTGTTCCTCTGCTTTTTTTCTTACGAACTCACTTAATTGCCGGTTTTCATGCAACTGCTCTTCGCACTGTTTTATAAGGAGTTCAACAGATCTTGCCAACGTCTTGGTTGTATCTTCCTTTTCACTTGATTTTGACTGCTTTGAGAATATAGACTGCATATATCCCGCTTTCTGCTGACGCATATCTTCCAAAGACATTTCCGGATGAAATTTCTTAATCTCTTCTTCCGGCATTCCATCCAGGATCGCCGTCCTCAGGACATCCCTTTGTAAAATACTATAATTGGATGGCAGTGCGAACAAGTCAATCTGGGACTCTTTCAAACCACATTGCATCCCAAGCCATATCTGATTCGTTATCGCATTGTTATTAATTTTGTTTTTATTTATGTATTGCTCCAATGAGTTTTTTAGTTCCTCCATTTGATATGTTCACCTTCCTTTTCTGGTATATGGTTTTCGTGCTACAATCTCTTCTGGCACTTTAACAACTATAATTTCACAAATCTCTATATTCATGCGGATTAACCTCCTTCTTTCTTTGCTGCTATAATACTTCTGCTTCACTTTGCTGCTCTCCTGTCCAATTCCCTTCTTTGCTTGATTTCTTTTGCATCTTTGACACGTTCTGCTGTTTTTGTGTCTTGTTTCAGGATGTTATCAAGGGTTTTGATCTCTTTTTTAATTTTCTGCTTTGCCTTTCTTACATTTTGCAGGCCTTCTTGGTAATCCTCATAGTTCTTATCAAGGCTTGGAATATCGTATGCGGTTTCTATTTCCTTCAGCCTTTCCTTGATGGCGGCTTTCTGTCCAAGCGATATTGTCTGGCTGTACTTTGCTTTCAGCTGTTTATATTCTTTCAGTGCTTTAAAGCCTGGCTTGAAGCTTCGGTATTTTAAATATACCTGTTGACGCAACTGATTTAGCCTTATATCCGTCTGAACCATATATGTCTTTCTCTCCTGAACCGCTGTTTCTGTAGCTAAGTTGTGTCTGTGCATATAAATGATCTGGGATTGTAAACGGCCAACTATAAGAACATCATGCCGGTATTCAGGAACATATTGATATTTTGTCGAATACATATGTCTTGCATTGTACATTTTCCTTAGATGCTGTTTCTGATATTTAGACAGGTTTTTCCCATTTCTATACTTCTCATATGGAATATGTATTCTTGTCTGCTTGATACGTGGCGGACGTCTAAACCATTTATCATTTACTTCCTGCCTGTTTTCTTTTCCAGGGTTCTTTTCCTGAAGCCTTTTAAGAATCCCTTCAACGGTGTATTCTTTTCCCAGGCGATAGTTCCGGACCGCACTTGCACGGTTTTTATGTTTCAGGGAAATGTACCTCTGATGAGTTTTTGAATTGCCGCTTCGTATTTCATACTGCATTTCTTCCTGTAAATAACGCAGGACCCCTTCATAGGAGTCCGATTGCTGTATTGCGATATCCATATCTTTCCTCACGATGTCATGCCCCGTGATTTTACCTTCTTTTTCATCACGCCAAAGATTATATGGCTGGTTTTTTCCACCCATATCTTCATATTCCAGCTTGCTTAAACCATATTTTTCGCACAGGCTGTCCGTGATGGGCTGAATATAACGTTCCCAGTCCCCCTTTTTATAATGATATTTATATCCGGTCGTGCGGCTGACGCTGTTAAAAATGATATGGGCGTGCATATGCTCCTGGTCGTTATGTACCGTAAATACCGTATCGTAATCATCTCCCAGATACTGTTCGGCCCATTCTGATGTAAGATTCAGGGCCTGGCCTTCCGTGACTTCTCCCGGTGGGAACGAAAGAATAATATGATAGCCCTGTCTGCCGTCCATTTTTCCAAACCGTTCTTTTGTATCCATGAATGTTTCATACGGATCCAGCCAATCGCAGTTGCCTCCGACAAATGCACCATTCCCTGTCTTTTTAGGGTTTAGGATATATTTAATTGCATTTTTTAAATGTGCGGCCGGATTCCGGCCGGCGCATTCCTTCATATGCCCCAGTTTCGTAATTGCCATCGTCAGCTCCTCTCCATATCCTGCAGCCGGTTCAGCTGCTGTTCCATCATGCTTTTTATTTCTTCCAGGTTCTGCAGCAATTTCTCTTTGTCGGTTGGAGTGAAGCAATAGCTGTGGTAAGATTTAACGATCTGATTAATGTTCACGCCTATTTTCTGGATCTGGAAAATGAACTCCGATTGCATCGCAATAAATTCTTTTGAATCAGGTACCTCTTTGCTTTCTGCCAACGAATTTCGCCTCACATAATCAGATAAAGAAAGCCCTGCTCTTCCTGCAAGGCTTTTTATCTTCTTTATTTCTTTTGGCTTCATCCGCACGATCATCGTCTTTGACCTTAATTCTCTATTCACTTCCATCTCCTCCATCTATTAATCAACACAGAATAACTCAAATTCATACTACTTTTTATACTAATAGCACTTTTCATATCATATTTAGTACTATTCTTAATATCACTTTTCAACTTGATACTATTTTTGATATTACTTTTAGTATCAAATTTAATACTAATTTTCCACCCTTTATACTACTTTTACCATCAATTTTACTACTAATTTTAGTATTACTTTTGGGCTGTGATACTACTTTTGATACTACTTTTCGTACTACTTTTAATATCACTTTTCAACTTGATACTAATTTTGCCACTACTTTTCATACTACTTTTACCATCAAAACCGCATCATTACTGTTAACAGTAATGGCAAGATACGCATTTGTATATACAAACGCAGTCCTTGTTAGGGGAGTCCCCCTAATACCCCCTTATAGTAGTAAAAGTAGTATTAATAGTAAAGATAGTATTAATCGAATGAATCATCAACTATTACCGGCGGAAATTGCTTTCTTTTCCCTGGAATTTCCGAGTTATCATCCTTACGTGGTCCTGATACATTTTCAGAAAGAGAAGCCTTGCCGCAGCCCAGGTCTGTTGGTGAAATAGCGTTTAAAAATGGCAAGACTTCTCTTATACTCAGATTCACTATTTTTTCAACGCCGTACTTCGTTGCGTTTAGGCAGGGATTCCTTCACCTGTTTAAAGGTTTTTTTCTCTGACTGATATTCGTAAATGCAGTTGGATAACCTCTCCTCCGGTAATACCTGTGTCGCATTTACCTCTCTTACCATCTTTCCCAATTCCTGCTTTTGATGGATGCCGTCTTTCGGAATAACCAAAACTTCATGGACGGAGGAGGGCAGCACATAGTAATCGGAGCCTATAACCTGCCGCACCCGCTCAAGGACGTCTGGATACAAAAGTACCGCTGCGCCATGCATATTTGTTTTATTTGTCAGCACATACATCAAATCAGGCTGGAAATTACGATTATCCTGCAGGAGATTCCCGCTTCTTTCTTCTCCGGCCATCATCGCTATTATAACCTGCTCTATGGTCTGAAAGGTGGGTGGATACATGCGCTCCGTATTCCGAAGGGCTAACGTATGCAATTCTTCTGGTGAAATATTCCATTGCCTCATCAATGCATTATTTACCTTGATTGAGCCTTCCCCATCTTTGCTTTCCATGATTGAGATTTGATAGATCTCTGCCAGATCCTCCATCTGCCTGTGAGGAGCCTGCCTCAAAAATACCGTGTTTTCTTTTTGACTTACAAGGCGGCAGGTGATACGGTCTTTGACAGAATCAAAAGAGGTTGGGTTGATGTTTCCTGGCACGTCCCCTCTGTGAATGGATTCCACATAGGTTTCAGCGATTTCTTTAAGTATGCCCGGCAATTCTTTTCCATCGGTGTAATCCTGATAGAACGGCTCTAAATAAAGCATTGGTTGGACGGTTTCTCCCGGTCTGTAGATTGTAAGTCCTGTTTTCACAACTCCGTTATTTTTTGTAATGGGGTCCAGTTTTATTGCTCCCCTAAAATCTGTTGGAAGGTGATTCTCTAACTCGTTTTTTACCACTGACGTAAACTCTGAAAATGTTTTCATGATTTCTTCCCCTCATTCTCTCCATTTTTCTTTTGTTTAATTAACAATAGATACTTTTGTAACCGTGACAGCGTCTCCTGTTTATTGTTTTTTGAAATTTCACCGTTCATCTTAATTCCTCCTGATATTTTTTATTTATGGGTTCCTGTTAGTCAAATCGGGGCTTCCCGTCCATGACAAATGCTTCCAATTGCTGCATAACGATATCGTCAAACTGTAAATACATCGGCATTTCTGACATTTTAAGGTAAAGGCAGTCCAGTAAATTATGTTCTACCAACATAAGTTGATACTGTTCCTCGGAAAACCGATTGCCCTCCATATTCCCGAACGCCTCATGAATGTTCTTCTTAATTAAAATCTGCTTTGCATTTGCATAGATGTTTGCCCGGCTGGTATGAGTCATATCTAAAACAAATGAATCATATTCAAATTGAATTTTTTCTAAAATTTTTCTATGCATATTACACCTCCTCACTATAGCCCGCTAAATGTATAACTGTTTTTCTTTTTATTGTATTTGCCTTTCAATGATTGCCCTGAGCTTAAACTGATCTTAAATGTAAGTTTATTTCCCTCTATGATAAAAGAAGTGACATTTCCCGTCACATCCCCTGTAAATCCGGATTGATATACATAATCAAACACCGCATTAAAAAAGGCATTTTTATCGCCGGCGAACCGCACCAGATCCGTCGGTATGCTTTCAAGGTTAAACGAGAATGAGACGGTTTGGTTTTCTCCTTCTGTCTGAGCGGCAGTTGTGTTTCCAGCCTGTGTCTCTGAGGTATTATCATTCATTTTTTGCGACTGTGCTTCACTTTCTTCCCCTGCCTGTTTTTCACTTTCCTGTTTTTCACTTTCCTCCTTTGCCTTTTTCTCGCTTTCTTTACGTGCTTTTTCTTCCAATTCAGCTTCTTTTTTACAATCATAGAAACTATAAGCCCCCTCAAGGTACGTTACTAATATCTTCCATGACGAATCATCATTAAAATATGCATAATGCAGAATGCCTTCCGCATGTTCACCGGAATACTTTTCATCAGTAAAAGTAACTGTTGCTACCTGCGCATATTCAGAACCTTCATCATTTATTTTGAAATAATCACCTATGCTTCTTACGAACTCTTCTTTGCTGAATTTCCCTTCGTAAGTTTCTAATATGGCTTTGGTCAATCCTTTTATTTCAATGTCATACTGACTTTCTTGGATTTCCTGAACTTCCGACTCGGTTTCCGTTGCCGCTTCGCCTGCATCATCATAAAATATGTGAATCATGATATCACTTGACTCCATGTAAAAAGAAATATAGCCTTTTCCACCCTGCTCTTTTTGACTGCTTGATACATCGTCCCCTTTTGACGTGACAATATCCGCATATACAAATGATTTAGACGTTTCCGGAGTAACTGCAAGTTTAATCTCTGCGCTTTCACTCGCCTTTAATATGATTTTCTCTCCATCTTCTGAAACTTTGAGCCTTTCATTATAGGCTATCTCCCCGCCGGACTTATAAATTATCACGGAATGTTCATGCTCGTTTTCAGATTCCGTTGAAAGCGTCGTTTCAGGCACGTTCTCCCGATCCTTGTTTTTATAAGAAATCACGCAGGTAATGACCGCAACCAGGAGAAAGACAGCTGCTGAAATAATTATTATCTTCTTTTGCTTTTTATAATACATGTATAAACACCTCCCATTAGCCGCTTAAAATGACCAGCTATTCCTGAACTTCTGTACCCGTTGGTGAATACAGGCTGAAAAAATCATGTTTCTTATTGTAGGTGCTAATAAAGGGAAGTTCCAAATCGCCCATGTTCACAGTTATCTGGTAAGCAAGTTCCTCGTCACCGGCGGATACAAATTCTTTAATAGTGACGAATTCCACGTCGCTTTTCCCATAAGCGGAAAAAATATATTCTGCAACTGTCTGTTTAAACTGTTCCTGTTTATCTTGGAGGAAATCCGATATATCCTTTTCTTTCCCCTCGATCCTGGTATCGAAACCTTCGCAATATTCCTGCAGCCGTGTATCATAAGTATTGTTCTGCTCATTTGCCGTCTGCTCTTGTTTCGTGGATTCCGTTTCAGGGATGCCAGCCGTAAGTTCCGTTTCTTTATCTGGTTTCGTCAATGATTCTTCCTGGCCAGACTCTGTTTCTGTTTCACTCTGTATTACCTCAATCTGCCTGTCTATGACACCTTTTACGCCTTTTTCTAATATATAAGATATCAACGTGGTTGCAACGATGACAACAATCAGCATGATAATATAATATTTCTTACTTCTTTTTTTATTTAACATGTCCATCCTCCTTTCCCTGCCGCTATCTATAACTTTTTCGGTTTCATTCTTATCCAGAACATTTCATTTCTTTAAAAGAACCAGTTGCCACCGATCTGGACGGCGTTTCCCCCTGTCTGGCTTCCCATTGTGCTCCGGAAACTGCAGAAGCTGTGATTCCTGATCCCTCTCTCCAGGCAGTCAGACACGGCCTGTTTTACATATGCCGGAACATTCCCTCCTAAACGGGGTATCCAGTTTAAATCAATGGAATAACAAAATTGACCAGGGGCTTTTAGTTGCTGCAGTGAATTACCTCCACAGCTTTGCCATGCCGGTGAATCCACCCTGTTCATGGCGCAGGAGATAACCGCCAATGCGCCCTCGTAGCTGGCATTATCTTCCTGCGCTACGACCGCCCATATAAGCTCTATCTCATCCTGTGTGTAGTCGGTCGGATCAACACTATGCCCGCCAGTACCAACGTTACCGCCTGTAACATCGTTTACGAACCGTCTGATCGAACCTATATTACGGTAGTCCGCCTGTACAATGGAAACGCCCAGTCCCGCATGTGCCAGATCATAATTTGCCGGTCCCCCGGAAGACTGGACGGCCTTTCCATCCCCTATGTATATCCCGACATGCTCCGGAGTCCACCAGATCAAATCCCCCTGCACAGCCTGGTCTAAAGATTCAATCAACTGTCCGCCTTCATAATTCCCCTGTGCGGATGCTATCCGTGGTATTAAAATATTAAAATGCGCATAAACACTGGAAGTATATCCAGAACAATCCACGGCAACATTTAAATCCGTCCCGCCCCACACATAGGGTGTTCCCAGCCATTGCAGGGCGTATTCAACAATTTCTTCCCCGGTAGCTGAATATCCTCCTCCCCCTATCGCCTGTACTGCTCCGCTTCCGGATTCTGAACTGCCGCCTGTAATATTCACCACGACTAATAGCAGGAAAAACAGCAATATTAATGGAAGTATGATGGGAAGCGCAAATTTTAGAAGCATGCTGCCTGCTTTCCGTATGACTTTTTCCCCTATCCGGGAAAAATAAGCCTGTATTTTTGCCCTTAATGGCATAGCTGCATGCCTTCCCAGTGATGATACCGCCGCATTCTCAGTCTCCATCTGTGAAATCTGGTCGGCTTGCTGCATGGCTTTAATCTGTTTCGACTTATTGATCTCTTTATCGATCATAGTTAGCAGGGCTGTCCTGTACTGTCTCGTATTTTCTTTTTTTTCTGCCTTTAAAGCCCTGTTATACTTTCCCTCAATCTTCTTTACCTGTTTCGAACCACGGTTGACATTATCTGAATAAAAGGTAACCGTTTCCATTTCCCCCTGTTTCAGGTTTTTTTTCATCTCTTTTACAGTATCGCCTTTTGGCACCGTGACATCCCATTGGTCGCCTTGTCCGCCATTAGCTCCCACCGCACGTTCCTTCAGTTCTTTTACCATTGCTTCCCGAACGGATACCGTTCTGTTCCGGGTTTTCTGACTTACAGACTTGGCTGCTGTCCCCTGCGCTTTTTCTAAGATCTGTGTCTGTTTCTTAAAGGAATAAGAATTCCATTGTTTCCGTTGTTCAGGGGTAAGTACCTTGAGCTGTTTGCGGATATCCTTAGACCGGACGGCATTTTTAATAGTGCGGATGCCGTTCTTAGTCCCCTTTTTCGATACATGCATGGATTTTTTCATGGCTTCTTTCGTATAGTGTCCTGCGGCACTGCCACGAACGATCATATGCAATTTGGTTTCCCTGGTATCAATATCTCTATCGGTCTTTACTTTCCTTATTTCCATTTTGCGCTCACCTGCTTATCATGCATTTAATCCCATTGACTGGATCTGCGATTCAAAAGGCATCACTGCCATTTCTTTTTTCAGGTTTTTTAACTTATACTTTCTTGCTTCCTGCTTTTCATGGAAATCCGTATTAAACAAGTCATAAATCAAGGTACCTTTTGCTATTTCATTTTCTTTAGGGATCCACCTGTTATCACCAAATTTAATCAGGCCGTTACCGGCCTTTGTATCCCGGACATATTCAGCCAGGTTTTCATTTAAATCTAACACTTGCTGCATAACGGCTGCTTCGTTTGGTGCCATGGGAAGCAGGGAAATATACTCACTGTTGCATAGCATGGTTTCAATTTCTGCGGATTTTAGCAGGTCAGCCATGTTCTGCGTTGCTCCGGTACAGAGACAGCCGAGTTTCCGCACTTCCTTCCATATCTTTTGCAGGTATTGGATCGTGTATAAACGTTTTGTCATGTTGTGAAATTCATCAATATACAGCCAGGTCGCTATGCCTTTCTTGAAATTCGTCGCTATCCTGTCACGTATGCTTTCGAGCATGACCAGCTGGCCGACCGGTGCCAGATCACCCCCAAGGTCATTGAGACCATATACTATGAACCGGTTTTTCGTATTCACATTGGTCGGTTTTGAGAAGATATTCAATGCCCCTTTTACAAAAAGCTCGAATCCCAGTTTCAAATCCTTTGCCTCGGGTTCCTCCTGTTGCTGCACTAATTCATAAAAATCGTCCATGGTAGGTGATTTTACTTTTTTCTTATGTTCCATATCCGAAAGCGCCCTGCTTAGCAATTGACCCACGCACCGGCCTACGATTGACTTTTGCCCCATGGTAATTTCTCTTGTCAATATTTCCCCTGCGATTCCCAGCATCAGCTCTGTCTTGTCTGCAACAAAAGCCGGCTTAGATTCAAAATTCTGGTATGTATCCAGATCCAGTGGGTTAATATGGTTCCTTGATGCCGAGCTGATGTCTATGAACTGCCCTTTTAATGCTTTTGCAACTTCTTTGTATTCATTTTGCTGATCAATCACGATAACGTCATCCGTTGTCTTGAGGACTACCTGGCACATTTCGTCTTTCACCGTATAGCCTTTGCCGCCGCCGGTTGTCCCCAATACAAACCCATGCGGATTTTTCAGCTTTTTACGGTTTCCCACGAGGATGTTCTTGCTCACCTGGTTGATCCCGTAAAAAATCCCATCCTTATCGTGAAGCTCCTGTACATTGAACGGCGAAAAAGCGCATAGGGACTGTGTCAGAATCGG
>Ga0153953_1000274_pt1 | contig 17479 bp, 23 predicted proteins | sample TSNJ037MetaG_FD_104718 | JGI IMG/M metagenome (GOLD analysis project Ga0153953, IMG submission 104718) | Attine ant fungus gardens microbial communities from New Jersey, USA - TSNJ037 MetaG | ecosystem: Host-associated > Fungi > Mycelium > Unclassified | place: USA: New Jersey, Wharton State...
GGGAAGAATATAAAAATGAAATCCATAGGAATTTCATTTTTATATTCTTCCGGGTTATCGTGAGGGCTGTTTGTGTTGTTTCTCATGCTTTTCGTGGGGGGTGTTTGTGTTGTTTCTCACGCTTTTTTGTGGGAGCTGTTTGTGTTGTTTCTCACATTTTTCGTTGGGGTTGTTTGTGTTGTCGCTCAGACTTTTCGTTGAGGTTGTTTGTGTTGCTGGAGGCGGTATGTTTGGAAGGTGAAAAGATGATGTTGTCTTTTTTAACATTTTGATTTGTTTGTGAGTAGAGTGCATGGATGGGAGTTGTTATGATTAGAGATAATTTGATTAGAGATAATTTGGTAAGAGATAATTTGGTGAGAGATAATTTGGTGAGAGATAATTTGGAAATTGTGTTTGAAGGGATTGGGGGGGCTTGTAAGAGGGTTGGGAGGGTAGAATCGGAGGTGACGTTGATTGCTGTTAGTAAAACACAGCCTGTAGCTATGATTGAGGAGGCTTATCGGGCCGGTATACGGGATTTTGGGGAAAATTGGGTTCAGGAGCTGGATGAAAAAGTAAAATTGCTGCCTGGAGATATCCGTTGGCATATGATCGGGCATTTACAGCGTAATAAGGTTAAGCATATCATTGGAAAGGTTTATTTGGTTCATGGCGTGGATTCTTTAAGGCTGGCCAGTGAAATCAGTAAGGAAGCGTTGAAGAAGGATACGGAAGTTAATATATTGATTGAAGTTAATGTGGCAGAAGAGGAAAGCAAATTCGGGGTAAGGAAAGAGGATGTCCTGGAATTGGTCAGGTGTATCGCGGTATTGCCTGGTATATGTATCAAAGGACTGATGACTATCCCTCCCTATGTTGACAATCAGGAAAAAAACAGACAAATTTTCAGTATGCTGCATCAATTAGCTGTTGACATTGGGAAGGAAAACATTGATAATGTTACTATGAATGTGCTGTCAATGGGAATGACTGGTGATTATCAGATTGCTATTGAAGAAGGAGCTACTTATATAAGAGTAGGGACCGGAATTTTCGGAGACCGGGTTTATAGTTCAGAATAGGTAAGGAAAGAGGAGAGCCGCCAGTGAGTGTAATGGATAAGTTTTTGAATTACATGAAGTTAAACGAAGATGATGAAGATTATTATGACGATGAAGATTATTATGATGATGATGAGATAGACACTGCTCCCAAAAAGAAAAATACATCCAAGATGAAGGATTCCAATGATTATGAGGAGAAGCCTGTAAAGAAGCCGACAGCAAAGGTAACTCCCATGAGACAGCCGGTAACCCGCAAGGTATCGGCCGGATCCGGTATGGAAGTATGTGTGATTAAGCCCAGCAGTGTGGAAGATGCCAGAGAGATCACGGAAACCCTGTTAGCCAACAGGACAGTGGTTCTGAATCTGGAAGGACTTGATGTGGACATTGCACAAAGGATCATAGACTTTACATCGGGTTCTTGTTATGCAATTTCCGGTAATCTGCAGAAGATATCTCATTATATCTTTATCATAACACCTGCAAGTGTAGATATTTCCGGAGATTTTCAGGATATATTAAATGGTTCATTTGATTCGCCAATTAATAACGGAATTTAATAAGGGAGGACTTCTCGTAATAACGGGAAGTTTTTCTAAGTCAAGAGAGAGGAACGTTATTTTCACAACGTAAGGACAGATGAATGCCTCAGAGATTACCTGTTTTATTTCAGAAGAAGCCTTGTTATGATATTGTATACAGCCAGTCCTTTGACGGGCTTTGGAATGAACTGGAATTATTGGAAGCAAAGGAAAAGAGATTGTGTATCATTACCGACACAAATGTATCGAAGCTGTATGGCAGTGAGATTTCACAGATTATACAGGATAAATGTCTTAAAACCAGTCTTTATACCATCCCGGCTGGAGAGGAACATAAAACCCTGGATACAGTAAAAGGTATCTATCGGTTTCTTATAGAAGAAGGTTTTGACCGCAGGGATATGCTGCTTGCCCTGGGAGGCGGTGTGATTGGTGATGTTACAGGTTATGCAGCGGCAACCTATCTGAGAGGAATTGATTATATACAGATCCCGACTACGCTTCTGGCGCAGAATGACAGTAGTATTGGCGGGAAGACCGGTGTTGATTTTGACGGCTACAAGAATATGGTAGGTGCTTTTAAGATGCCCAGACTGGTGTATATTAATTTAAATACATTGTTAAGCCTGGATGACAGACAGTATTTTTCGGGATTTGCCGAAGTAATGAAGCATGGTCTGATAAAAGATGCCGCTTTTTATGGGTGGCTGATTGAGAACATGTATGAAATCTGTGAAAAGGATTTAAACGTACTGGAAGAAATGCTTTTCCGCAGCAATACCATTAAGAAGCTGGTGGTGGAAAAGGATCCCCTGGAGCAGGGAGAACGTGCACTTTTGAATTTTGGACATACAATCGGGCATGCTATTGAAAAGAACAGGAATTTTGAGTTGTATCATGGTGAATGCGTTGCACTGGGGATTGTGGCGGCTGCGTTTATATCTTGGAAAAAGGAACTGCTCAGTATGGAAGAATATTATGAAATACGTGATATGCTCGTGCCTTTTTATCTGCCCATCACGGTGGAACATATATCCCCCGGGGAGATTGTGGATTTAACACGTTCTGACAAGAAGATGGAAGCCGGCAGGATTAAGTTCATTTTACTTAAGAAGGTCGGGAAGGCATATGTTGATAAAACTGTAACTGAAGAAGAGATATTGGATGCTGTAAGGGAAATATATTATAATGAAGAAGAGTTTAATGAGTAACAGAAAAAAAATGCTGATTTTTGATGTAATAGGGATCATACTATTGCTGTTCATTGATCAGTACGCAAAGTATCTGGCGGTTTTACATCTTAAGGGGCAGGAAGCAATTCCCTTGATTCAGGGTGTACTTGAACTTCAGTATTTGGAAAACAGAGGTGCCGCTTTTGGACTTTTGTTGGATCAAAAGGTGTTTATTTTGTTTGTAGGAATCGTATTTCAACTGTTTTTGGTATTTTTTCTCTTTAAACTGCCGGGGCATAAAAAATATAATGTAATTCATGTGTTTTTGTCTGCGATTATAGCCGGCGGCGTTGGCAATATGATTGACCGGTTCCGGTTGGGTTATGTGGTGGATTTTATTTCTTTTGTCTTAATTGATTTCCCGATTTTCAATGCGGCTGATACGTATGTGGTGGTGGCGTCGATCGGATTGTTTTTTCTGGTCATTTTTGTATACAAGGAAAAAGATCTGGAATTCCTGAATTTCAAGCAAAACCGTTATCGGGAGACAAAGTAAAATCAGTAAGGAAGCGTTGAAATATGAATGAATATCGATTTGAAATTACAGAGGATCTGGAAGACGAGAGAATTGATAAGTGTATCAGCAGTCTTCTGGATTCTCTTTCACGTTCCTATATACAGAAATTAATAAAGGAAGGACAGGTTCTGGTAAATGACCGGAGTGTAAAAGGCAGTTACAGGGTAAAGGCTTCAGACGAAGTATATTTCCTGCTGCCGGAATCAGTGGAGCCGGATATAGAACCACAGGATATTCCTCTGGATGTCTTATATGAGGACAAACACGTGATTGTGGTCAACAAACCCAAAGGGATGGTAGTTCATCCGGCGGCAGGACATTATGACGGCACTTTGGTTAATGCACTTTTATATCACTGCGGAAAGGAACTGTCGGGAATTAATGGGGTTATGCGTCCCGGTATCGTACACAGAATAGATCAGGATACTACCGGTTCCATTATTGTCTGTAAAAATGATATATCCCACCGGGAAATTGCCATGCAGCTGCGTAACCATACTATAACCCGCTGTTATCATGCAATATGCCATGGGATAATAGAAGAAGAGAACGGAACGATTAACAAGCCGATCGGAAGACACCCCAGGGAACGGAAGAAGATGGCTGTTAACGAGAAAAACGGAAAGCCTGCCATAACACATTATCAGGTGTTAAAGCGTTTCAGGAACTATACGTATGTTGCTTGTACACTGGAGACCGGCCGCACACATCAGATTCGTGTACATATGGCCAGTATCGGGCATCCGATCTTAGGTGATGAAATCTATTGTAACCGCAAATCCCCATTCAAATTAAACGGGCAGACACTTCATGCCAGGATATTGGGTTTTAAACATCCAGAAAACGGAGCGTATGTGGAAGTGACCGCACCTCTGCCGGAATACTTTCAACATTTGCTGGAGATATTATAAGTACCCTGTTTGAATAGGGAAAGGAATCTGAATATGAATCTTTTTGATATTTTAGGGCCTGTCATGGTGGGGCCAAGCAGTTCTCATACGGCTGGTGCCGTAAAGATTGGTTATATTGCCGCGCTTCTGCTTAAGGACAAACCGGTACATGCGGATATTATTCTCCATGGTTCTTTTGCCACAACAGGAATCGGCCATGGAACGGACCGTGCTCTGATTGCCGGTCTGTTAATGATGAAAGCGGATGATATACGGATACCGGAAAGCTTTACCATTGCCGAACAGGAAGGGCTGACTTTTACATTCCAGGATATGACCCTTAAGGATGCACATCCTAATACCGCAGTTCTTAAGATAACAAGTGGGTCCGGCGAAACTGTAGAGATTGAAGCCTGTTCCACTGGAGGAGGACGGATCTTGATCCATAAGCTGGACGGGATAACTGTAAATTTTACTGCGGACAAACCTACATTAATCGTATATAACCAGGATAAGCCGGGACCTGTTGCAAAAGTATCCTCTGTTCTTGCAGATAAAGCAGTTAACATTGCCACTATGCAGCTTCACCGGAATAAACGGGGCGGTTATGCAGTTATGGTAATGGAAACCGACCATCCCATTCCACAGGTATCCATTGAATGGCTCAGGCAGCTGGAAGGGGTATATAACGTCACTTATATCAATGTGTAAGGCTGTACCGAATAATAAAATCTAAAGTAAGGTTACACAACTCGCCGGGACTATATACGCCGCTTGCAGAGGCAGACAGGAGCATTATATATGGCTTATAATTCATTACAGGAAATCTCGGATATCTGCCGCAATGACAATAAAGAGTTCTGGCAGGTGATTCTGGAAGATGATGTATCAGAAAGAAACGTTACCAGTTCGGAAAGTATGGAAAAGATGGAAGATACCTGGAAGGCCATGCTTTTGGCAGCAGAATCTTATGACGGGGAACTGAAATCAAAAAGCGGACTGGCAGGCGGTGATGGGAAAAAGATGAATGACTATGTCAGTCAACACAGCGATTTTTCCTTATGCGGAGAATTTATAGGTAAAGTCATTACAGGGGCACTGCAGATGGGAGAATCCAATGCCTGCATGAAACGAATTGTGGCAGCTCCCACAGCCGGTGCCTGTGGTGTACTGCCTGCATTATTAATACCCTATTATCAGACAAAAAGCAATGATACCAGCCAAATACTGAAAGCGCTTTATGTTGCTGCCGGTATTGGACAGGTAATAGCCGGCAGGGCATATATCAGCGGAGCATCCGGAGGATGTCAGGCGGAAATCGGCTCTGCCAGCGCCATGGCCGCCGGTGCCCTGACATTCCTGCAGGGCGGAAACAGTGTCCAAATCATACATGCTGCAGCGATATCCATGAAGAACCTCCTGGGTCTGGTATGTGACCCGGTAGCAGGGCTCGTGGAAGTCCCCTGTATCAAACGCAATGTAATAGGAGCCATGAGTGCATTATCTGCCGCAGATATGGTAATGGCAGGGATTACCAGCAGGATTCCGCCGGATCAGGTTATGGATGCAATGAAGGAAATTGGAGATAAAATGGATTCCTCACTGAGAGAAACTGCAAAAGGCGGCCTGGCACAGACAAATGCAGCCAGGGAAGCAAGCGATAAACTATATCGTTAATAACCTATTTCTCTAATATTTGTGAAAAAAGTTGTCTTACCGGTAAAAAAGGCGTATAATATAGATAGGTAAATGGGAATTATCGGTAATACTTTTCCGCATTTATACTCTAATAGAAAGCAGGGTGTGAATATGAATACTGTTATAACAATCGGACGTCAGTTTGGCTCAGGAGGCCGCGAAATCGGTGAGAAGGTTGCTGATTATTTTGGCATTAAGTATTATGATAAAGAGTTACTTTCCAGAGCAGCAAAGGAAAGTGGTTTTTGTGAAGAAATGATACAGAATCATGATGAAAGGCCAACCAATTCATTCCTTTACAATCTGGTTATGGATACCTATTCTTTCGGATATAATACGTCATCTTTTGTAGACATGCCAATCAGCCACAAAGTATTTCTTGCACAGTTTGATACAATTAAGAAAATCGCAGAAGAAGGTCCATGTGTTATCGTGGGACGTTGTGCAGACTATGCACTGGCTGAAAATGAAAATTGTGTTAATATATTTATTTTTGGTGACGAAGAAGCAAAATTAAAACGTATCATGAAAAAATATGACATCACAGAAGCCAAGGCAAAGGAAATGATACAGAAGAAAGATAAACAGCGCCAGAGCTACTACAATTACTATTCTTCCAAGAAGTGGGGCCGTGCCGACAGCTATGACCTGTGTGTAAACAGCAGTATCCTGGGAATAGAAGGTACTGTAAAGCTTATTGCGCAATATATCGAAGATTTTGAGAAGAAGAATGATTAAAATGATTGACATATAAAGCACCTGTATGTTATTATACTACGGTATGCCGCATAATCAGGTATAAGTGTATCCCCATGGATGCCACCAAAATTAGCGAGTAAATGAACGTAGTGTTCATGAATAGGAGGTGCCTTATGTACGCAATTATTGCAACGGGCGGAAAACAGTATAAGGTTTCTGAAGGCGATGTGATCAAGGTTGAAAAGCTGGATGTGGAAGCTGGAAGTACTGTTACTTTTGACCAGGTAATCGCTGTAAGTGACGATAAACTGAAAGTCGGTGAGGATATTGCTTCGGCTTCTGTAACCGCAACAGTTATGGATCATGGTAAAGGTAAAAAGATCATTGTATATAAATACAAGAGAAAATCCGGTTACCATAAGAAAAATGGTCATAGACAAGCATACACGCAGGTTAAGATTGATAATATTAATGTTTAATATGATTAACAGCCAATATTGATGATGCCTGGAGTTTGGTAACAGATATGACTACTGTAGTAATTTTAAAAGACAAAGAGCAGCAATACAGAGGAATTATATGTATGGGTCATGCAGGATTTGCGAAGAAAACATTCTTTGGAAAAGCTGAGCCGGATATCTTATGTGCGGCCATTTCTGTGTTATTGCAGACAACACTCAATGCATTGGAAGAACTGGCCGGGGAAGAACTGGCAATTACGGAGAATGAAGAGAGCGGATTCCTGAAATGTGATCTGAACAACGGACTGCAGGATAAATCTGTTTTTTTGCTGGATGCCATGGTTTACGGATTGGAACAATTACGTGAGACCTATGGTGAAACTTATTTACAAGTAAATTACGAGGAGGTGTAAGACCATGATAAAGATAAACCTTCAATTTTTCGCTCATAAAAAGGGAGTTGGATCCACTAAAAACGGCAGAGACTCCGAATCAAAAAGATTAGGTGCGAAGAGAGCTGACGGACAGTTTGTAAAAGCTGGAAATATTCTGTACAGGCAGAGAGGAACAAAGATTCATCCGGGTATTAATGTAGGCAGAGGCGGAGATGATACCTTATTTGCATTAGTGGATGGCGTTGTTAGATTTGAAAGAAAAGGACGTGACAGGAAGCAGGCGTCTGTATATCCTGTAGAGAAATAATGAAAACAAATCAGGGCTTCAAACATCATTGCTTGTTTGGAGCCTTTTTTGTCACCTTTCAAGGAGGTCTTAATGTTTGCGGATAGAGCAAAGATATATGTAACAAGCGGAAAAGGCGGCGATGGCCATGTTTCCTTCAGAAGAGAGAAATATGTACCTAACGGCGGTCCGGATGGTGGTGACGGCGGTAATGGCGGCAATGTCATCTTTGAAGTGGATGAAGGAATGAATACATTGATTAATTTCCGTTATATCCGGAACTATAAGGCAGAAGACGGGGAACCGGGAGGAAAGAAGAACTGCCGGGGTAAAAGCGGTCAGGATATCGTCATTAAAGTACCGCCTGGAACGATTCTTAAGGAAGAGGCAAGCGGTCAGGTAGTTGCGGATATGTCCGGTGACAACAAAAGACTTATGCTGTTTAAAGGCGGCAGAGGCGGTAGCGGCAATCAACATTATGCCACCAGTACCATGCAGGCGCCTAAATATGCACAGCCCGGTCAGGCAGGCCGGGAGCTGAACCTGGTACTGGAGTTAAAGGTAATTGCAGATGTGGGTCTGGTAGGATTCCCCAATGTGGGAAAATCCACACTTTTATCCAGAGTCAGTAATGCAAGGCCCAAAATAGCCAACTATCATTTTACAACTTTAAATCCCAATCTGGGTGTGGTTGATCTTGGTGATGGAAGAGGAGCATTCCAGGGAGATGGTTTTGTAATTGCAGATATACCGGGACTTATAGAAGGCGCTTCCGATGGTGTGGGACTTGGACATGAATTTCTTCGGCATATTGAAAGGACCAAGGTGATCATCCATATTGTGGATGCTGCCGGTACGGAAGGCAGAGATCCGGTAGAAGATATTTATACCATCAATAAGGAATTGGAAGCTTATAATCCGGAAATAGCAAAACGTCCCCAGGTCATTGCTGCCAATAAGACAGATGTCATTTTCGACCGGGAAAATAATCCGGTTGAGAAAATAAAGGAGGAGTTTGAGCCCAAAGGAATCAAGGTCTTTCCCATATCTGCCGTAAGCGGAGATGGTATCCGCCCTTTGCTTTACCATGTAAAGGGAATGCTTCAGGATATCAATGAAGAACCTACTGTTTTTGCCCAGGAATATTTTCCGGAAGAGAATCTTAAAAATGTGGAAGAACCATATACGGTAACTTATGATGCCGATGAGAACGAATATGTAGTGGAAGGTCCCCGCATTGAGAAAATGCTGGGTTATACCAATCTGGAAAGCGAAAAAGGCTTTTCCTTCTTTCAGAAATTCCTGAAGGATAACGGAATTTTAAAAGAGTTGGAAGCGCTGGGGATTTCGGATGGTGATACGGTAAGAATATATGGCCTGTCATTTGACTATTACAAGTAAAAATGTTTTATGGAGGGAATATGACCAGTAAACAAAGAGCATACTTAAAAGGTCTGGCAAACAGCCTGGATCCTGTTTTTCAGATAGGAAAATCAAGCTTGTCACCAGAACTGACGGAAGCGGTCCGGGAAGCATTTAATACCCGTGAACTGATAAAGCTTACCGTTCTGAAGAACTGCACGGAAGACCCCAGGGAAATTGCAGAGGCGTTGGCTGGAAGAACCCAGTCGCAAGTCGTACAGGTAATCGGGAAGAAGATTATTTTATATAAAGAAAATAAGGATCATAAAAAAATTAATTTACCTGGTTAAAAAATGGAAGAAAGAGTATGAAGAGAAAGAATGATCAAAAGAATATTTGTAATGAGAAAGCGGAGCTTGGTGGGAAAAGGCTTGGAATTATCGGCGGGACCTTTAATCCGGTGCATATAGGACATCTGCTGTTGGCAGAGTGGGCATTGGATTTCGCTGAATTAGACCAGATACTGTTCATTCCCACAGGATTTCCCTATTTGAAGAAAGAGCCTCCTGTTTTAGGCGGTGAAGAACGTCTGCGAATGGTGGAAATGGCAGTCAGCCACAGAGAAGATTTTTTATGTTCGGATATTGAAGTGAAACGTAAAGGACATACCTATACTTACGAAACACTGGAAGCCCTTTCTGAAACGTATCCTGATTCCAGATTCTTTTTTATCGCAGGTGCTGATTGCCTTGAAACCATAGAGCATTGGCGATATCCGGAGAAGATTTTTAAATCCTGCACTCTGATTGCAGCAGTACGCAGCGGAACATCCCTTGCGGAAATGGAGATAAAAAAGCTTGAACTGACTAAGCGGTACAGCGCTGACATTTTACTGATGCCCTTTCCTGGTCTTGCTATCTCATCAACCAATATCAGGGAGCGTATAAAACAAGGAAAAAGTATCCGTTATTTATTACCGGATAATATTATTAAATATATTAAGGATAAAAGTCTTTATATTGATATATGATTTTTCAAACCGGAGAAAAAGTATATTTCGATATTGAATTAAGGTTCTAAGCTCAGCATCGCTGAGTTTAGGACGGAGATGGGGTATAATAATGAAGACCGCCGAGATTAAAAAAATCCGCAAATCCATGGAAAAAGCGCTGGATGCGAAACGGTATGAACATACATTGGGCGTGGCTTATACGGCAGCTGCCCTTGCCATGTATTATGACGCCGATATTATGAATGCTGAAATGGCAGGTCTGCTGCATGATTGTGCAAAGTGCATATCCCATGAAAGAAAAATATTTATCTGCGGAAAGCACAATATCAGCATGAACCAGATTGAACGTAGTAATCCGGACTTACTGCATGCCAAAGTAGGAAGCTATATGGCAATGGAAGAGTATCACGTATCCGACCGGGATGTAATTAATGCCATTTTAAACCATACTACTGGACGTCCCGGAATGTCACTCCTGGAAAAGATTATATTTGTTGCGGATTATATCGAACCAAATAGACGTAAGGCCCCTGAATTAAGTAAAATCAGAAAGATGGCATTTCGTGATCTGGACCGGGCGTTGTTATGGATTTTAAGAGATACATTGAATTACCGGAAAACTGCCGATCTGATTATAGAACCAATGACAGAAAAAACCTATGCTTATTATAAAAACCTGATTGTAGATTAGGTTTACTATTGGAGGTATTATGGAACAATCATCAAAAATGACACAATTGGCAATTGCCGCCCTGGAAGAAAAGAAAGCGGAAGATATTAAAGTAATAGACATCAGTAAAGTAACTGTCATAGCAGATTACTTTATTATTGCAGGCGGAAGCAACCGTAACCAGATTCAGGCTTTGTGCGATAGCGTGGAGAAAAAGCTGGGACAGGAAGGCTGCCACCTTAAACAAATAGAAGGATATGAGAATGCAAACTGGATTCTTATGGATTTTGGCGATATTATCGTACACATATTCGATAAAGAAAACAGATTATTGTATGATCTGGAAAGAATCTGGCGGGATGGAAAACGGGTGTCAAAAGAAGATTTGCAATAGATTTACGGTAAACTTATAAATTTGCATATAAGAAAAAGCGGATACAGAGCAATCTCTGTATCCGCCTTTTCCTTTAAACTTCCCGTTGCCTGTCCGATATATTCATATAAAAACTAATTAAATAAAGACCAAAAAGTCCCACAAGTATATAAACAATTCTGGACAGCCATGTCATATCGCCAAATATAAAGGCGACCAGGTTAAATCTGAAAAGACCGATCAGACCCCAGTTTATGGCACCAATGATAACAAGGGTTAGCGCAGTATAATTAAGAAACTTATTTCCCATTTTAGTTACCTCCATTCTGCTATTAATAAATAGCTTACTGCAAGTATTATTTTCTCCTGAAATGAAAAATGTTATACATAAAATGAGTTGAAACAATTTGACAATATTTTTAAATAGTGTATTAATTAACGATAAAAACGAAATACGCCAAAAACTCTTCCCAATATCTGGCAATCATCAACAATAATCGGTTCCATAGTATCATTTTCCGGCTGAAGACGAATATGACCCCTTTCTTTGTAAAATGTCTTAACAGTGGCAGAATCATCCACCATAGCAACCACCAGGTCACCATTATAAGCAGTAGAACAGGAATTCACAAATACCCGGTCGCCGTCAAATATACCGGCATTAATCATCGAATCACCACGCACATTCAAAATAAACGAATCACCCTTGGGAACCACATCAGCCGGCACGGGAAAGTATTCTACGATATTCTCCTCTGCTAATATAGGCTGGCCGGCAGCAACATTTCCAATAACAGGTAAACTGACCATTTCTGTACGGACCATCTGGAATGAATCATCACATATCTCAATTGCACGGGGTTTTGTAGGATCCCGGCGAATATAACCATTCTTTTCCAACGTTTCCAAATGGGAATGAACAGAAGATGTTGATTTCAAACTCACCCTTTCACATATTTCACGTACAGTCGGCGGATATCCCTTCTGTAATATTTCTTCCTTTATGTAATCCAATATTTCCTGTTGCTTTGGTGTAATCTTACCAAATCCCATAATACAATCTCCTTCTTTTCTGGTGAAACAGCGTTATTATATGCTGATACATAATTTGTTTTAATAAAAAAAGTATATCATAATTTTTTAAAAATAGCAAACATATATTCCAAAAATATGTTCGATTTAACTTGACAAGCGAAAATACGTTCTGTATAATAAAACCAGAACGAATGTTTGCGAACATATTTTCACTTAAAAAATATCATATGATTATTATATGATAAAATCCAATTGTTTATCATATATATACATACTATTTCAGAAGAGAAGGTTGAGGTAAGATATCCTTATGAGAAATTTAACTATGACAGAACGTGAACTGCAAAATTTCAAAAGGAAATTAAGACGTCAGCGTGAAATACGCAGAAAGATAATTATATCCACATTTACACTGTCTATTATAATTGTTTTAATGTTATCCTTCCATACTATAATTACCAAAGCAAATACAGATATGGACATATCTTTTAAGTACTATACCAATATTATGATCGAATACGGAGATACACTCTGGGATATCGCAGACAACTATATAGATGATGAATTTTATCAAAGCAAACAAGCCTATATAAATGAAGTAATGAGCATTAATCATCTGCAGGATGAAAATGTTAAATCCGGGCAATATATCGTAGTGCCGTATTATGCAAGTGATTTTAAGTGAACTACCCGCGACGCTAAAGGGCCGGGGCTTCTAAATGAAGTCAATTCAATAAACTGTAACGTATTATTATACTAATCCTCCCTCAGCCTCACAGCATTAGCAGCCTGTCGCCTCCGGGCATCATCCTGGGCAGCATAATGTTTACGGGTTGTATTGACATCCTTATGTCCGAGAACATCAGCGACAAGGTAGATGTCATTGGTTTCCTGATATAGGGCAGTACCATAAGTACTTCGCAGTTTATGAGGTGTTATTTTTTTCAGGGTTGTAACCCTGGAGGAATATTTTTTTACCAGATTCTCTACAGAACGAACTGCCATACGACGGTTTTGCATGGATAAAAACAATGCATTTTCATGACCCTGAACAGGTATGACATGTTTCCTTTGTTCAAGATAATCCAATAAAGCATTTTCCACCTCATCTCCAAAGTATACAACAGCCTCATAACCACCTTTTCTGCGTATTTTTATACCGTTTACATCAAAGTCAATATCCGTAACGTCAAGTCCAACACATTCAGATACACGGATACCGGTTCCCAGCAGAAGAGTCAGTAATGCAACGTCCCGCAGTCTGGTTTTCTTATGGTATTCCAATTCTTTTTTTGTTAATTTTTCACCATTTTCAACCTGATCCAACAGTATTGCCACCTCATTTGGTTCCAAACGAATTATTTCTTTGGCATGTTTTTTAGGTAACGGTACCAATGAAGCAGGGTTTTTCTCAATAATTTCATGTTGAAAAAAATAATTATAGAAGCTTCTCAGAGAAGACAATTTTCGGGATCTTCCTTTTTCATCATTTGTTATTTCCTTGCCGTCCTTTTCATAAAGACTGATATACTCTAAATATTCCTCAATATCTTCCCTTGTCAGCCGATCTAAAATGGACACCTTATAATCTGTAATATCCATTTTGGAACAGACACTGTTTCTTTCATGCAGATATTCAAAGAATACCCGGATATCATATGCATAAGCCAAACGGGTTCGAGGAGAAGTATACTGTTCGATTCCGCGGAAAAAACTGCGGCAGAATGGGGGGAGAGTATCCAGCACCATCCTCATTTTCAATATATTTTGCTTATTTTGCTCATCATGATAATTTTCAGGTGTTTTTACTCCCATAATCATACCCCTTCTCCGCTTCAGCGGACATCAATTCAATATTTGAAAGTGGCTTTCTTTCAAACCATCCTTTCATGCCGCCTCTCCTGACAGCAGTAAACATCCGTTCCTTAACCCCGGGATTTTCTTTATTCAACTGCTGCAGAAGATTTTTGATATATTCACGTTTGGTATAGCCGTCTGCAGGGCAAGGGCTTTTCACTACAGGAACATTATATTTGTTAACAAATCCAATGACATCTGCTTCATTCATATACATCAGAGGACGAATTACAGTTAAATCCATACGGTCCAGATAAGTAACCGGTGCAAAGGTATGAAAACGACCTTCATAAACCAATGACATCATCATCGTTTCAACCACATCATCCTTGTGATGTGCATAAGCCACCTTATTGCAGCCAACTTCCTTAATAGCCGTATTTAAAGCTCCTTTTCTCATTTTAGCACAGAGAGCACAGGGATTGCTCTCTTTACGTTCCTCAAAAATAATATGCGCAATATCTGTTGTAACGATCGTATATTCAACAGACAACTCCTGACAAAGTTCTTTTATCCGATCCAGATTCAGATTATCAAATCCCAGATCAACCGTTACAGCATGGATTTGAAATTCTTTGGGGTAAAAACGCTTTAATGCGCATAATGCATGCAGGAGAGTAAGACTGTCCTTTCCGCCTGATATACCCACTGCAATTTTATCTCCTTCCTCAATCATATTATAATCATCTATGGCTTTACGTACATAACTAAGTACTTGTTGTAATTTCATTTATATTTCCTTTCACATATGCCAAACGGGTTACCATCTGCTTTATTTTAAACTTTTTTTGGGCGGGAGACAATAGATATAATAAATATTTGCATTTTTAAATATATTTTATATTAATTTATATAAATTTCATTATTCATAAGAGAACCTTTACTTGTATAAATTTTATTTAACATGTAAGATATATAGATAGATATATTGATATATAAATAATTATATAGACGGATATTAAGAGAGGGTTTTTGTTTATGAAGTGGAAGAGTGACAAATATTTCAAATGGGGAACTACCGCATTTCTAGTGATAGCATCAAGCATTTGTCTCTATTACCTGATATTTCATGGTGTTAACGTTAAAAAGGGATTACAGCTGTTAAATAATATTTTTATGCCAGTGTTAATGGGACTGGTAACGGCATATCTGCTTACCCCTGCATTAAATTTTGTTGAAAGACGTATTCTGGTCCCTTTAGCAGATACATTAAAACTTAAGGATACGAAAAAGCGAAGCCGTATCTTACGGGGTTTGGGTGTTTTGATTACTGCTTTTTTGTTTTTTTTAATAATTTATGGAATCATATCCATGTTATTATCCCAGATCATACCCAGCATCCAGAGCATTATCTATAATTTTGATAACTATATCAACAATTTTACAACCTGGCTCAATGAAGAACTATTGGCTAATAATCCGGAAATAAAGGATTATGTATTGAGAATGATTGACAGATATTCAACCGAACTGGAAGGATGGATGAATGGAGTTTTACTCCCCAGTTCCAGTGCGCTGATTAGAACTGTGTCAATGAGTGTAATCAGTACTCTTAAGCAGCTTTGGAATTTTATAATAGGCTTTATTATTTCAATTTATGTATTAGCCAGTAAAGAAAAATTTGCGGGACAGGCAAAAAAGATTGCCTATGCTATATTTGAAAGAAATACAGCCAACACAGTCATTCACAATTTCCGGTTTACCCATCAGACCTTCAGCGGTTTTGTAAGCGGTAAGATACTGGATTCTATCATTATTGGCATATTATGTTTTATTGGTACCTCTATAATGCAGACACCTTATGCTATGTTGATCAGTTTAGTGATTGGTGTAACTAATATAATCCCTTTTTTCGGTCCCTTCCTGGGAGCTATTCCAACCGGTATACTGGTATTTTTGGTGGATTTATCCAATCCCCTTACCTGTGTATATTACCTTTTATTCATATTATTTCTGCAGCAAGTGGATGGAAACCTCATTGGCCCCAAAATTCTCGGAAATTCGACCGGAATCGCCGGTTTTTGGGTTATTTTCTCCATTACACTGTTTGGCGGACTATTTGGCATATTAGGTATGATCGTAGGAGTACCAATATTTGCCATTATCTATGCCGCAGTCAAATCACTGGTAAATTCAGCATTACGCAAGAAGGACCTGCCAGAAGAAACAGAACCATATTTAAAAGTAGGTTCCATTGATGAAGATGGTTTCCATGAATACAAACCGGATACAAAAAGAACAATCTGGCAGTTACTAAACAAAAAAACAATTACTGCAAATATAAAAAATAAAAACGAAGAACCTGATGATACAGATACAAATACAAATAACGATAACTAAAACAAAAACATACCCATAAATGAATATCTACAAAAATAATGCATACCCCCCACAAATACAATATACAACCACCTCGCAAGTTTAACGAATAGTTGCTATGCCCTCCCAGCAACTATTCGTTAAACTTGCCTTTTGCGCATAGTTGGATGGGTGTGAATTACTGCTTTGCAAAGAAATAAGCCGCCATTTGGGCTCTGGAGCTGAATTCTTCTGTCTCCAGTAACTTATTAATTTCTTCTTTGCTATAAAACCGGGCTTCAATCAGTTCATTTTCGGAAGAATAATCTGCAAATTCGCCTTCAGCTTCAACAAATGCAATATAAGTTTTCGTATCTGATATAGCCACGGCAGAATAAGACGGGGGAAGGATTTTTACTATTTCTCTTACATACAATCCGGTTTCTTCGTATAACTCCCTGGAGATACATTCTTCAATGGTCTCGTTCTCTTCTATCATCCCAGCGCACAGATTATAAATAAACTTATTAATTCCCATGCGGAATTCATGAAGCAAAAGCATTCTGTCATTATTTGTAGCTACAATAGAGACACCGCTTGGCTGACGACCAATGTCCGAAATATCATTTAATTCTTTGCGGCTGACGATTTCATAAATCTTTTCTTTTCCAATTTTATTTTCATAAGTTAATTCATAATTTTTAAGATATTTACCATCCTTAACTTTTTCAAACCTTATAAATTGCAATTCATATTCCTTCCTTTCCATATACAAACCATCATGATAAAGACAGCCCAACAATTCATCCCACCGCCTAAGAGGAGAATTCTTGCCAAGTCAGGTTAAAAGCTTTCCAGATGTTTTATAATATCCAATGCAAGACTTTGATATTCTCTCGCACTGCGGCTATTTTTTTTATATGTAACCACCGGTCTGCTGTTGTCCTGGGCCCATTCAACCGAGCTGTCAACATGGATCATAGCAGGAAAAATATATACATCCTCTAAATCAGCCAGACTCTCCATGGTCTGTTTCACATAGTTTTTACGTTCATCCACTTTGGTTATAACAATCCCCAATACCTCCAATTGTGGAGCAATCTCCC
>Ga0153953_1000279_pt1 | contig 17378 bp, 16 predicted proteins | sample TSNJ037MetaG_FD_104718 | JGI IMG/M metagenome (GOLD analysis project Ga0153953, IMG submission 104718) | Attine ant fungus gardens microbial communities from New Jersey, USA - TSNJ037 MetaG | ecosystem: Host-associated > Fungi > Mycelium > Unclassified | place: USA: New Jersey, Wharton State...
AAGTTCTAGATAACGTTTGTCTCTATATTTATCCATCATAATCAATGGCCACCAAGACATTCACTTTCTTCCTCTTAATGGATCCCAACAACCCACATGTATATCCTTCAGGATACCCTCCTATCTGCCCTTGCTCGAACCAACAAAGTGTGACATGTGACTAGTTGACACTTGTTGATCAGCTTATGAGCTGTTTATCCGCCATACCAAGCCTGAGAAACATGTGTTTCTGAATCACACTTGTCAAACTAAGCATAACGTCGAGTAGAGCACAAAAATAAACTAACAGACCAGATCGGTCGATTTACTACGCTCAACACATACAAGATTTTTAAAAAAATATTAAAGAACCTAGACGCTCAACATACACACTTGATAGAACGGGTTGAAGTTCATGAACTAATGTGCATCAACAAGACCAAATGAAACAAGAAAGTCTGATACAAGGATCCAAAGAAACTGTTCTCCGATAGGCCAACAACAGGGTGGTCATTTGGAAATTTACTTCACCTAGAGGGCTACAAAGACTGCGCCGGCAAATACCGAAAGGACAGATGCCACGGCACCTAGTCTGAGATCAAACCGAACAGGAAGAGCGGCAGAGGTGGAGGTAGAATTTGACGCGGTGCTGGATGGCGCACTCGAAGAGGCACCAGTAGCAACGTTAGTGTCGGTATTACGAATAGTGCTCCCAAATCCACCAGTTGTCGAAGCACCGGTCCCTACCAAAGTCGGTCTATCCGGATGATCAATATATATATGATGATGCAAGTGCAAAGATACCCACGCGGTAGTAGGTGCAGTGGCTGTACGAGCAGTGCCAGTGGAAGTTGCCGCAACAGATGTAACAGGGGTAGAGGTAGAACGAGTAGTAGTAGTAGCAGTAGTGATGGCAGCACCAATGGTGAAAGGCGACGATTGAGCAAGTATTTGGTTGACATTATCAATAGGGACCAGGATAATGGTATATTGCTGACTGAAAACAGGTTCAGCCCACCTTAACCTAGATTTGCAAATTCAGTGCTGACTTACTTTGCCGGCACGGCTGGGATTTCGATAGTCAGAGTTCCCTTCGACGCATCAACATTGTTGGCAACGCCATAAACACTGTTGAATGTAGGATTCTGTAAGAACACAGAAAATGTCGAACTACACAATATGAGTGCACACACGGCCTCAATTAGAGAAGATATACCTACGGGTCTCCATTGACAGTTGTCCAAGTAAAGGTCATATCACCACCGTTGTTGACAGCTTGACTCGGCTGGTTCACGGACAGAGCAGAAACGAAGGGAGCGACAAGAGCGACAAGGATGCTAATTACTTCCTGAGAATAGTACCTTAAAGTTCAAAGACCACAAAGACAGACCTAAGCTTGAACATCATTTTAAAATGAAGGAGGTAGAAAGGACGTGGAAGAAGCGTGAAGAGCAGGGAATGAACAAAAGAGTGGGAAGATCGAATTTTATAGAGGAGGTACAAATATCGCATAACATATGCAAATACGTAGCGACATCGCTGTTACTGACTGCGACCCATATTAAGCATTGTGAGAATTCCACAGCATTTTGTAAATCAGTATATCTGGATGCAGGAAATCGAATCAATTTCATGCAGTATGTTGAAAGTTGCACTGACTTCGTCAAAAGGCCGAGTATCATTAAAGCAACTATCCCACACCTCGTTGACAACCTTCTCAGCTGTTTCAGCATTGGGACATGCCGGATTAGCTGTCACAGATTCTACAGAACGTCGTCGAACACAAGCCTATTAGAAAATTATGAACTCAGACCGCAAATGTATCAGTTCCTGTACTCAACCTGATGCTGCTTAGAGAAAGAGATAAAACCTCGTCTTAATTCACGAGTATATCTGCAGTCTCCGCTTAAATTATTTGCTCGGATCTCAAGTAGGCATTCAGTTTTGACTCGTTGTACCAAGCATTGACTTACCTCACTGCAGGCGTGATGCCTAAGATTATTCCAGTCTATTTTGAACCTACAATGGTCATACATGTGCATGAGCTCGTGGACGAGAGTGTGTTCCATATGTGCCTCGCTGAAGAAATGCCCTGAACATAGAATGACCGCGCCTGGATCAGGCGTGAACCCACCAGAACGTGTAAGATCGCATGGTGCACAGAGAACATTCAACTTAGGTACTTCGCATCCACTTTCCTTGAGGTGTTTCAGCATGAATACAACAGCAGGACCTGGGAAAAGTCGAAATCAAGGTAAAAGATGACACAGATATGAAACTGACTGTAATTCATGAGATATTCCTTGGTCTTCTCACAATGACGGGTCTGATGCATTCGGAGGTCTGCTAACCGTTCCTCTTCAGTCACGCCGATTCCTGTCACTAACATAGCTTTTCGCCTCCATCTTTCAAACGCGTTTGAAGGCTGCGGTGGGTCTGATGGAGGAGAAGAGGCAGCTGGTCCAGCGGATTCATTCATCACTTGACGCAGTAGCGACAACGTTCCAACTTTGGTTCCATAATCTTCACACGCTCATCATCCAATCGAAGCTCGCTTTGAAAAGTGATTTGGTGAAATTTTCTGACAAGTGCTATTGATGGCCCATGCATCACAGGTTGAAAGGGTCTCCTATTGGCTCTCGGTACAATAAAATTGAGTTTACTCAGCAGTGGAAAAATGAATGACTCAAGAACATTCTTACTTTCCCAGTATGGCTAGTTAACCCAATCCGGGAGCGAACTACGCTAGGCCATCTGGGGACATCATACATTTATCCCATGTGACCAGGATATGTTCTCCCTAATGGATACTCGTTTCCTCACACCAACGAATTGCGATAATGATTAGGTAATCTCCAAGCAATTATTCCTGAGCGCCTCTTTTTGGCATACGGAATGAGTTTTGTATTAAGCGATAAGCACCAGATGTATGAGTTACGTGTTCTAGACAATCTTGCGTCCCATCCTCTTCCTGTGTATCTTATTTTCAGTCTAAATATAGATATCACTATCATCAAAATATTAATAGGGTTCAAAGAAGCTTTCAGTACTGAGGTCTAGATGGATCCTGTCATAAAATACGCCACTTGATACTCGGGCCTATATTCAAACTATGCAGAGCTCTCCAAATGCACTCTGTTCGTTGGGTATCCTGCTTATGTCTAATGATACTCAAACACGGAATACAACCCTCTGTAAACTCCTATTTTTGCAAATTTTCAGTTTGCAAGAATTTTGCGGAGAAAAATTCTGGATACAGAGTTCTTGATTGAATCTCCACTCGAAAACTATCCAGAACCTAGTGCAATCAACCCAGGGTAGTTCGGTCAATAGAGACATCAAATATGACGTAATATTTTGGGGACGTTTTAATCGATGGTATTTTTAACTGTCTTTGCCTACCCACTGTTTCCTGCACTACTACTATCTGAACACGAGAACTAGTCTGCCCTATTTTTGCTGACAGATCATGGATAGACGACATGGTGGTATATTTGGCAACTCGGTGTGCGGTCACCGCGGACTTGCACATATTGTAAGCGAGTAACATTCAAACAGCTGTCAATTAATCAGTTGGGTTCTGATACTTAACAGCGAAAAGTGAGCTGCTGGAAGCTACTTGTCCGCTGAGTGACTAGGCCTCGCGCTCGTTCAACAGACTACAGCAAAATGTTCTGTTTCCTGTTCTGAGAAGATTTCAATACAAATAGCAACTTGTGCTTGTGCATACTTCGAGACAAGACATGACAAGTTGATTGATCTGCATCAACACGTGTAGAGCTGAATTTAAAAGAGGTGATGTAAGCTGGAAAAAGACCCACATTCTTTCACTCCTCAGCTTCTGCCGTGTATGCCGGTCACACATCGTCTTCCCACTGTCATGCGAACATTCTCCCAGGACTACTTCAGGTGTTTTCAGAACAGTGATCAGATCAAAAAAGAGTCGGTGGCGGGACTTCGCCGAAATCCCAGCAACTCATCCATATCCATATCCATATCTGTCAGAGGGGATCTAAGAGAGCGTGTAGATCCTCATCAACATAATCAAATAAATCGATCCGTCCACACGTTGAATTCTACCACATCTTGTTGATTGATTTGTGTCAACAGTGGTGTCATCGAAATAGTAAACGTCTATGCTTATGTCTCCCCGATGTCGTAGGATATGAGATATACGGCGTATCAATTGATTTTTCTTCACTTCCGCTGTCTCATAGATCCTTGACTTATCCTCGTTGAGTGGACCACAGCTCGTATATAAGTAAAAGCTCCCAAATACCGGTTGAGCAAGTAGTGATATCGAATTGTTATAGCACAGAGAATTGCTCCAGGTCTCAAGCCATTCTTGGGTCATAATCAAGGACGGTGACAATGCGAAAGGGAAGCACAGTCTGGACCCAACAAGGTCTATAAACTATGAATCATCATGCGTGAACATGAGTTAGCATAAATACCGCCGGTAAGAATTCGAATAATAAGAATAGCAGAAGAGGAAGTCATAGGCTAATTATTAGAACTTGGCTAGTGACGAGTGTTTGTGACCTCTCACTTGAAATCAAGCCAGAACATCTGCTTTCCACTAAATGGGGTTATGAGACATTTTCTTAAGCCAAACTATAATTTGGTTCACTAATCCAGTCACCGTGCATCAGAATAGCGTGTCATCGTATCCCCAGCCGAGTATCGAAGCAACCTCGGTGTTTACTATTTGTCAGGACTATACAGAAGACGGAATGCATGAAGGATGTCGGAGTAAGTATTATTGAAACCCAAGGCTTAGAGAGAGAGAGAATAGATCACTTCCTGACGGATCAACAGTAGGCACTCGTCATCTCCGGGGTGACGATAACACCAAGATTATCGCTGCAGCTACGTGTAACTTTCCAGAAACCAGAGACCGATATCGCACTCAACACGGAGAAGGGATGAAACAGCATTAGGATAATTCCCATAATTTCCATATGGACTAGCGTTCGGTCACAAGGTGAGATATACATTTGACTGGATTTCGACCTCCGGAAAAGGTCTCGAAAATTCGGGCGATGGGCGATTCTTGAATCTAAATCTGGGGCGACTTAGCGTAAGTGAGACGCCTCGACTCTCGATCAATACATTTTAGTGGTAGAACAATACCTGCCTAGATATCCCCACCTCCAGTCACAAGACGGGTGCTCGTCCGATATATGGTAGCTACAAAATCATAGATGGTCCCACGTTTGTTAATTCTTTCATTCTAAAACCAAAAACTACCTAGATGCGTCATAAAGTCATTCAGGAACCGCCAACCACAGTTAGAGGCATTCCTAGTTCCCATTCCTTCATAAGCAGCACCAAACAGCCAGGGACCACACCATATCCACTGTACCCGAAACCCAGCTCGAGAATGCCGACTATATGGACCGTTCGGCTCAATTATTCATAATTTCGATGGATTTTTCCACCTTGGCGCCCGGCGCTAAACAAAATAGGTCAGATTCGAACATAGTTTTAGCTAATGTCTCACTTCGGCAAAAGCCTTGAGTCCCTCCTAGCAAGGGAGGTGAATTAGAGTACAAACAATCATTCGCTAAGATACCTTGATATTCTCCCCTTTGTATACTCGCGTACTCAAGTCGCTCTGAGCGTGCGTCATGAAAACTTTGTGGTAGTTCAGCTGCTGAGACAGCAACAACCCATGTTTTGTGCTCTGGACTGCATCAGGAGAATTTGATGTGATCTCTTTAGCGACTCTGAGTGCTGCTGGAAGTAACTGATCACTCGGAACGAGAGTATTCACGCTATTATCCACTCGCCGGTGGGACAGAGAGATAAAAAAAAGGAGTGGATGGGGGACATTTTCCTCAATATATTCCATCGATATCTAGAAAAGCTTGATACGCACAAGCCAAACCGATTTGCCGCCTCTTGACCCGTAATTGTCCTGCCCGTAAGCACCATTTCAGAAGCAAGCTGTCAAAACAGGAAGTCAATTCACTCCAAGATCGATCTAAACGTCATCGAAACCATATGCATAGCTCCTCGAATCATAGATGCTTCGGGGGAAACAAAGGGGAAGGAGAAAGAGGATAAGATCTCAGGGGAAGTACATACCTGATGGCCGACTATTTGGGACAAGCGGGGTATTCCTATAAGGCAATAAGCACGATCATGGCAAGCGAATACCGCAAAACAGCGTTAACGGTAGGGACAGTCTTCCGCTTTGGATCTAGCTCACTCACCTCCCTGTGCAGGGACGACACCCCGCTTCACTTCCGGTAAAGCAAATTTAGCATCTTCACTAGCAACGACGATGTCGCAATTTAAAATCATCTCCACACCTCCACCATAGGCACCTCCATTTACAGCAGCGATAATAGGTTTGTTGCATTGCCTTCGAGAGAGGGACCCAAAGCCATTTGGTTCTGACACCAAACCTTTCTGTTCATTACTCACGCCGGCCTGCTGGTTTTTATTCCACCTGAAGGAATTGAATGATGAATGAGGAGCAAAGTCTAACCCGACTTACGCTTTCAAATCTGCACCAGCGCAAAATAGTCGTCCAGCACCAGTCACTATGACGACCCTTCAGACAAGAGTGATATCATAGCCAAACATGTTTGCGCGATAATGCACTCACCAAAGTTCGGGTTCTTGTTCAAACCAGTCCAACACACGTTTGAGATCCTCTGCCATCGTTGGCGTCATAGCATTAAGGCTCTTGGGTCGATTTAAAACTATAAGTAGAACGTGTTCATCTGGAATTGAAACCTTCAGATCCACAGAATGAGGAGGAAGCACCCGTGTCGACGCCATGTATTAGTTTTCGTTCACTATAGAGGAGCACGCAAAGGGCAAAGTTACAGAGGCTGGGAAAATTATTGGGTCCGATCGGCTATCTCCATTACCGGAAGATTACTCCACACCGATGATTGTTATTGTTGTGCGTCGCGTGCGATCATGTGGTTGCGGAGAAAATGCCAGATTCGACCAGGCACATCCAAAACAGGATCTTATCTTACATCACGAGCAAGGCGTACAAGATACGATGACGATGATATACTAGTACATTATTTGGCTCGAGCACAGAAACATTAGTATCCATCCTCTCTCTCTCCATTATCCATCATGATGATGCCACAAAGGTGGGGGTCGTATTAAATAGAGACGAACGTAGCGAAAGCACATATTGCGACAAGAATTGTTGATGATGATATGTCAGGAGCGGCCATTGAGAGAGTCTGTTTGACAGAAGAGTAAGCTTCTTTACTCATCAACCAAAGAAAACCAGCGACTCACAAAAATGGCCTGAGTGGTACACGAGTATCGTTCAGCGGAACGGGCAGTTGGGGGAATGGTAGCCACGGGAGCCACAGTGGCAACACTCAGGTGCACTGTGGTCAACGATGGAGCAGGTCTCAGAGACACGAGCGGTGCTCAGGACTGCAGGAGAGACAATGACTGCTTGGGTAGCAGCGACAACAGGAACGATGAGAGTAGTCGAGTGCATGGTTGGCAAGTTGGTTAGAGTAGCTGGGATGGGATGCTGATTTTTGGGATGAAAACAGTTGGCTTTTTATCCTTGTCCTTCATAGTCGAATTGCCGAAAATAACCATAGACTTGGCAATCAGTCCAGTTCTGCCTGCCCGATATTTCAACCCGGTTCACTACATTAACCACAAACTGACCCACAGCTCCGGAACCAGTCCGGCTGCGGACCCGTTGATTTGCGATTCGGTCACAGGAACAAACACGTTTAATGACCTCAGTGACATGTGTCATCCACACTAAGTCTTGTCATGTGCCCCGTCTGGGATCTACTGCAGAACATCAATTAATTGCATTCTATTCAATAAGCGCTTTGATTAATCCAACAATATACTAGTGCTGCAATGTGGTTCCAGTGCCCACATCTCCCCCCTCCCAGAAACCGCTGTCAATCTGCCCCTTCGTCCTTCCTCTTTCTCGGGACACCTTTATACCATTTGGGTACTACATTTGCTTTGGGTATTAGCCTCTTCCTTAACTCGCGTATTCCCCTCTCTTCCTCCTCCTCCATTTCCTTCCGCTTTTGTTCTTCTAATAGTTCTCGCTGTCTTACCTTCTCCCTCACCATATCATCAAATTCCCTACGTTGTTTGATTCGCTGATCTGTGGCCCAGTGAAAAGGTTGAGCCGTTACGGGATGTACATTCTCTTTCCGGTGCGCTTGCGATGCGCCTATCTGAGCATGTAACATCTTGAAGTTGGGGCGGACGACCGAACTGACGTTGTTGCCTGTGCTACTACTGTTTGATAACGACGTCATCGACCTCGTTATTCGCTGACCGTCACAACCTTTGCGGGCCTGTATTCGCAGATCCGAAGCAAAGTGAAATTCTACGGGACGCGTGGAACTTAATATGTCAGACTAGTTTGCTGAAAAGTCAGTATCAAGAGCGACAGTGCGAAAGTGAAGAGTACATACATGTCTGAGTTTGTCTACGCTAGTACCCGTCTGTACCCCTTCAACGTTGTCCCTCTCGTGATACAACTGTCCAGATTTATTGAGATGATCCCTTGCACGGTCTTTTCGAGTTCGAACTTGTGACAGGCGCTTCCCTCGTTTACTAGCACACAAAATACCCGCACGTGTAGAAACAGAATTAGAATTAGATCGAGGCCGCGATATCCCCCCACTAACGGCAGAGGACGATTTGAGTTTTCTTCGTGTTCGAATTCGTGCCCCAATCCTAATAGGTCTCTTCACAACTTGCCCCGAGACGGGCGGTGGTTTCGAATCAGTTGCTCCTGCGGAACTCCCATCTGCGCTTATTGAAGCCAACATCGAAGAGTGTTGTGTTTTTGTATGTTTATTGCCTGCCATGATTCCTTCCATCCTTCCACCCTCATTTTCATCCGTCACATCTAAGATTCCCATACAAGCGCCACTGGTGATAGACCCCAGATCTAGAGGAGTGACGACAGATGCCACCGATGGTTGTGGACCGCTTGACGACAAGCAACTCGTGTCTTTTGTTTGAGATTGTCGATTGTGACGAAATGGTGGCGCGTGTCGCTTTGCGTTCGAAGTGCTAGGCTGCACTGCGCTACGCTTACGAGGGGAAAGCTGAGATATCGTGAGAAGCCTATCCCGATCATCTTCTGGGCCCCCAGAACTGTTCGTGTGGGTATCATCTGTTAAGCACGGATCCAGTTTGATCCTGACATCCTGTGGTTTGTGGCTGTCTACTCTCGGTTCTATGCCTTGGTTGATTGGTCTTGGGTAGTCAACACACCCTTTGCGTCAACAATACACCATATTAATGAGGCACACTTACCCAATGTCATCGTCTTGTGTATTCATGAATTGCTGACTAGACATCACAAGTTGTTCTGCCGCACCCTCACTCAAAACAAATGAGGACATGCAGAGATTAGGATCCAGTGATCTATCGACGTCAGATGAATCCAAGGATCTGTCAGACTTTCTGTGTCGTTTGTGAAGAGTGCGCGTTGCAGTAGTGGAAAGGGAGGTGCTGACTACGCTTTTTTTGCCCTTTGTCGCGCTCAGTTTCTTTGATTTGACAACACCTCCAGAGATGAGAGACTATAACAGGTGGGTATGATACATGTCAAAAATTCAGCCGGAAAAAATGATGAGAATCCTGTCAACAAGACGACAGATGCAGACGGGAGAAACTTCACCTGTCGGGGAGGTTTGGAGGTTGCAATCGATCGCTTTGACGGTCTGGACTTGTTGCTGAGGTGCACCCGTCGCGATCCTTTAGGATTGGCGCTGCCTTGCAGTTCTTCCTTGTGCCCACTTGATGCTGCGGAAGATGCACTTTGAAGTAAATCTAATTCAGAATAACTGGCTTCTGGCTGTGATCCTAGGGATAATCGTTTAGGGAATGCAGGAGGTAGTGGTGGAATATTGTTTAGTGTGGAAGATGAAGTCGCAGATACAGACAAGCATGGATCAGGTTCTTGTGGTTCACCTTGATCCTGATGCTTGTGCTTCGTAATTTCTTTCCTCAAGCTCCTTATCTGTTTACTTGATATAGGCGCTTCATTGATCGGTAATGGGTGAGATTCAATATGGCCGTACGAAGTGCTCGGTATTTTGGAGTACGGCGAAGTCTGTGGTTGTTGTGCCAGAGGACTGGACTCGAGTCTAGGCACAAATTCCTGTAAAGTAAGGTGGCATGCAACTCTTGCAGAAGATTCTGGTGTAGTCAGAGTAATATCTGGGTTTGCGTCCTCGAAGAAGGTGTTGTCTTCAGCCATCAGGTCACCACCTCTGGGTAATACAGTTGTCGGAATTTGGAACGAAAAAGAGGAATCAGAGATATCTGGAAGATGCCTCAAGCTGAGATCTTCGTCTGTCAGCATCCTAACCATTGCTGTCCACAGACGTCTTTGCTGAAAAGTAATAGTCCTGGCAGTCGCTGCTAAGTGTACAAGTTGAGATGTCAGGTCACGTCGCGCTGGGCGACGCACGTGACCAAAACTTGTGGTATCAACTAGAAGACATGTATTCCTGGCGGTCCATCTTCAAACTATTTTCCGGAGTATATCCTCCAAGTCTGCGTCTTGTGCAGTAAGCTAGCACATTCTCTTTCAGATAAAATTTGCAACTTTGTGTTTCTAACAACTGCTGACAACCGCAGAAGCGGTTTTTGTGAACTATTATGGTATTACTAATCCTCCATCTTCATCTAATAACCTCATGAAAACGGCCATCGCAATTTTGTATCTCCGAGTATTCGCTACCTTTTCCCACTATGCTGAGTGCTTACGTCCGTAATATCCTCATACAACGTAACCTAACCTGACCAGGATAAGCGCTACTCAAGCAATGCGTAACTGGTTTCTAATAGACCCTTCGACCCTACTGACACTCATCGCAATCAGATTTCACACAGACTATCTACTCAAAAGTCATCTATCCTCTTTGACTTGACTGTGGGACTAGACCATCCATGGGAGACTAGCCAAGCTTAAGCGTAACCATCGGATATGCAACATTATTTTTCCTGCCGCGCTTCCTCCCTTGTCTTTTAGGCGGTACTCCACTTGAACCACATTTCCGCCGCAAATCTCGGATTAAACAGAAGCAACTGGTTATCATGAGTCCATATGGATTTCCTCTGACGAATTGCCGATTTCGAGTACCTTCTTAGCCCTGCTGTATACTACCGATTCATAGGTCTAGAGTTCCACAACTTCCACGCTGAGTTATCAAATAGTATTAATGAATAAGGTTCGGATCCCACGACGTTCAGGCAGTCTAGGTCTTCGTGTGTCCCATACCATTTCTGCAAGATGACGCCACGCAGAATCGTCAGAGTAAGCATGAAAAGATTGTATTTCCGACTATCCGGCTCAGTCATCGGGCCCGCCTCCCAGATAGCGGGTACCTGGCCCATTATACCTAATGAAACGACATGGACTACCACTTATTTTGTTCTTCATTTTTCTTTTGCTCCTATTGCTTTTCCTGATTTCTTGATATGATGTACCAAGCACACATTTTGCATAACTTTGATATCTCATCAGCCGCCTGGAGAGAGCTCAGTTGAGCCTCGAGGCTTCATACCCAAACACTGTGCATCACCTTCTGATGAGGCTTCTTTCTAATGAAGGACTATGCTTGTCGAGCATCCCTGACTCTCAAACCCGATCTGCCACTCCGGGATCATAAACGGCATCTAGACTACCATTCCCGGTCACCATAACCACTGATTGTATAGCATCATGGCCACATTCAAGCCGCAAATAAGGTCCCTTCTGGGAAGTTTGATTGTAATGATCAAATGCGGTCATTCGTGTGGGACGGGCTCCAAGACACGGTGGTGCGAGATCGGGATTTTACAAGTAGGTAGACGCCGGGGTCCCAAAATTGTCTTCTAAGGTGACTATCGCAGTCTGTTCAGGGTCTTGCGACTTGTGCACCAGATGGTCCACATTCAAACTCCCGAGATTCGCCACAGCATGATACCACACCACAGTGAATACTTGAAAGCCGAACTGAGTCGAGGAAAAGTAGCTTTCCTGCTTGGCATGAGACTTGCGCGCAGCGCCAACCTGCCGAGTGCTGTTCGATGCCACCATGCATTCCTTGCATTCCGTGTCGCTGGTTTTCCTACCGAAGTTCCAACTGCATGCGGAGCGGATCATCTTTGGATTTTTATTCAGCGAAGTGCAAACTGAGGAAAGTTCACTATCAAAGGTATGTCATCGAAGGGAATAATGAATCGGAACGTGGCGTAGAAATCTCTGACTCATTGCAAACGGCAGACGAGTATCGGACAAGTCATTTTCATCCTTACACAATTTGTAAGGGATGTTTATCTGCTTGGCTGACAACAACCTCGATGTCGACAGATTCTCGGGCAGTAGCTCGTGGACTGCGGAACTCAGCAAGTAATTTTTCCGCCAGGATAGGAAGATAGCCACGTTCACTGTTGTCATGTCCACCTAGAACTTAAACGTGAGTAATAATTAGGTAGATTTATGTGTAGAGCTTACAAAGTATGACGTGCCTGCCTGCAGCGACAGCAGCTAGAACCTCGTGCTACAATCGAGAAGTTAGTTATATAAAGGAACGTCGTGTAAATGTCGAAGGACCTACGTGAGACATTTCTCCTGTGAGGTATACATCTGCTTGCTTCCCGACTAGCATAGACCCACCTGAACCAGCGCAGATAGCAATAGTACGTATAGGCAATGATCGGGATTCATCATTTGCTGGATAACCGACTTGAACTGGGGAAGGCAAAGGAGCCACAGAGTCGGTACAACAGACAAAGTGAACCCAACAGAAACAACGAGACTAACGCTGTGAGAGCTTCAAGTGCGATTTCACCCTTTCCACTAGCTTGTCAAAGCCAACCGGCTTGTGCAGTACCACAAGTCGACCCTCACCACCCTCGCTGGTGCCACTAGGATCAAATTTTTCTGTCACAAGATATTTGATTTCGCCGTGGTCCCCTGCTCCCATCAACCCTTGTGCCAACCAGTCATTGATCCCACCCCATACTGAGTCTAATGCAGAATGGGGACTGTACACGGAGATGCCTTCTGCAGAGCATTTTAAAAGCGATGCCTGCAACGGGTTCGCCAGAGTAAATGACTTTAATCCCGCGAAGATGGTTGGATGATAGGCCACGATGACCGCGGCTTCTTGCTTCAAGGATTCTGATAGGACTGACTGAGTGAGACTGGGCAATATGTCAACAAACCCTTTTCCCTAGTTCAACGGTAACCCAGAGAACTCACTCGATTGTCAGCAGGACGCGTTTTCGGTTCGGTTTCAAGACAGGCGATTCTGAAAGATATCAGAAACGCATTGGAATGAAGCACATGTTTCGTATACCTAAGAGCAAACCAACCTGAAAATTACATGAGATGGAATCTTCGGTGAATGGATGAACCAAGACCAACATTGTCCCATGATTCTGCCAACCGTAGTGGTGCTATTTTTTCCATAGCTAGGCAAACTTGCCTGAGAACAACATTCGACATGATGGAGGGTGATGTACAGATGCTATGATCGTGTCATCTGCCAAATACTTCAACCCAGATTCGCCCGGGGCGATATTTCTTCTTCAACACCTGACATTGGCTCTTTACCAACCATTTACCTGTATCACCTGTATAGCATGCGCATTATCATGCTGGCCTTATCTCATTGCAGTGAACCAGACATTTTTCTGTAATTCAGGACTACTTATCGGCAAAGGTTCAGTTCAAGTGATTGTTCGGAAAGCAATGGTTCCAGCCTTCCATTCCATTCGTTCTCTCCCTCTGGCCAAGGAAGCGAAATTACGGTAGCTTCTGTACACCTCGTGGCAGACCAAATACTTGCGTCATTATCATACAATCCAATAAATGCATGGCGGTCATACAATTATTGTATAATCACTCATCCACGAGTCCAACGTCGCCATTTCAACCCGGGCAATCTATTGTAGTTATAAAGAACAAGGTACCGAGCTTCAAATTTGAGCCGAAAACCTTACGAGTTAGTTTTGGTACCAGCTTTCTTAAACGTTGGGGCTTTCAATGACAGTTCACTTCGGGAATCACAGACCAGTTCATGGTAATAACTCTGATTTCACGCTTTAACTGCGTGGTACGTTATTTTTGACAATCTGCTAAAGAACTATTTCCTGGGCTAGATTCGGCCAGGCTTCGGCGCCCGAAATGTCTTGAGTGAGCGGTAGCGCTACAATCAATCACATTTCACAACTTCGAGAGGAAACAAAAACACCCCTCAGTTCCGAGGAACCCTCGGAACGGTCACACAATGTTGATCATACTCGGGCGAAGACATTAAATATAAGTTCCATTGTTGATGAAATAAAAATTAGTCTGTAGGTCAAAGGGTTTGTGCTTTGACTCGATCTATGGGATCAGGTTCTGATGCGCCACTTATATATATACGGTACTTTTGGCGCTCGTCTGACCCCTCATCAGCATTAAGATGAGAAAGTGGAATATCCAGAAGCGCCATTTGAGCACTCTCAGGATTGGCTGGATGTTTTATGACATTTGAAAAATGACCATGGGAGCCCGGTGATACCATCAACTTTTTACGCTCAGAATATGAATGAAGTCTTCGATTTCATTTCGAAGTTGTTGCGGAGTTCCAGACGTAGTGTTAATTTGATACCAGAGCCTCAAAAAACGGATTAATAATCTAGACTTCACCGGTCGACTTCGCTGAGAGGTACAAAATAAATGCTGTGTAGAGAAGAAACCGATAAACGCGTACCCAAACACTAAATCCTAGACACACCATCAATATTGGTATATTATGAAGATGAAGTGCTTGGACTCACCATAGTACCAATGATAGCTACAGCATCCGCGAGCATGTGCTAAAGGACGGAAATCAGTTAATAAACATACCAGGGAAAACTGAAAGGGCGAACATCTGAAAAAAGGTTAGTAGAAAGGAAGTCGATGGCAAGTTGTTCTACATACGTCTCATCATGAAATCCGAACCAGCCAAATGGGCAAAACCAGGAGCACGAATACTGCATCGATATGGCCGGTTGGTACCATCACTACGAAAAGATGAGTACAGCATCTGGACATAGTGAACAAACATACGAAACCAAGTAAACAGCCATTTCTCCCTTGGGTGCTTCTATGGCGCTGTAGGTCTCACCAGGTGGCACGGAGTAGCCCTCGCTGAAAAGCTGGGGGACAGACAGGTTAAGGATAAGCCAGCTGGAGGTAAAATCACGTACTTTGAAATGATGAATGAGGGCCTCCATGCTTTCTTTCATTGCAGCACGCGGCGGCGGCACAAGTTTATAATCGTCGACCTTAACAGCACCGAGAGTTATTTTATTCAGACACTGTACGCGATGTGAGCGACAAGGGGTACAATGTCCGAAGATGTTACCTGAGAAACGATACGCAAACTTTCTCGCATTTCCTGAACTCGACAGAGGTATCGATCATAGCAATCACCGTTCAATCCGACAGGGACATCGAACTCAACCTACAAAAATTCATGAAAATTCAGATAGGGCAGAAAGGACAAAAGAACTGACTTCAGCATATTTGTCATAAGGATTGATCTTTCTCAGGTCCCAGGGAATGCCACTTCCACGTAACATGACACCACTGAAACTGTAGTCTAAGGCCTGTTTAGCAGTTACAACACCGATACCAATCGTCCGTTCTTTCCAGATACGGTTACCTGTGACAACTTCTTCAATTTCATCCAATCTGCTACCAAACTGAGTAGCCCATTTGAAGATATCATCAAGCAGGCCATGGGGAAGGTCATATGCAACACCTCCTGGACGGATGTAAGCCGCATGAAGTCGAGCACCAGAAACTCGCTCATAAAATTCCATGAGCTTTTCCCGCTCTTCAAAGCCCCACAAGAAGGGAGTGAGACCACCAACGTCCATGACATGAGATAAGATAGCCATAAGGTCTAATGACCGAAATACTCATAAATCAAGTTAATGGATATGGATAGATTTGACCTACGGTTCAGTATACGAGTGATTTCACTATACATGGTCCGAATCCACTGGGCGCGTTCGGGTACTTCGATATTCAACAGTTTCTCGACAGCAAGGGAGTAACACAGCTCATTGGTCACTATGGTAATGTGAAGTTGGGCTGGGAATGGGTTACCGGTAGAGACTCACTCATAGATACATAGTCAAGTCGGTCAAAATAAGGAAGAGCTTGTGTGTATGTTTTGTACTCTATAAGCTTTTCCGTGCCGCGGTGTAGAAGACCAACGTGCTAGTAGGTGGTTAGAGTTCATGATCACACTCAATGCACAGAGCACATACAGGATCGGCTCGAATGATTTCTTCGCCATTAAGTTCAAGGATCATGCGCAGCACACCATGAGCGGCAGGATGTTGAGGGCTGAGATTATGGTAAGATAATCCTGTCTTTCCTGGAAATTCATTGCCACAGACCCAAAATTCACTGTATCATCTGGGAGTTAACAGAAGAGTAGACAGTCCAGAGGCACATACCAGTAAAGTGTCGCATTTTTTCATCTTGCCTCGTACCTGATTCTGCAAGAATTTCTTGTGCGGTCATGCCCTGCAAATCCTCTACGGTATGATAGTCAAATGAAGACTTGTCATGCTGGATCTTCTGCTCAAACTTTCGGACACTAGATGTAAAAAAACTGTGCTGAGATGACCGCAGGGATGTAGATGTCCTCGTCGAGCGCGTCAAGGAGCGCACGAAGAGTGAAGCCATAGTGATTGCAGGATGTGTTCGGGCGCGTGACACCTGCACCGTGACAGTCTGACAATGCGGAACAATGTGACCTCATCTAGCTCGTCAGTATGCGTTGTATTCTACTCCTCGTATTATTTGGAATTTCTGGCCTGACCTTGGCAGAAGAGAAACCATGCACTGCGCGTACTCAGGATGGAAAATACTACAATCTTAATAACCTCAAGAGACAGTGAGCCTGATGGCATGGCGAAATTAATTGACCAAGGCCTTATGCTTTCTTATACTCCAGGGAGGATTTCGAATTGAAAACCTCGGGCGGTCATGCATTGTCAATAAATGTCTGTCAAGGTGTATCAACAGAGTTATGGGGCCTCAAAGATGATATCAAGTCTAGCGAAGTAGCAGCCTTCGTACACCTGGATCATGGGGACTTCGCAATTGGGTAGGTCATGGCTGAATACATTTCAATCACCGTATCCAAGAGCGAACTACCGGATATTAGCAAGGTCAACACTACATTGGCTGTTATTGACTCGAGACCACGCCTTGTGCTTTCTGACGGATCCTCCTGCAAAGCTCCAGACGGATCGGATCTTGGTCTCAAGGCCTCAACAATCGTCGAATTCATCTGCGATACATCAATTTTTGGGGTTGGTCAACCTAGACTTGTAGGCCAACTGCCACCAGGAGATGACGACATTGG